>CEOQ01168761.1_pt1 | contig 20314 bp, 18 predicted proteins | sample 361351 | NCBI WGS metagenome assembly CEOQ01 (sample SAMEA2619907, study PRJEB7988) | marine metagenome | biome: marine biome (ENVO:00000447); feature: deep chlorophyll maximum layer (ENVO:xxxxxxxx); material: "saline water (ENVO:00002010), including plankton (ENVO:xxxxxxxx)" | depth 60 m | reverse complement strand
TCGTCTTGCTAGAATCCCGGGTAAGATGAGAAGGCGCCAGTGGGTACGCGAGGGAGATCTGATTGTGGTCCAACCTTGGGACTTCCAGGATGAGAAGGCCAACGTTTGCATGCGTTACACGAAGACCCAGTCACTGTACCTTTCACGCAAGGGAGTACTCCCTGAGATTGTAGATCTCTTCGGAGTCACCGACCTTTCTCAAAATGAGGATATAGAAATTGAACCGGTCTCCGAACCAGAACCAGCCGAAGATCCCGTTCAGGAATCCGAGCCTGAGGTAATCGAACAGACATCATCCGTGTCTGACGAATCAGAGGAAGACATCGACTCGTTCTTCGGGTGAGTGTATGGATGAGCATGAAGACCTTCCAGAGGTCGACGCCCTTCTGAGGGCCGAGAAGAAGCACGAATGGATCTCAGAACCTCGCTTCAAGCGGATGTTCAACGAGATTGAGGATGGCCTGCAAGGCGTACTTGGCAAAGGCAAGTACGAATGGGTAGACAGGAGAGTCTTCGATCAGGTATTCGATCGCTCCACCCTACTTGCTGTTCACAAGTTGATGCAGAAGGGGCAGATTGAGACCATTGACTACCCGATAGCCAGAGGCAAGGAGGCCCATGTCTTCCACGCGACTACCAATCATGGACCGGTTGCTGTGAAAATCTTCCATACCACGAACGCTGTTTTCAAGGGTCTCGCCAAGTACATCGATGGAGATCCAAGATTCAAAGGTCTGTCGAGGAGGCATAGAGAACTGGTCAACATCTGGGTGCGTAAGGAGTTCCGAAATCTGCGCAGGATGAGAAATCACGGACTTAGGGTTCCAGAGCCCCTTGATAATCTGAAAAACGTCCTCGTGATGGAGTATATCGGTGATGACAAGGGTCCAAGCCCAAGGCTCAAGGAAATCTCAGTTGACAACCCATACGAGGTCTTTGAGGAACTCCTTGATTTCATCGCCATTAATTGGCATAAGTGTGATCTTGTCCACGCAGATTTCAGTGAGTACAATATCCTGCTAAATGATGACGAAATTTGGGTAATAGATGCAGGCCAGAGTGTCACTCGCCAGCATCCAAGTGCCGAGGAGTTCCTTGTTCGAGATGTCACCCGCATCGTGGATTGGATTAATCGTCAGGGACACAATGTAGACTTGGCTGAGAGCCTTGCTAGGGTGCTTGATGACCCTGTACCAGAGGCTTCTAGAGCCTCAGGCGGGGATTAAAGCGGACGGGCGGGTCGGCCGCACCCGTGGAACTGCTAGCGCGCGTACCCAAGAACCGCATCGCCGTGCTCATAGGCAAGGGCGGGCAGACCCGAAAAATGCTGGAAGAGATTAGCGGGGCTGAATTAGACATCGACTCCCAGACTGGCGAGGTGATGGCAGAATGGAAGGAGGAGCCTGACCCCGTTGTCAGGATGAAGATGCCCGATGTGGTGTTAGCAATCGGCCGGGGACTCGCTCCCAGCAGAGCAATACAATTGATTCAGGATGACGTATTCCTCAGGATGTATGACATCCGTGAGTGGGTAGGTAGACAGCCTAACCAGACTCGCAGGATGAGAAGTAGACTGATTGGTAGAAACGGCCGTATCCGTAGCCTAATTGAGGAAATCTCAAACTGCGAGATGGCAATCCACGGCTCCACCGTTCTGGTTATCGGAGACCGAGACGGCATTACACTTGCCGGACCAGCAATTGAGGGGATTTTGCGCGGCTCTGAGCACAGTACAATCCTGCACGGACTGGAGCAGGACAGGAAGCGAATGCGGATGCAATCACGCCAATTGGAATCATTCGAGGAGCGTGGATCGGGCGACTCTTCCAAGTTCGATACTCTCGTACCTGGTTTAGCACAGGCCCGTCGGCGCAGAGAGAGGAGGCATAAAGCCTCCCAAATTGATCCATCTGACTCAGACGAAGTATCTGAGGTGATGCATCTCGCAGACGATGAGTCTGTTACTTTCGAAGAGGAATGAAACCGCCACGCATAAGCGTGGGAGTCCTCACGGAATGTCATGGCAAACCCGTTGGAGGAGATGTACGACTACGAAAGATGGTCAACCAACATCATCATCTTAGTTATCGGATTGGTATTCGCAGGCATTACTCTTGAATCTGTTGAAATTGAGAACCCGCTCTCGGATTTCCTGTATGACTACTACATCGACCCGGTTTTGCAGGAGTCATCCTCTGATGCAGGATATAATGTTCCAAACACACTGACATATGCTCTTCTGCTCGCTCTATTCGCAATCTCTCTGGCTGCATGGTTGCGACATCTCGGAATCGACGCTAGTGACGCGACTCTACTGGCTCTGATGCCTTACGTATTCTGGGCATCTCTTGGAGAAGTCGTTGAGGATGCCAGCATGTTTGATACCTCTCTCGAGAGTTACTTCGTCAGCCCGGCCATCCACTTCCAGACTGCAGCTTGGGTAGTGATTGCTGGAGCATTGGCTTACCGAATATCAAACTCCAATATCGATGCAGACAGTATGCGTTCCAAGGCCGAGAGCACAGCAATGGTCCTGATCACCGCGCAGGTAGTAATCTACTACAGTTCAGTTGAATCTGGCGGAGTAGCTTCGTCTCCTGATTTCGATAACATGCCCATGCTGTTCTGTTTCATCGCCGCACTTCTGCTTCCCACACTGACAGCCAAATGTTCCCTGTTTGATTTTACAATCGTCCAGCGCACCGTCTTCCTCGTCGGTCTGGGAGGTTGTATTGCCCTGACTGGGCCACTGGTAGCATACGGAATCAGTTACCCGGACCATGTGGTAATCTGGCCACTTTTCGTTGTCCTTGGGCTGCCAGGATTGCTAGTGTACTGGATGCACACTAACGGACTTCCTGCAGCCAATGAGTTGTCCGAGGCAGGGCACATCGCTGGTATTCTGCCTCCGGGAATGACTGAGGATGAATACGAGGAGTTGGAATCCGAGGAGAAGAATTTGATTGAGAGGCTTCGTAACAAGGCTGTGATGGCTTCGCCAGTAGTATCTCTGGCCGTAGCAGGGCAGTTCCTCGATGGGATCGCCACAGGAATTGGAATCGAAGAATTTGGATATGCTGAGAAACATGTCTTCTCTGCTAGCATAATCGAGGCTTTCGGGTCAGCCTACGGATTCACTGTAATCAAGCTCCTGCTAGGTGGAATTATCTGGTATTTCTTCGCCATTGCTAATTTTGAGCACAGGCAGCAACATCTGAGATTGTTGATTTCGATGGTTATTCTCACTGTGGGAATGGCACCCGGTTTACGTGATGTCGGTAGGCTCGCTTTGGGCGTGTAATTTCGACATCTATGATGTCGACTCCATTCAATTGAAGTCCCACTCGCTACCTCGTTGGCCTAGAGCATGGACCGGTTGCCAACGTCAATTGACCTCGAGAGTGCAGATTTCACATCTCGTTTTGAGCACAATTCTACCTTATGTGAGACCTTGAGGTCAAGGCTTGATTCTGTCAAGTTAGGAGGTGGTGAGAAGTATGTCCAGCGACATCGTGAGCGCGGCAAGAGTCTGCCTAGGGAGAGGATTTCAGAAATCTGCGATCCAGCAACTCCGTTCCTAGAACTCTCTAGTCTTGCAGCTCATGAGTTGTACGATGGAAGAGCCCACTCTGCAGGGATTGTCACCGGAATCGGTGTCGTTCACGGCAGAGAGTGTATGTTTGTAGCTAACGATGCGACCGTTAAGGGAGGCTCTTACTACCCACTCACCGTGAAGAAGCATGTCAGGGCTCAAGAGGTCGCAGAGGAGAACAACCTGCCTTGTATCTACCTAGTCGACTCAGGTGGTGCCTTCCTGCCGATGCAGGATGAGGTATTCCCGGACAAACTCCACTTTGGACGGATATTCCGAAATCAGGCGATCCTGTCGAGCAAGGGAATCCCGCAAGTGGCAGCCGTGCTTGGCTCGTGTACTGCTGGAGGGGCTTACATCCCGGCAATGTCAGACGAGTCGATTATTGTAAAGGGCAATGGCACCATTTTCCTCGCTGGACCCCCTCTGGTCAAATCGGCTACAGGTGAGGAGGTAACTGCTGAGAATCTGGGTGGCGCTGATCTGCACACCAGAGAGTCCGGGGTGGCCGATCATTTCGCCGAAGACGAACCAGAGGCGCTTAGGATGGTCCGCAACATCGTTGAGAATCTAAACGTCTCTCCGAAGCACAGGTTAGACGTCTCCCGGCCTGAGGAGCCAGCGCATGACCCGCAGGATTTACTCGGAGTCATTCCGAAGGACAACAGGACACCATACGATGTTCGAGAGGTGATTTCGAGAATAGTCGACGGCTCACGTTTTCATGAGTTCAAGCAACGATACGGCAATACTCTCGTCTGCGGTTTCGCTAGGATTCACGGCTACCCTGTAGGAATAGTCGCCAACAACGGGATCCTATTCTCAGAGTCGTCTCTAAAGGGGGCCCACTTCGTTGAACTGTGTGGTCAGCGCGGTGTTCCACTCGTCTTCCTACAGAATATCTCAGGATTTATGGTTGGTAGAGAGGCTGAGTCTGGTGGAATTGCCAAGGATGGTGCCAAGCTCGTTACTGCCGTATCCTGCGTTCCAGTGCCCAAGTTCACTGTAATCATCGGAGGCTCGCACGGTGCGGGCAACTACGGTATGTGCGGGCGAGCTTACGACCCGAGATTCCTTTTCATGTGGCCAAATGCACGTATTTCCGTGATGGGTGGTGAGCAGGCTGCGGATGTACTCTCTACGGTAGGTAATGCCGACCCTGATGAGATCAGGAACAAGTACGAGAATGAGAGCAACCCATATTATTCCTCAGCCAGACTTTGGGATGATGGAGTAATCGATCCAAGAGACACCAGAGATGTGCTAGGTCTGTGCATCTCCGCAAGCCTCAACGCAGACTTACCCGAGCAAGGTTATGGAGTATTCAGGATGTGAGAAGATGATGGCAGACACAACCCCTGAGTGCAGCATGTGCAGATTGCAAATTGACGGCCCTACTGCGACCATCACCATGGACCGAGTCGATGCCTACAATGCTCTCAACATCCAATTAATCTCTGAGATAACAGAGTTACTAGATTGGACTACCCAGCGCTCCGTGGGAGTGACAGGCTCACTTCGAGATTCTTCGGGCTCTGAGCACCTCCGAGTTCTTGTCCTACGTTCTTCTGGCAAGCACTTCTGCGCTGGAGCTGATATCAACATGATGCGTGATGCTGGTTCAAAGACACCCGAAGAGAACCGAACTGACTCTGCTAGGTTAGACCGACTATTCCACACACTTTGGGCTCATCCGTGCTTTACAATTGGCTGCGTGCAAGGAGTAGCTCTAGGGGGTGGTGCAGGGCTGGTTTCCTGCCTCGACCACGTCATTGCCGAGCCGAATACTAGAATTGCGCTATCTGAAGCAAAACTGGGAATTCTTCCTGCTGTAATCGGCCCCTATGTCTACCGCAAGGTGGGAAGTGCGGAGTTCCGTAGACTCTCGATGCTCGCAAGTAGGGTTGGCTCGAACGAGGCCTTGAGAATCGGTTTAGTCAGCAGCATTGCAGACTCTGCTGACGATTTCGATTCTGCTACAAGAGCCGTGATTGATGATTTGATGAGCAGCGGTCCGATGGCTGTGACTGAAGCCAAGAGGTTGGTAGAGAAACTGGATACATGGACTGGTTCCTTCGAAGAACTCAGAGAATGGACCCTTGACAAGACCAGTGAGATGCGAGGCTCTCGCGAGGGGCAGGAAGGCCTCTCCTCGTTCCTAGAGAGACGTCCACCGGATTGGGCGTCGAGGGACGGGGAAGGTTAGTATGAACGAGTTACCATTTGGTGCCGTACTAGTCGCAAATAGAGGCGAGATTGCCGTCAGGGTTCTGACTGCTGCTAGAGAGGCGGGACTCCGAGGAGTGGCCGTATTCTCCGATGCCGATGCCAAGGCTCTGCACGTCGAAGTTGCAGACGAAGCAATCCACTTACCCGGCGAGACACTGGCCGAGACCTATCTCAACTCAGACGCCATCATTGCCGCGGCCCAGAGCAGTGGTGCCCAGGCTATTCACCCCGGGTACGGGTTCTTATCTGAGAGGGCCGATTTCGCATCTGCTGTGAAGCAGGCAGGCCTAGTCTGGATAGGCCCTCCTCCAGAAGCCATCTCGACAATGGGGGACAAGATATCTGCCAGATCTAAGATGATGGAATCTGGAGTGCCCGTGATTCCTGGAGAAGAACTCTCGGTTCCAGACGGCGCTGACCACCTAGGCCAGTTGGCGGCTTGTGCTGCTAGAGTTGGATATCCTCTACTGCTCAAGGCTAGTGCTGGAGGAGGAGGCAAGGGAATGAGGGCTGTTAGTGAACCGAAAATGCTCAGAACAGAGTATGAGGCCGCATCTAGAGAAGCTTCTGCGGCATTCGGTGATGGCACGATTTACGTCGAAAGGCTACTTGTCGGGGCAAGACACATCGAGGTTCAGGTTCTAGCAGACTCGCACGGAAACTGCATCCATTTGAACGAGCGCGACTGCTCTCTACAACGGAGACATCAGAAAGTCATCGAAGAAGCTCCTTCTCCAGTGGTTAGCGCTGACTTGAGGGCTGCGATGGGAGAAGCTGCAGTCAGAGCTGCCAAAGCAGTTGACTACGAAGGGGCAGGGACAGTGGAGTTCCTACTTTCTGACAGAGGCGAGTTCTTTTTTCTAGAGATGAACACCCGACTGCAAGTTGAGCATCCTGTAACGGAGATGATTACCGGCGTGGATCTCGTACTCAAGCAGTTTGAGGTGGCCGCAGGGATGCAATTGGGGCTCGTCCAATCAGATATAGGAATCACAGGACATTCGATGGAGGCCCGAATCTATGCTGAGGACCCGAGTAAGGGTTTCCTCCCTGCAATCGGGGACCTAGCGATGTGGCGAGCACCAGCTGGACCTGGGATAAGAGTCGACACTGGTGTGAGGGAGGGTGATTCAGTAACGGTAGAATTCGACCCTATGCTGGCAAAACTGGTCGTTCACGCCCCGACCCGAACCGCAGCGGCACGGCGATTGTACAACGCTCTCTCCGACCTACGTGCCTTGGGAGTAATCACTAACATTGGGTTTCTGCGCCAAATGGCAAACCATCCAGACTTCGTCTCCGGCTCAATCACTACTGATTACCTAGATTCTACGGATATTTCTGAGTTTAATGAACCAGAAACAGACCCTGCAATACTGGTAGCGATAGCAGCCGCAGCTAGCCGTTTCGGATTAGATAGAACCGGTCCTGCAGGCGACGACGGAACATTGGTTGACGAGCACACAGGCCACGCTGGTGACCCATTCAGGACTTTGTCAAGGCCCTTCCCATAGGTGATAGAATGGAGTGGAGTATAGCAGAATCAGGAACTCGATACACTGCCAAACTGTCTGATTCAGAGGGCGCTATGAATCTAGTCGGATTCACTGCCGACGGACAAGAAGGTACACATGGCGAGATTAGCATAGTTAGAGATACTCAGGCAAACCGGCTCCTAATCGAGATTGACGGCTCGGCACACATCGCTCATGTTGCCAAGGTAGGGGACGACTGGTGGATCCACCTTGATGGGAGAATCCACGTTGTAACTGGACACGAGCCAGGTAGCTCAAACAATTCATCCGGAGAAGGAGGACTCACAGCTCCAATGCCGGGAACCATCCTTGAGGTCCATGTGAAAGAAGGCCAGAGGGTCCGCGAGGGACAAACGCTGCTGGTAATGGAGGCGATGAAGATGGAGCATCGTATTCAAGCGCCGAAGGCGGGCGAGGTTGTGTCACTAAACTTCTCAGAAGGAGACAGAGTTGATATGGGTGCAACACTAGTTGAGTTGGGCGATTAGCCGATATAACTCACAACTTGAACTAAAATCATAATTGCTGACACAACTAAGAACATTGGTCGCAGCAGAGAGTAGCCATATTTGAGAACATATCCAGGTGCTAGGTAACCTCCAATCATATTCGCTAAAGCAAATGGAATTGCAACTTCATAGTTGACAGATGCAGCCATTGCGAAAATTGCAAAAGAACCGATGTTTCCTCCAAAATTCAAAATTCTGCCAGTAGCAGCTGCCCTATCCATTCCAAAACCTGCACCCTTGATGTAACCAACCATCAACATACTGCCAGTACCGGGTCCGAGAAATCCTTCATAGAAACCTAATCCAGCGCCCATGCCTACAGTTACTGGAATTACCTTGTTTTGCTTAATCTCTTCTTCCTTTCCAAATTGAGGATTGAACAAGACATAGAGAAACAATGCTGAGAGAACAATGATCACAATTCCAAGCAATATATCTGCGCTAATTGAAAGCACCACCTTGGCCCCGATTATTGAAAATAGAAACATCAATGTCCACCCAATAAAGGCCGCCTTTCTTGGAACAATTTCACTTTGTAGATATTTTGCACTCGCAATTGCTGCTGCTGCTGCCGATGCAAATTTGTTTGTTCCCAATGCAACGTGTGGCGGCAAGCCCGCACCAAGCATTGCAGGTAAACGAAGTAGTCCACCCCCTCCGACCGCACTATCGACAAAACCTGCAAAAACTCCCACCAGCATCAGTAGTAGGAATACTTCGTTATCCACGAAGCTATCCGGAGTTGTCGGGATATCAGATTTGCAGTCCGATGACGGGTCTGCATTAATACAGGGCGGCCGCATCGAAGAACCATGGAGGGATTCGCGGTATTGATGGCAATTCTGATGGGAATCAGCCTATCGGCAGCATCTGGATTCAGAGTCTTCTTGCCACCCTTCCTTCTTTCAATCGTAGCCAGATTTGACCTAGTTTGGTTCTTGGACCTAAATCTAACTGGTACTCAATTCGAATTCTTCACTTCGACACTCGCCATTGTTATCCTAGGTATAGCGACAATCGCCGAGTTCGCAGGATATTACGTTACATGGATAGACAACGCCTTGGACACAATTGCTACCCCCGCTTCGATTCTTGCTGGAATTGCGATGACGGCAATAGTTCTCGAGGGTACTGACCCGATCATCCAATGGGCCATCGCTGTGATTGCTGGAGGTGGTGTTTCAGCTACAATTCAATCAGCCACTGTGGCAACCAGAGGTTTGAGTTCGACCTTCACCTTTGGACTGGGTAATCCAGCGATAGCTACAGGCGAGAACGTGGCTAGTGTCGTACTGACACTGATTGCAATCCTAATTCCATTCCTCTCGGCCTTCGTGGTTATTTTACTAGTGGCCCTATTGGCTAGACTGAACAGGAAGAAGAAAGACACGATCAATGAAGTGGATTGAGGAATTCCTGTCCTCCCATATAGGGTCGCAGGACTTCTGGAATTGAGACACTACCATCCTCTGTTTGATTCTGCTCCATTATGGCAACCAAAGCCCGACTAGTTGCGATTGCGGTGGAGTTCAGTGTGTGGACAGCCTCGTTACCCTCCGTTGTCCGAAACCTCATCCTCAAACGATTGGCTTGGTAGTCTGTGCAGTTAGAGCAAGAGACTACCTCCTTGTATTGCCCTGCTCCAGGAAGCCAAGCCTCAAGGTCGTACTTTCTGGCAGCAACAGTGCCCATGTCACCTGTACAGATATTCACCACCCGATAGTGCAGCCCCAGACTGTCCCACATATCCATTGCATTGGCAAGTAACTCCTCATGGTAATCCCAAGACTCATCAGGATGAGATATGACAATCTGCTCGACCTTGGTGAATTGGTGAACTCTCCAAATTCCCCTGTCAGAAAGCCCGTGTGCTCCTACCTCACGGCGGAAGCAAGCCGAAACTCCAACCAATTTTATTGGCAACTCGCTGGGCTCAATAATTTCATCCATTCGCATGGCGGTTAGAGGGTGCTCACTAGTCGCGATAAGGTAGTACTTGTCAGGCTCAATCCCATACATCACAGTCTCAAAGTCAGCCAAATCGGTTACTCCTTCGTAGGCCTCTCTATTCATCATCAAAGGCGGCTGTACGAGAGTATATCCTCGCTTCATTAGGAAGTCAGCACCGTACTGCTGCAGAGCCATCTCAAGTCTTGCCAAGTCTCCTTGCAGGAAGTAGAACCTGCTACCTGTGACCTTGGCACCTCTGGATTGATCGACCCAACCATTCATTTCAATCAGATCGTTGTGATTCCTAGGCCCAAAGGCCAGATCGGTTTTTTCACCGTGAAGGCTGTGAAGTGTATTCTTCTGATCGTCCTCACCGATAGGAACTTCTTCGTGCAGGATGTTAGGAATACTCATTCGCAGAGCATCTCGATTGGCCAGATACTCATCCGATAGATCTGACAATTCATCTATCTTCGCTCCTATGTCCGCGACTTCTGAGAGAATCCTGTCTGCAGCCGCAGAATCGCCCGATTTCTTGGCATCAGCAATACCTCTAGCAGCCGTATTTCGAGCCTTCCTCAATTGGTCGACTTCGTATCTTGTCTTGCGCCACTCCTCATCAAGTCTGATGACCTCATCTATGTTCTCGTAACCGAGACCCCGCCTATCGTGGTCGGCCCGAATGACGTCCGAATGCTCCCTGAACATGCTGATGTCTAGCATTATGACCAGTCTGAGGGGCTAGTCAGTGAGCCTTCAACCAATCGGACGATTACTCACAGGAAAGATATGTCCTGCCACAGAGCGGCAGGACCAAGGAAGAGGATTCCCGTTACCAAGTAGCCCAGAATACTTCCTCCATTGAGCAATGGCAGACCTGCCTGAGCCTGTCCTCGTGCAACCTGAGTCATCAATGCGACATACCCACATAGTCCGCCAAACAGAGTCCCCAGCCCGACTACCAATTGGTCACTGTACATCGGGATGCCCCAGATGGTGCTAATCTCTGCACCGGATTCAGGAAGGAAAGAAACTGCCGAGATTACCAGCATACCGGGGAAGATTACATCTCCAAGCCCCATGAACAGAGCATCCCTCCCGCCTTTCTTCGGCTTGATGTTTGGAGCCGGATCATCCCAGTCCATATCTTCTGAAGGCTCGCGACTCATTACACTCTCTTCTTCTTCGATGAAAGAATAACCTCTCTCCTTCGGTGCTACCAGAAGCACGGGCAACTTGTTCTTGATCATGGTATCAGCGAGTTCCAGCATGTGCTTGCTGCTGTTAACTGCCCAATGGTCGTAGATGGCGGCTGCAATCATGAATGCGATTATCAATACGGGAACGAATGAGACACCAATCAGAGTGATTACACCCGCTCCCACTAGAACCCCAACTGTGTTTACAACATACCACTCGGGATACTTCACAAGCAATACCATCATGGCGACGCTAACTGCAATAGAGGTAGCCAGTGAAAGGGTCGAAGACGATATCCCAAGCAGATAGTACATAAGAGCAACATATGGATACACGATGTAAAACAGACTCATCCCTAGGGCGAAGATTACGATCCCCTTGATGATGTAGTCCAAACCCTTACGCGCAAGCCAGATTATGGCTACGGTGAAAATCAGAATGAACATCATTTCCATGGCAACATAGCCACCCTTGGAAGCCCCTTCCTCTCCGAATGCCCTTGCCTCAGGGACATCGTAAAGTGGTTGAATACTGAGCCCCAGAAGAATTGTACCGATAAACATCCCACCCATACTGACCATCGAAGCCCACTGCTGGCTCATCACCTCGAGTATGCCCTCTGACTCTCCATCCATGCCCCCACGAACTTCATGAGCCATATCACCTTGACCCGTTCACGCACACCAGCGAAATGCAGGAGGAATTGGTATCGACCCGCGCGATTGGCTAGATTCGCGTATCGCGATGGGTATGAAACTAGGTCTGGAGAACTCCAGGACTCTACTATCGAGATTGGGCGATCCTCACCTCGACTTTCCTTCCATACATGTTGCCGGCAGCAACGGCAAAGGATCGCTATGTGTCCAACTATCTGCTGCCGCATCTGCAAGTGGGCTGACTACTGGACTATTCACCTCGCCTCATCTAGTGACCGTTGAGGAGCGAATCAGAATTGATGGCAGACCGATTGCGTCAGAGAGTTTCGATAGAGCCCTGTCTAGGGTGAGGGAGGCCTCAGAACAGGAGCCTGTATGCAGTCCGACCTACTTCGAGACTACTTTCCTAGCAGCTATGGTGGCATTCAGAGAGGCCGGCGTGCAAAGGGGAATCATCGAGACCGGGATGGGAGGCAGACTAGATGCGACAAGACTGGTCTGTGCGGATCTGTGCTTCCTAACGACCATATCGATGGAGCACAGTGAATACCTCGGTGAGACGCTTCGCGAAATCGCCTTTGAGAAGGCTTCCATCCATCGTCCCGGAGTACCAATAATTGCATTGGATAATGAGGATGCCACTGTGAGAGAAGTCATTGAGTCAATCGCTGGCCCCGACTTAACTTGGTGGACCAGTCAAGGCGAAACATCGTGGGAGGGCTACGCATCCATGGTGAAGGAAGCAGCAACAATTCTCGGATGGTCTACCAGTTCCGCTGAATGCGTTTGGCCGGGGCGCTCTCCGAGATTCGGTAGTGACTGGGTCGAGGGTATAATCACGCGAATCAGTGCCGCTCACAATGCCGAGAGTTTGGCAGCCGACCTCTCCGAGGTTGAAAGGCCATCAGTGCTTCTTCTTGGTATGACTACAAAGAGCGATATCAATGAGACTCTCTCGCCGCTTGCTAAACAACTCAAAGCAAACCCTATTTTCCAAGGATTGGTGTTAACTCAACCAATCACCGGACGCAATCCAGCGGTGTCGATCAAGGATCTAAATTACACTTTGAGCGGCTTTGGGGTCGAGCCCGAAACTGTACATGAGAACCCAATTGAGGCTTTCTCAGCCGCCTCAGAATTGGCAATTGATGGTGGCTTTGATCTCATGATTATAGGAAGTGTATATCTGGTCGGAGACCTGTTTAGACATATGATAGAGAGTAATGAATGTGACCTCTGGGAAGCCTTGACCGCTCACTAAGAACCCAAGTATGATGACTTTCGGTGGTTCTCGCATAGCATGACCGAGAAGTCTGACGATAAGGTCGAAGTGAAAGTCGTCGTTGAGTCAAAGGACTCAGCATCGAAAGTGATACTTGCCGGTCTGACGGTTGTTCTCTTGGGCATTCTGATAGTTCTCGCTTCAGGAGGTGCAGTAGACAGCTTACTACCCAAATCGGCCGTTTCTGAGGGAAACTGTGGAGATGGAATAGACAACGACAAGGGAGGCCAAGCAGATGAGGATGATCCCGATTGCTACTCCAATCCTTCAGTCTGGGAGGGTTACGACCCCAGTAGGACTGAGGCGAACCGAGATAACGATCCACCCGGTGGACGGCCCTGAGGTGTGAACATGAGTGAGAAATGGGACAGAAGATTCCTCGACCTAGCGGCACATATCTCCACTTGGAGCAAGGATCCATCCACTAAGGTCGGATGCGTTGTTGTTGGTGAAGACAGGGAAATCAGATCAACCGGATTCAATGGCTTCCCTCGTGGCATTGAGGATGATGAGGAAAGACTCGCAGATAGAGAGCAGAAGTATCCACTTATCTGTCATGCCGAGGAAAATGCGATTATGCATGCTGCCAGAACAGGAGTTTCACTCAAGGGAAACACTGCATATGTGACATGGCCGCCATGCTCAAGATGCACCAGATCACTCATCCAAGCGGGAGTTTCAGAAGTAGTCTATCCAGCTGATATTGAAATCCCAGACAGATGGCAGGACGATTTTTCAATAGCATCAGCCATGATGAAAGAAGCCGGAGTAACAGTCAGGCAGGCTTAGGAAAGTCGCTCCAGCATCTCTTCCAAATCGGAGTATAGGTCCTCGATTGAACCATCATTTACCAGCATAAGATCTGCCATTGCAGCGGTTGCGTTGAGGGCTTGTCCTGATTCGTCCTTGGCAACAGCCTCTTTCTCTTCATTGGCAAAGAAAGTCTCTTTGTCAGAAATATCTCCAGTTCTCGCACGAGACTTTGCTCTTTGCCAGCGTGCCTCCGTCCCCGCCCTAACTTCGATGAGGATGAAATCTTCACGTTCTCGCAAGGCTTCTACCTCTCCAGGAGTGCGAATTGAATCTATTACAGCATCATCCCCCGAGAGTCTCCCCAACAGCATCTCAGCTAGAATTCCCGGGCCACCGATTCTGCGTAACTCATTACCACCTTCGATTAGGTTCTCACGAGATTCTTTGAGACCGTTTTCTTGGAGGTAAACACGAATTGAATCAGAACAGGATTCACTTGCGAATCCTTTGGAAACAAGCCAAGCCACAACTGTAGATTTACCTGAGGCATAGCGGCCAGTCAGACCAATCAGCATAGTATGACGGAGTGTTCTCCGTGCATAGCGATTTCGTCACGACCAGTACCTTCGAGTACGCGCGTACTTCAACTCAGCATTGTGAATTGCTCTGAGTAGCCTAATCCTCTCTCCCTTGACATGTCCACGCATTATCCTCGTAGCAGTCTCCTCTGCTATACCTCGACCCATCAGACACATCACCGCTTCAACACCGTGGTTGCGTACTAATTCTGCATTTTTCTCCATCTTCCCTCTGATGGTAGGATCTCTGCTAGAAACCCACTCCGCCAACATTCCTTCCATCCTCTCCGGGGCGCAGGCTAGCATCCTGCCGCCGCAAGAGGAGCAATCTTTGACTCTCTCTTCCATCCTGCCCACTCTACCTCGTCGCTTGCTCTGGCAGTTGAGGCAGATTAGCACCGCACGCTCATTCACTAGGCGAATCTCAAGACGCTCCCGCAATTCATTATCCGACCAAGATGGGAGCAAGAGATCTCGTTCACCCTTGGGACTCATTCCAAGCGGACCAGTAGCCGTTTGCGATACTTCTACTGTACCATTCTGAATCTCTCTCATAACATCCACGGTGGAGTCGATATCCATCCTCTCGTGGAACAATTTGTCTAGTGACTCCTCAATAACCGGAGTCCCTCGGTATCTCTCCATCAATCCCTCTAGGTTGACCTTCCTAGGATCTACACCTTTGGCGAGCACACCCATCCTACGGGCTACTTGAACCACTCTCCACCTGACAGCGAGTCCGTTCGGAATTGTCATCCTGAGAATCGAGGGTAGGGCGTCGGGAGGTGTATCTTGTAACCACTCGACGACATTACTCGCGGTCATTCCAGGAACTTGGAATGAGACTCTGTATGGGTCCACCAGGGCCCTCCCCATCTTTCCTTGCAGCATCGAGCCCATGGCTTGGATGAAATGAGCAAGAGCCTCGTTGATTTTTGAGCCACGGCAGGTGTTCAATACAATGGTCCCATCTCTATTTTCTACAGTCATCGTTCTGTCATCAGGAAGTACACCAGTCGCATCGAGATGTTCTGCGACGCATGTAACGATGGTCTCTGCGGCAATCTCAGATAGTGGGTAGGATGAGAACGACACACAACCGTCCTCTTCGGGCAATGCTCCAATTTCTATTGCTGCACTTCTTCGCATTCTCCCGACTTCTTCGGCAACTTCTCTAGGTACAGGTGGCAATTCTCCCGCCCAAATCGGCGCCTCACCACTCTCCTTTACTGGGGCGACCAACAATTCTTCTTGTTCTGGGTCAGCATCGATAATCTCCCAAGTTCGTCCCGCCATTACGAATCTGCGAGCCCGACCGAGCGACTCACCACTTCCGTCTCCCAAAGAGAGTACGAATGCCTCGTCGACCGAGCCCAAGACCTGCCGAGTAACTGCATCTCTAACTCTGTATGACATCTCATCAGGAATCATCGAGTAATGGTCACCACGAGTCTTTCCCAGTCTGCCAGCAGGAGAAAACCATCCTCCCTTGAGGGATTCTGGTAGGGCCTGCAGCAACTGCCGTCGCCACTTTTCCTTGTCAGAATCAGGCACTTCATCTTCCCAAGATGGGCGCTCTGCCGGCGCATCTCCCTTGCTCCTTGAGACTAGCTCTTTCCACAACTTCGAAGACCAAGTTGTAACATCTGACTCAGCAGGATTCTCAATAAGTCGAAGCAACCAACGATCATCGAGCACTTTGAGTACTGCTAGAGTCGACTCATGAGGCCATTCTTTCAAAATCGAGCATCTTTGGAAAATATCCGTAGACAATGTAAGTGGAACTACTCCCCTTTCTATCGCCATCTGGAGGAGTTGGTTGGCGACAACGATACCCGGGTTTATTCTCCACTCTACCCCTTCAATCTCTCCTTCCATCGCTCTTCGGGCAATGACCCCTGCCTCTGAGATACCATCAGCATCCCAAGCCAGAACCCGACCACGTCCGGTTCCACCCATATGGTGCTCAGCTCTACCCAGCCGCTGCAGCATCCTGTCCACCGCTCTCGGACTCTGAATCTGATGTACTCTTCGTATCGTTCCAATGTCAATGCCCAACTCAAGGCTGCTAGTGCAGATTAGGGCATGCAACTTGCCTGCCCGCAGAGCATTCTCCATTTCCCTCCTAGTCTCGGCTGCTAGGCTGCCATGATGTACACCAATCGTTAGTTCGGGTGAGAGGCGAGACAATCTCTGCGCGACAGTTTCCGCTGCACTTCTCGAGTTTACGAAAACTAGTGACGGATTGTCCTCTAGTAGAGTCTGTGACAGAGACCTAAATGCTGCTACTGAACTGGGCGAGATGGACCACTCAACAGACATGACTTCGTCCTCGGGCATGACTCGTTCTCGATGCACCTCGATCTTCGTTGTCCGAGGCGCCGGACCATGTACGGGCTCAGAATCAGAATGCATCCATCTTGCCATCTCGCTTGGATTACCAACGGTGGCCGACAGCCCTACTCGCTGGATCGACTCATTGCAATACTCCTCGACCCTTGCTATTCCTACCAGCAACTGTGAACCGCGCTCGGATGCTGCCAAATCGTGAACCTCATCAATAACGATAGCACGGACTCCGGCAAGATGTTGCCTCAGTCGACTGCCTAGGAGCATAATCTGGAGAGTCTCGGGAGTTGTCACTAACAAATTAGGAGGCGATTTGGACTGACGCGTCCTCTCACTTTGTGGAGTATCTCCATGACGCAGTCCCACAGTGAGCCCCAGGGGATCTAACATTGCTCTGAGTCTTCTATCGATATCACGGTTCAAGGCCCTAAGTGGAGTCACATATAGGATCGACAGACCCTGCCATTCCTCTGAAAGTGCTCTAGAGGCAAGCGGCAGTACCGCAGCCTCGGTCTTGCCGCTTCCTGTTGGAGCCAGAAGCAATCTGTGTCCTCCTTCTAATAGCCCGGACATCGATTCCTTCTGAATCGGAGTTAATTCCCATCCTAGGTCTTTGACCAGTCCAGAGACAAGAGGATGGAATTCACCGCTCGATTGCCCGGACATGACTCATCGCCTCACTACACAGCCGAAAACCCTCGCACCTAATTACGGGTGCTCAGGAACCGGATCGGACCAATGTGACATCTTGTTCATGGTGATTGTCACATTCGTGATTTCCCCTTCTTCCCAGTAGTCTACTGCGATGAAAGTGGGCCTGTTATCCATTATCTCCCAACATTCAAGAGACCGCTCCAAGAGATTGTCATAATCATTGACATCTACAGCCCTTACCGGATCTGGCAGACCAAATGCGTTACTAAGCCAGTTATTCAAATGCCAAACAGGCTGAGAACCATCTCCTCTATACACAGTGCAAGACATCTCCTCGGCGCTATTCTCGGCGTAGTCTGTAGTCCAGCTGAAAACTCCGAAGTCATGCAACCAGGGGAAATTGTCGTTCTGAGCCTGCTCCCAGAATACCACTAGGTCAGTTCCTGCTAGAACTAAATCTCCCAAACTTGGCCATGACTCTCCAAGTGTATGTGTGTAGATTCGCTCGTACATCCCAGTCTCCTTGAACAGGAATTCAAGGTGCTCAGCGGGAACATAATTCTCGAATAGCAGAGTAACGACGTCTCCACTACTATTGTTCATCAGCGATCCGAGAAGCCGCAGCCAATCGAAAGCATCGACCTCACCGAATAGACAGGGGTGGAAGAACTGCCCAGTGCCATGGCAGAACCTCACATCCTCAGCGCTTGTATTGTCATCACTTCGGTGATGAGAGTCGACCATGAATGCCCTGATTCCTCCATCCCACTGCAATTGCAGTCCTGTGTAATGATTGACTCCAATGAGGAATTGATCCTCTACGGTAGAATATGCGTTGTGGGTTTCTGGGAAAGTGAAATCATCAAATGTCCTCAAGCAGTATACAGTCTCGCCGTGGCATGCCATCATACTATCCGAATCGCGGGGGTCGAATCCTCTATCCTCTTCCCAATCGTTAGGCAGACCATCTCCGTCGATATCCGAATCGAGAGCATCGCACTCACCATCTCCGTCGATGTCTGAAGGAGTCGAGGAAGTGTTCCAAGAATCACTATTACAATCGAGCTCGACGGTGTTGTTGTATCCATCCCCATCTACATCGGCATCCTCGGAATCTACGATTCCGTCTCCATCCATATCAGGCGGAGGCGGCGATGTGCAACCTGCGACCAGTAGCGCACAGACCAGCAAAGCAGAGCCCCATTGTCGCATAGAATCGTCAGTCTAAGCAAAGCACATGAACCAATCGGAGTAGAAATTTACATTCTAAGAGCCGACTTCAGCATGAACCGCTCGTCGGAAGGCACTAATCGGGAGAGCATGACGCCGGGGAGAGAGAAATGGCGAGCAGAGGCGGCTCAAAGCAGGGTTTCATCGCCCGTTGGTGGCATAGCCAGAGCGAACGCCATTTCGCTATCATCACCTATTCCACCATCCTCTCGGTTGCTTCTCTAATCTGGGGTTTTGTATTTCTATTCATGTTAGGGGGCTACAGCGATCCCGATCTTGAACACCTAGTTCCTTGGAGTTGGTTGGCGTTTGTCGGTGGGATTCTAGTGGCATTCTATGCCGCACCCGAATTCTTTGTTTACTGGGGTCAGAAGCAGTTACTCGAAGATATCCTGCTAATCGATTCGAGACCAGAGGTCCTTCGTCGCCGGAAAGAGGCCGAAGATGCGGCCGATATGCTTGGAACCAAGTATCAGGCTCGACTCATGGGACTTTATCTAGTCCACAACATCAACATTGGCAAGAAGTACAGAGTCGAAGCAATTACTCCAATGAGGCCACATTTCACTGCCACCAGTGAGGAAGCAATCTCCCTACCAGCCGATGATAACTCCTGGTGGAACACGACCGACTCTCTACTATCTCGGACCCTTCCCGGACTACACGCACTCAGGAATCCAGACGTCAATCGTGGAATCATGATTACATCTATTGTTTTTGGACTTGGTCTCGCTGCCAACTCTGTACTCGGAATGTTCAGAGGACCGAGTGGTGAGATGGACCACACTTTGGATCTCACAGCCTCTCTATACGAGTTTTCGACGATTCACGAACCATCTCCATTTTATGACGCTGTGAGCATACTAATGTTGCTCGTCTGTGCTTCTCTGGTGATTTCTACGAGGCCCGGTAATTCTCCTTCTCAGGAGGAGGAATAGATGACGGAGTTCGCTAGAGAAGCAACACTAGCAATCGGACTAGTAACTATTCTACTTGGCTCAATGTGGGTTGCAACAGGCTCATTTCCTCCGATGGTTGTAGTGGAGTCAGGCTCAATGATGCACGAAGATGAAGGCTCTGTGGGAGCCATTGACCCCGGGGACCTCATCTTAGTGATGGATCCAGATAGAGTCGAGATAGTGACCTATGTCGAGGCTACTGAAGAAGCAAATGAGAACTTTGGATATCAGAATCACGGAATGGCAGGTGACGTCATCATCTATCGAAAGAATGGGGGCTCGGACACCCCGGTAATCCACAGAGCCCTTCTCAAAGCAGTAGCAAACTCATCCGGCGGCTGGGATGTCCCAGGAACTCCCTTGGTTAATGTGGACACCATTACCTGGACACTAGACTACGAATGCTATTACCACGGGGGAACTTACAATCTAAAGATAGACAGCTGGGAACCATCGCATGAGGGATACCTCACTACTGGAGACAATCCAGACACTAATGGATGCGATATTGACCAACTCAGAGCCACTAATCCTGATGCCAGCGAGACCTACATCCGCGGTAATGGACTGAAGGACGAGAAAGGTAATCCAGTTCTCGCTGTCAAGGATGAATGGATCATCGGAGTAGCAGCAACTGAGATTCCTTGGCTAGGTGCAGCCAAACTAGCAATCTCAGGCACTTCTTCCCAAGTAACCGATTCGACTTGGAGGAGCCTAGGAATGGTTGTCGCGTTAATCATCGCAACTCCATACCTGATGGAAGCAATCTCCGAGCGTAGAAAAGACGAGCCAAATTCAGACCAGTCTGGGCAGGATGATTGGCATCATGACGATGAAT
>CEOQ01091079.1_pt1 | contig 20674 bp, 21 predicted proteins | sample 361351 | NCBI WGS metagenome assembly CEOQ01 (sample SAMEA2619907, study PRJEB7988) | marine metagenome | biome: marine biome (ENVO:00000447); feature: deep chlorophyll maximum layer (ENVO:xxxxxxxx); material: "saline water (ENVO:00002010), including plankton (ENVO:xxxxxxxx)" | depth 60 m | reverse complement strand
ACCTTATACCCTTAATAACTTGACCTTACATTAAAAAACTTGTTTTCTCAATTTAAGACTCAAAAAATATTCAATTATTAAAGAACAATACTCCAAATCCAAATTAGAAACACGCGCTAAAGCACGTAAACAAGGAAATTGGAGCTCCAAGAAGTGTAGTATATGTAATCTCAGCTAAAGGGTCAATACTTTTTAGATAATATATTATAAAAATTATAAAAAATTATAATTTTTTTTTATCTTCCAAATATTTTTTTATTTTTCTTGAATTTGCCTTAGAATTTCCTACCCATGCATCCATTAAAGATTTTTTATGCTCAATCTTAAGTGAAATAAAAATAGGGCCATCTTCTTTAAGCAAAAATTCAAGCTCTGAAGAAAAAGCTTCTAAATCATCAAAAGAATATGATTTTTCTATTCCTGAACCTTTAGCTATACTTTTAAAATCATATTTATCCTTCCCGGGAATTGGCTGTGACCCTGTTGTATAATACACTCCATCGTCAAAAACAATATGAATAAAATTTTTAGGATCTGCACTAGAAATAGTAACAAGTGCTCCTAAGTTCATTAATAATCCTCCATCCCCATCTAATACAAGAATTTTCTGATTTGGTTTAGCTAAAGACAATCCCAATCCCACACTTGAAGCTTTGCCCATAACACCATAAACAGGAAAATCAATTTCAGGCTTTTTACTTATGTCTTTCCAATATCTTCCAGGAGTCATAGTTGTTAAAACTATTTCTTTTGTACGATATTGATTGATAATATTTATTGCGTCATCAGCATACATAATTTAATCATTCTCATTATAAATATAATTATCAGGTAATTTATTAATTACTTCTAAAGATAATAATATTCTATTAACTATAAAATCATTAATTTCTTCAATAGATTTTGGAGCTAAATAATATGGTGGATTGGGTGGAATGAACTTCACTCCTAAATTAGCTAGTTTTGCCATGTTATTTAAATGTATTGCATTTAATGGGGTTTCTCTTGGTACTAATATTAAATTTCTATTTTCTTTTATTACAACATCTGCTGCTCGCTTAATCAAATTATCAGAAATACCATTAGAAATAGCAGCAATAGTGTTCATACTAGTAGGAACAATTATCATTCCATTTGTTTTGAATGTTCCACTTGCAATAGGTGAATAGAAATCATTATTTGAATACATTTTAAAAAATGATGAGTTTTTCCATTTTTCTATTGTTTCACCAAATGAAGGTAAGTTTTCATCTTTCCAAACCATTCTGGCTGCAGATGAACAAACAAAAATTACATTAACTTTTTGCTCAATAAGAGATTGAATTGTTTGATAGCCTAAAACAGCACCACTAGCACCTGTCATAGCAACAATTATTGGATTATTAGTTTTCATAATCTAATTGTAATCAACTCACTATAATATTGATACAATTGCAAAGGTGGAAATCATTAATGAAAAAGAAGAATTCCATCTAAAAAACTCAGGTTTTAAACCAATATTATCAGACATTGGCCAATTCCTTATATACTTCATTATATTTATTAGAATGCCTGCAATACATCCTGTAAAATAAAAATAATTTAATCCTGATAAGTATCCAAATAATATGAATATAAATATTGAACAAATATCCAAAAATACTGAAAAATAATAAGTATTTTTAATACCAAATTTAGTACTAAAAGAATGTAAATCATATTTTTTCTGAAAAATATAATCTTGAGTGTGATAAATCATATCAAAACTAGATGCCCATAAAAAAATTCCAAAACTTAATACTAATAATTTGTATTCTATATATCCTACTGTAGCAACGGCGCCACCAATTGGAGCTATTGACAATATAAAGCCTAAAATAAAATTACATAAAAAGGTAAACCTTTTCATATAAGGATATACGTACATGATTAATAAAACTAAAGGGCTTAAATAAAAAGCAAGTTCATTCAAAGTAAAACATATTATTAAAAATAAAATTGCTGAAGAAAAAATAACAATTTTAATACTAAACATACTTAACTTTTTAGATGCCAGCGGCCTGTTTTTTGTACGTATATTTTTTTGATCAATATTAAAATCTAAATATCTATTAATTGCCATCCCAAATGTTCTGGCACTACCTAAAGCAGCAGTTACATAAAATAAAATACTCCAATCCACAATTCCATTATTCGCGTAAATGCATCCAAAGTATGCAAAAGGTAAAGAAAACAAGGTTTCATGAATTTTAACTGATTTTGAGATTAATAAAATTTGATTCATTTTAAGCGTTCGTCAAATCCGTATTTATTCCAATTTTTATCAACTAAATTAATAATATCTTTGTCCATTTCAATTTCCTGAGGCCATTCACGCGATCTGGGTTCGCTTTTGATTTTGTCAGTAGCATCAATGCCCATTTTTCCTCCATAACGGTAAAATTCACTAGCGTGATCCAAATCATCAGCTGGGCCCTCAGAAAGTAAAATATCTCTGCCTGGGTCAATGTTAACTCCTATTCTCCAGGATACTTCGGATAAATTTCGAACATTAACCTTATCATCTACTACAATTATAATTTTAGTTAAAGCAAGCAATCCTGTGCCCCAAATTGTATGCATAACTTTTTTTGCTTGGCCTGGGTATTTTTTTTTGATTGCAACGATAATAAAATTATGAAAAATTCCTTCTGCCGGCATATTAACATCTACTATCTCAGAACTTATTTTCTTCAATGCAGGTAACATTAATCGTTCACTAGCTTTACCTAGAAAGTAATCTTCTTTTACTGGTTTACCAACTGTAATAACTGGGAAAATTGGATTTTTTTTCATAGTAATTTTCTTTAATTTAAATGTAGGATATTGCGCTTGAGGAGAATAATATCCTGTATGGTCACCAAAAGGGCCTTCGGTTCGATAATCATTTAAGTCAACTTCACCCTCTAAAATGATTTCAGAATTAGCAGGGACTTCAATCGGAATAGATTTACATTGCACCAACTTAACTGATTTTGATCTAATAAATCCAGATAAAATGAATTCATCAACATCCGGGGGCAACGGAGCAGATGCAGACCACATTGAAATTGGATCACAGCCGATTACCAACGCTACAGGTATTTTATTTATACCTAATTCTTTTGCATTTAATTCGTTTTGAGATCCCCCTTTATAAGATTGCCAATGAACAATAGCAGACGTTCCATCTATAATTTGAATCCTATATATTCCTACATTTCTTTTACCACTAACTGGGTTTTTGGAAATAACCATAGCAGAAGTTAAATATTTACCAGCATCCAATGGCCACGATTTTATTGCCGGCAAATCATTTAATGAAAAAGCTTCTGGATTTAAAATTTTTTCCTGACAAGCAGCTTTTTTAACTGACTTAGGTAAAATTTTAGCAATATTTAACAATGAAAATGCAGAATCAATTTTTTCTTTCAAAGAACTATTTTCTTTATCAACTAAAGAAATTAAATCCTCAGATTTGGAATACAAATCTTCTAAATCATCTACTCCCAAAGCATCACACACTTTTTCTTGAGAACCGAACAAATTTGCAACAACTGGGATAGTATTATCATCTACATTTTCAAATAATAAAGTTGGTCCGTTTTTTTCTATCATTCTTGCAACAATTTCAGTTATTTCGCAATCTGACGAAACTTTTTTATTAACTTTCTGTAATTTACCATTAGATTCCAACCATTCTAAATATTCTCTCAAGTCTTCAAACATATTATTTCTTCTCCATTCTCTTTCTTATTTTATTAGAAGATAAACTAGATTCAAACATTTTTCTTGGAATACCTATAAACATTTCTTTAATTTGATCAGGAATAAAAACATTATCTACATTTACAAATTTATCATTAATTGTTCTTCCGCCAACTATGAATTTTGTGCCAGTATTTTTTAAATATATAAACTTATCAATAATTTTATTACTATTCATTTCAGAATTGTAATATTTATCATCAAATAATCTTATAAGGGTATCTCCTCCAATCAAAAAATCAGCTCCTTGAAACAAAATTGACTTCCCTAAAAATGTTGCTTCATTAGTTACCAACAATTCATTTATAGACTTAAATTGTTTAATTCTTTTTGATACTTCTTCAAGTGACAAATCCGGTTTATCAACATTTTTAAAAGATATCTCAAAAACAGGCTTTTTATCGCTGAGATCAATTCCACATTTTAGTAATTCCAAATGACCTTCGTGGATTGGGTTAAAACTACCAGGGAAAACAAGATATTTTGAGTAATCAATTACATCATTAATTAATGATAATCCAAGATCATAATGCAAATAATTAACTTTTTTACTTTGTAGTTTTTTCAGGCTATTCATTAATTTTTATATCTATTAAAGATAAGAACAAATCTTTCTCAATTTTCAATTCGGAATTTAACAAAATATTTAAAATCAAATAACTAATTATATAATCCTGTTGTTTGCGGTTAAGATTATCATCAAGAAAATTAATTTCATAATTTAAATTCAATTCATGCCCAACCAAAGAAACAAAACTTCTATCAGAACTCATTTTTTTCCTGTTTGTTTGCAGGCTTGAAGATACTGCTAATGAGATTAAATTTCCAGATATATTAATCATTTTAGAATATTTATTAAAATTGTTGATTGCTAATTCTCTGCAAATCGCAGTATTGACATAACTATTGCTTTTAAAAGATAATTCTTGATCGATTGCAATAGTAGAATAAGGAATATTTACAGAAATTAAATTATTAGAAATACCTTCTTGGTCCATAAACCATTTTACCAATCTTTGACATGAACCCAATAAAGCAAATACATACAAATATTTTGATAAAGAAATTTGTTTGGTTATTTTTTTAATTTGAGGATTAGATTTTGTATAAAATTGATCAAAAGTCATGATTTACCTACAATTATAATAACAAAACCATTTAATTCACGAACAAACATTACGCATAATCTTTTATACATTAATTATATTCTAAAAGAATAACTATTCAAAATTATGAATATTAATAAAAAAAATAAAAAAATAGTAAAACCTGGCTCTAATATAGTAAGAGTGTCGAGATTAGAATCTATAAAACCTATAAATATAAAATTAAATAATTTTAATATTGCTAAACGTCTCTATAATCCTTCTCTAGCATTATTTTCAAGTTATATTTTAATAATTCTTCTAGGTACAGTTCTTCTAATGACTCCTTTAGCAACAAACACTCAAGAAAACAATGGGATATTAACTTCTTTATTCACAGCAACATCAGCATTTACACTTACAGGTTTAATAGTACAAAACACTAATCAATTTTGGTCTACTTTTGGGCAAATAACAATAATTATACTAATATTCATTGGTGGCATAGGATTTATGACATCTACTATTTTTATTCTTAAAATATTTGGACAAAAAATTTCATTACCCCAGCAAATACTACTCAGAGAATCTTTAGCAGACACAAGATCTTTAGGAAGGTTACAACTAGGAAATTTAATGCCTACTATAAGTATTATTATTTCATACAGCATCATTATACAAATATTAGTAGGGGTGCTTTTATTTTTAGCGTTCTATTCAGGAATAAATGCAAAAGAAGCTATTTGGCTAGCAATATCACACACTATATCCTCATTTAATGGTGCGGGGTTCTTATTTTTCAAAACAGAAGGTTTACTAGGAGGATATGAAAAAAACATCTCTATATTAACTTTAATGGGACTAAATATCTTTTTTGGAAGTTTAGGATATTTAATATTTATTGATTTATTTCAAAACTTAAGATGGAAAAAATTATCTCTGAATTCAAAACTGGTAATTACTTCAACAATTTTTTTAAATTTATTTGGTATGCTAATATTATTTGCATTAGAATCTCAGTCAGAAGGGGTTTTGGAAAACACAGGGATAATAAGTGGTTCCGGCCAATCTCTTTTTAATACAATCAGTGGAAGAACTGCAGGGTTTTCATCTATAACTTTTGATTCCATTCGCATCCCAACAGCCTTATGGTGCTCAGCATTGATGTTTATCGGAGGAGCATCTGCTTCTACTGCAGGAGGTATTAAGCTCAATACTATTATGGTAGTTTATTCATTCGTACTTAGTACTCTGAAAGGATCTAAAGATACATCTATTTTTAATAGAAAAATACCTGCCGAACAAGTAAATAGATGTATAACAATATTAATGATTTCAATAATGATAATATTTATTGCCACAATTCTGATTTCTTTAAATGATTCATTTGAAATACACAAAATATTTTTTGAAATTTGCTCAGCTTTTGGAACAGTTGGATTATCTTCAGGATTTACTCAGCAAAGTTCAGATATAAGTAAAATAATTTTAATAATACTCATGATAATAGGAAGAATTGGCCCCTTAACAATGGTCCTCGCTTTAGGAAACAGAAATAATCCTATAATGTACAAAAATGCAGAAGAAAGAGTTACAATAGGCTAATAAAAAACATCTAACTTAAATAATTATGAAAAAACAAGTAGCAGTCATAGGAATAGGCAGATTTGGAAGAAGTGTAGCTTCAGCACTTTATAATCTTGGCCATGATGTTTTAGCAATTGATAAAAAAGAAGAAAGAGTACAAGATATGCTCGGGAAAGTTACTTACCCAGTCTCCGGAGATGCAACAAACGAATTAACTCTAAAAGAATTAGGTGTACCTTCATATGATGCCGCAATAGTAGCTATCGGCTCAGATACTGTCTCAAGTTTAATGACTTCAGTACTACTTCGATCATTAAAAGAAGATATGTATATTGTAGCCAGGGCGCAAGATGAACTACAAAGCAACGCTTTAAGATTAGTAGGTGTAAATAAAACTGTATTGGCAGAACATGAAATGGGAGAGCAAATTGCTCACAATTTATTCAATCCAAATGTGCAAGAATACATGAGTATGAATTCAAATTACGGAATTAGTAAAATTTTAGCTCCCACACAAATACAAGGAAAATCTTTAAAAGACCTTAATATTGGAACTTCAAGAGATAAATATAATTTAACAGCTTTAGGAATAGTCAGGTCTAAAAACATTATCTTAAATCCGGATGTAAATGAAATTATAAAAAAAAATGATATTTTGTTGATAGCAGGGAACAACGAATTGATTGATAAACTTACAGACTAATTTTAAGGATTCAATAAATAAATATATTTAAATTTAATAAAAATAAATCTAATTACTATGAAGATAAAATACTAGTTGGGGTGTCTGGTAGTCCTGTCGATGAAAAATTAGTGCAATTTGCTAATAAATTCTCAAATCCTGAAACAACTATTATTTTAATACATATAATCATAATTCAACGATCTTACCCATTGGATATAGACGATGAAAATTCATATAATAAAGCTGAAAAAACACTTAAATCTCTAGAAAATCAAACAAGAAAAATACATCCTTCTACATTTGGAGAGATCATTCAAGCAAGACATGCAGGTTCAGCTATTTTAGAAATGGTAAAAATTAACAAACCAAGATTATTAATTATCGGAACAAATAAAAAATCAAATGGTAAATTGAAAGTTGGTGAAAATGCTCAATTCATACTAAAAAATAGTATATGCCCTACAATATTATATAAAGATAATAATTTTAAAAATGAATAATTCTAAAAAAACTACTGATAAAAATAATTGTATTATTTTTGGAAATTCAGATATTAGTAATTTTATAATCGAATCTTTATTAAATTCAAATAAGAATTACAATATTACTTTTTTAAGCGAAGATCCAATAAATACTAAAATTAACAATACTATTAATATTATAAATGGAGATATTTACGATCCTAATATTATAAAAAACTTAGATTTTCCAAACACTAAATTATCTATTTGCTGCTCGCAAAATACTAATTTAAATATACTGACCGCATCTTATATCAAATCACTGAAAGCAGAAAACATTTTTTGTTGTAGCTATGATACACAATATAATAATCTATTAAATTCTAAAAATATAATTACTTTCAATCCTTGGAATATACCAAATAAATTAAATTCTTTATGGAGAAATTAATTGTATATAGTCATGATAGGAGCAAATAATATTACAGAAAACTTGATAGATTGGTATTCAAAATATAATCATGAAATCACTATAATTGAAAAGAAACTAAACAAATGCTATGAATTTGATCAATTGTATGGACCTATATCCCAGCACGGCGATGCGACAGATTTAAATATTCAAAAATTAGCTGGAATGGAACGTGCAGATATTTTAATCGTAACTACTAAAAATGATAGTACTAATTTTGTCATAAGTTCGTTAGCAAAATCTAATTTTAATATCAATACAATTATAAATAGAATTAACAACATGAATTATGCTAAAGCATTTGAAGAAAATGGACTTGATATTTTAATTAATATTGAATCAAACATTTTACAATCTATAGAACAAGAAACTTCAATATTGGCTCCATGGTCAATTGCAAAATTAAAAACAAATCCAGCAAAAGAAATAATCGGAATAAAAATAAATGACGATTCAAATATCATAGGAAAATCTATAATTGAAATAGGATTTCCAAGCCATTCTCAATTATTGTTAATAATAAGAGCAAATGGCATTACCGATATCCCTTCTGAACACAAAACTATTCATCCTAATGATGAACTTATTGTTTTAATACAGGAAGGGCAAAAAGAAAATATGATAGAATATCTTAGCTGAGGAAATTAACCATGAAAAGTATATCTTATTTAGGACCTGAAGGTTCTTATTGCGAACAAGCAGCGTTAACAAATTATAGCAATGAAAAACTATTTCCGATGCCTACTATACCTGCTGTTATAGAATCTGTACAAGATGATATTACTGATATGGGAGTTGTTCCCATTGAAAACAGTATTGAAGGCTCAGTAACTTTCACACTAGACTCTCTGATTCATGATTTTAATGTAAACATAAATGGAGAAATCATGCTTAATATTTCTCATTCTTTAATTACAAATAAAATTAATACTCTAGATAACATTAATAAAATTTACTCACACCCTCAAGCTTTAGCGCAATGCAGAATTTATCTATCAGAAAAATTACCTCAATCTGATCTAATTCCTTCTTCCAGCACTTCGGCAGCATTATCTGACCTCAGCAATGATCCGGAAAATTCAGCAGCTATAGCCCATGCAAGAAATGCTAAAAAACATGGTTTAAATATTATAGAAGAAAATATACAAGACGAATTAAATAACATAACAAGATTTGCAATATTATCAAAAAACAAAACAAATCCTACTCAAAATGATAAAACTTCATTCTGTTTTGACTTTAAAGATTCCGACAAGCCTGGTCAATTAATAGATGTAATGAGGCAATTTTCTGATAATAATATAAACATTACGAAAATCGAATCAAGGCCATCCAAAAAACAATTAGGAAAATATATTTTTTGGATGGATATTGATGGTCACTCAAATGACAATAATCTAAATATAATATTTGGAAAAATAAAAAAAATAACTAATACATTAAAAATTATAGGCTCTTATCAAAAATCAACAATTATAAACTGATTAATCATCGGTATTTTGTTTATTATTTTTTCTGTTAATCAATCTATCAATCTCATCAAAAATATCTTTTGATGGTTCTATTCCCAAATTGTCTAAATATTTACGTAAAGCTTCTAATATATCTAAAGATGCATCCCTCATATTCAAAGCAAATAATTTCAACCTCTCATTCTCAGTAAGCTCAGTTTGTTTTAATTTTCTAACTAATTTGGGACCTAAAAACATTCCTAATGCAAATCCCAAAAACAAATTCCCAAAGCCTTTTTTATTTTTATTTTGAGCCATTATTTTTTCTCCTTATTTTTTCAGAAGCAGTTTTAGTTGCTTTTTTTGCAGTTTTAGTTGCTTTATCAACATTAATTGATTTCAATGATTTTGCTATTAATTCAATAGTTTTAGAATTTATCTTATCAATTGGGGAAACTACATAGCCAAATAATGTCCATAATTTCTGTGAATTTTCCACTAAAGCATCAATTTTATTCATAATTTTACTCAATCGCATATATCCTAAAACAGCTAAAACAGCTAGTAAGATAATAAATGCAATTAAAACTATATCACTTAAAACAGCAGTTATCTCTACCATATATTATTCCTTAATATTTAAGGTTTTACCAATATCCTTAGATTCCCATCATCATCAGTATGTTGATTCATAATACTATGATTATCATTTTTTGCCCACAAAAATACATCGTATGTATTTAATTTGTCAGGGATAATTACTTCCACTATAGAAGTTTGATCTGTACGGATTTGCTCAGATAAAGCTGCAATAATACCTGCACATGATTTACCTTTACCATCGATCACAACTTCTCCTTTCATATCTTGAGATTGCAGATTTAACTGTTTATCTACAGGCATATTTTCAGTAAATTCCAATCCTTCTCTTTTTTTCCTGTCAAGTTCAGATTTAAAATGATCTACTGCTTCCCAATAAACTCCTTCATCCCTATCTCCTTTGGAACACACTGCTCCTCTAACACCCACTATATCTGGATTAATTCTTGCCAATTCATCCAAGTCACTCAATTTTAAATGTCCAGACAAAGCTGTACTCAGCCCTCTAGATTTAGCAGACATAACCATATCTTTTAATTCTGACTCTGGAATAAAATCAAAAAGATTTCTTCCGTCTTTTACAAGGGTATCAATTAAAAATCCATCACATTTACCATCCACAGATAAATCAACCATTAATGAAGGATCTAATCCCCCTTCATAAATTAAATTATCTGCAAACAAAGAACCTATTAACATGGTGTTAGATCCTTCTAAAGCTTCTCTGCATGCTAACAAAGTTTCTAACGCAAAACTATATTCTGTTTTCATAAATCCAACTTTAACTGATGTGGCTTTTAAAAGACCAGCTGCATGGACAGCCATAGCCACAGTCCCTATTTGATCTGGCACAACTCCTAAAGTTAAGCTAGAATGAATTGGATCAGGCGCAATTTTTTTTACATCTTTAAATATATTTGGATGAGCAGAACCTACTAAAGCTTCTTGTAAATTTTTAACATCAACTATATCCGCCCCACCTTTAATTGCCTGCTTTGCCTCATTCACATTTTGAACACTAACCAATAATAACATTTTAAACCTCTATATAAATTTAATTAACTTCTAGTGAAATATTCAATTTTCCCATATCAATTAATTCAGCCTTTAATTCTTTTTTATCAACATCCGACATATCAATAACTGGTAATCTTGGGCCTCCGCTACTCATCCCTACTAATTCTCCCCAATATTTACATAATGCAACTGGCAATACACCGCCAGCTTCCTTAACTGTCTTGCCCCACCATTTATCTGATATATCTTTTATTTTTCTTATTTCATTTTCATATAATTCATTATCAATAATTCCACTTGTAGCTTTATCTATAAATTTTACATAACTATTATTATCAGGGGTATCAAATCTCCAATCTGAAGTATTAGCAAACATAACTTGTTGTTGAAAGCCCTGAGTCTCTCCTTCCCAAAAAATCCACTCATCAGGTGTACTAATAATTGCTTTAGCTCCTAAATTTATATGTGATGATATAGAAATTTCTTTATTAAAACTGGCTTCTTTAACTCCAACAACATTTTCTATTTCTACAATATTATTTAAATCATTAGAATCTAATACTGTTCCAAATTGAGGAGAATTATAATACATAATTGCAAGGTCAGTATATTGCGAGATATGTTTAACAAATTCTATAACCTGGGCAGGCTTACGAGTGGCAAAATAAGGAGCACCAATTATTAATAATTCATAATTCAAATATTTTGCATGATCTATTAACTGAATAATATCACTAAGTGAAGTATGACTAATATGAGCTGCAACAGGCCAATCTTTAGCTTGATCTTTAACAATAGACATCAATTTTTTTCTTTCTTCAGTAGACAAACTCCAAAACTCGCCCATACCCCATGAGCATCCAGCGCCATTAGTCCCTAAACTTTTAATATATTCAACATTATTACGTAAACCTTTTTCATCTATTAATCCATTTTGATCAAAAGGCGTGACTAATGTTGACCATTGTCCAATCAAAAAAGATCTTGCCCATTCTTTTGCTTCATTTTTCGTATAATTATGCATAAGTGAAATTATTCATTAATATAAAATCAATATATGTATTTTACATACAGAAGTATGATAAATAAACACTTCTATCGATTTAACTAATTAAGCTTTCCTTCCATTTGTTCTTTAATCATTTGAACTTTTTTAAACAAAAAATTATTTTTAGTAAATTCATCAAAATTATCAAGCACATAATATTCTGCCATTTTTCTTGATAATTCTTGTGTTTCTCGATCTTGAACCAAATCAGCAACTTTAAATAAAGGAATTCCACTTTGTCTTGTATGGGTAATATCTCCTTCTCCTCTTATTTTTAAATCTTCATTAGCCAATTCAAAACCACTAGACATTCTTTCGAATATTTTCAATCTTTCTTGAGTTTGTTCGTTTTCATTACCTGAAACTAAAATACAATATCCTTCATATTTTCCTCTTCCTACTCTTCCACGCAATTGATGTAATTGAGATAATCCAAACCTATCTGCACTTTGTATCATTATTACGCTAGCATTAGGAACATCCACTCCAACTTCGATAACAGTTGTACTAACCAATATATTAATTTTGCCATTTCTAAATGCTTTCATTACTTCTTCTTTTAAATCTAAATTTAATCGTCCATGTAATAAACCAATATTATAATTAGGGAAAATAGTATTTTGTAAATTCGAATATACTTCCTCAGCAGCGGCAGAATTTAACTTTTCAGATTCTTCAATCAAAGGACAAATAACAATTACCTGCCTACCTTTCTCTATTTCATTTTGTAAATGATTATATGCTGCTTTAATTCTGTCAGGGGAAATCAGTTTCGTTTTAACATTTCTTTCGCCAAAAGGCATTTCATTTATTTCAGATAAATCTAAATCACCATAAGCTGTTAGTGCTAAAGATCTTGGTATAGGAGTTGCTGACATTGTTAAACTATGAGGATAATATTTTTCACTACTTTTTATTGCAGCTCTTTGAAGCACTCCAAATCTATGTTGTTCATCAATTATACTTAATCCTAAATCAGGGATTTTAATGTTATCTTGTATCAAAGTATGAGTGCCTATCAAAAAATCATAAACACCTTCTTTTATTGATTCTCTGATTTCTTGTTTAATTTTCTCGGGCATACTTCCTAAAAATAATCCTATAGAAATTTCTTTAGATAAACCCTTAATTTTAAGTTTAGAATGAAATGGAGATATTTTAATAACATCATCAAACATTTCTAATGTACTTATATAATGTTGCTCAGCCAAAATTTCAGTCGGTGCCATAATAGCTGATTTATAATTCGCTTCAATCACTGCAAGAGCAGAAGCCACTGCCACTAAAGTTTTTCCACTCCCTACTTCTCCTTGCAAAAGCCTTGCCATTGGAACACTATGATTTAAATCTTTGGCAATTTCTCTTATTACATCCAATTGTGATTTTGTAGGTGTAAACGAAAGTGATTGAAAAAACCCATCAATAAAATCCCACGAGACTCTAATTTTATATGCTTTTTTTATTTCGTTATATTCTTTTCTTTTTAATAACCATGCACACTGATGAATAAAAAATTCATCAAAAACAATCCGTTTTCTGGCGTTATTATAATCTTCTAAAGTTTCAGGGTAATGATATTGTTTTACAGCATTTTTTAATTCAATTAAATTTGCTTTGTCAATAATTCCAGAAGGTAAGTAATCTTCAACATTATCTCCCATCATATTTAAAGCTTTTCTAACAAGGGTTCTTATACTTCTTTGATGTATTTGTCCTGACAAAGGATAGACAGGGACAAATCTTCCCACATGAGTAAGATCGGATTGATCATTAAATTCATTATTTCCAATAATTTCATATTCAAAATTGCCTGAAAATAAAAGAGTACCTCGAAAAATATTAACTTTTCCACTAATAATAACTTGAACACCAGGTTTTAATTGATTTACTAACCAACTTCTTCCAAACCATTGAACTTTTACATTTCCTGTATCATCACCCAGAATTCCAATAGTGGCATTCACGCCATTTCTATATCTTGCAGTTTTAGCTTCCCAAACTTTTAAAACGACTGTCTGTACTTGACCTGGTATTAAATCTTGTACTTTTTTAACATCATTAAAATCTCTATGTCTTCTGGGGAAATAATTTATCAAATCTTCTAAAGTCTTTACCCCTAGCTTCTCAAACATTGATATTATTTTTTTTGAAACTCTTCCCAATAATTTTATATCAGATTCTAATGATAAAGATTTACTAGATTTTATTTTTTTACTTACTAATGATTTATCATTCTTATTAATTGGTTCAATAAAATTATTTTTTTTGAAATTATTTATCTCTTTAATGAATCTATCACAAAATAATTTTCTCAAATTATGGTCTGCGTTAGAATATAACGGTTTTTTCCCATATTTATCTTCAATAATCCGTAAAATTGGAATCAAATAAACAATATTTTTTTCAATATATTCATCCAAGCCGCCACCAGAAACAGCAATATTACTATAGTCATTCGAAATTTCAAGTTTAAGAATTCTTTCGAATATTTGTATATTTTCTAATACTAAATTTTTATCATCATTTTGATAGGAATTCATAAATTTATTTTATTATTCAATTACTATCCAAGCTTCAATATTAGATTGTCCGCCATATTGAAATTCCATATCAATGGAATCAAATTGTTCAATTAATGTATTTTCTATTGCACTGATTTGTGCCTTGCTATGATCACCCCAATATAAAGTAACAAGACTATCTGAATTTGGTGCCATATACGATATTGTTTTTACAACAGATTCCATTAATGAAGTTTCAGCAAATAATATCTTATCTTTTATTACAACTATATATTCACCTTCTTTATACTTTACACTATCCATAGCTCCGGTTCTGGATGCCAAACTAATAGCACCAAAATTCATGTCAATTGTATAATTCTCTAAATTTGAAATATTAACATCTATATCTAATTCATTGTTATAAGACATCATTGATGCCAATCCTTCAGGGATACACTTGGTATTGATAATTGATACGTTTTTCTCTGATTTTTGAGCTGCCAAATCGCTGGCCATAATTGCATTCTTATCATTTGGTAAAACAATTACATCATTAGTTTTGCAATGGGCAATAGCATCTAAAATTTCTGACACACTAGGATTTAATGTTTTTTCACATTTGACAATTTTATCTGCTCCCAAATTAATAAATAAATTATTAAATCCCTTGCCATTAGAAATAGCAATGATAGAACATTTTTGATTTTCATTTAAATCTATTTCAGAACCATCAGCAAATTCTTCAAATTGCTTATCCATATTTTCAATATTAATTTCCATTAATTCCCCGTATTTTATACATGAAGATAAAATCTTTCCTGGATCCTCTGAATGAGTATGAATTTTAACGTATTCTTCTATTCCAGTTATTACTGTTGAGCCACCATTTTTATTAACAGCAATTTCTATTTCTTCACGTGAAGCATCTGTATCATTTATAACTAGTTGTACACAATAACCCCATTCATCCTCAGCATGCTCTTGAACAAATTCTTTAATATTTAATCCTTCTCTAGATTGTCCTGGTTTATTCATTATTTTTTCAACATCTGGCTTGTCACTTGCAATATAACTTTTCATTGCTTCAAAAATAATTAATAATCCCTGACCACCGGCGTCAACCACATCTGCTTGTTTAAGTACCTGTAACATATTAGGCGTATCTTTTAAAACCTTCCCTGCATGCTCGCAAACCAAAGGTAAAATATCATTAAAAGAATCATTATTATTTCTGACATTATTCCATGATTCTGAAAAAGATTTAATAATAGTCAGCATAGTTCCTTCGACAGGGTTGCTAACAGATTCATAACTGGCCTCAACAGCACTCACTAATGAATTTCCAAATTCTTTAACATCACATTTGTTAAGTTTGTCAAAACCTTTAGAAAAACCATATAATATTTGTGCTAAAATTACTCCACTGTTACCACGCCCACCTAAAACAGCATTTTTTGCAATTATTTTACTCACGCTATTAATGTTTTGGTCATTAATTGTGTTGAGATTCTTCAATGCAGATTCCAAAGTTAAATACATATTAGTTCCTGTATCTCCATCTGGTACAGGGAAAACATTTAATTGATTAATTTGTTCTTTAGTATTAAAAATTAAATCTTTAGCAAGGAACAAAATTTTAGCAAAATCTGTTCCGTTAATTGTTTTTATATTATTCATTTATCTAATTGAATATAAATGACAAAATCGTTTTACAATGATAGAATAATCCTTCTATTTTAGTAACATTATAAGTAATATAACATATATTTATAATTAATATTTATTACATAATTTAAAGGTATTTATGGCAAAGTGTGAATTAACAGGAAAAATTCCACAATCTGGGAATAATGTAAGTCATGCAAAAAATAGAAACAAGCGTAAATTTAATCCTAATTTACAAAAGGTTTCATTTTGGAGTTCAAAGCTAAACAAGAAAATTAGTATCACTGCTGCCACTAGTGCAATCAGGGATATAGATAAAGTAGGTGGGTTTGATGCTTATTTAATTAAAGCTAATAATTCCTATTTATCGGAAAAATTACAAAAAGTCAAAAAAGAATTAATCACTAAATCATAATAGAAGAATTAATCATTCAATAGTTCTCTGAGTACAAATTGCAATAATCCTCCATTAACATAATAATTCACTTCAGCATTAGTATCAATTCTTGATTTTAATTTTATTTTTTTCATATCACCCGAGTCAGAATTTTTGATACTCATATGAAAGTAACATGAAGGAGTTTTTACATCTTCAATATTTTCGATTGATAAAATTTCACTTCCTTCCATATTTAATAAATTAAAATCTTCACCCTCAACAAATTCAACAGGTAATATTCCCATTCCAATCAAATTGGATCTGTGAATTCTCTCAAAACTTTTAGCAATTACCAATTTTACTCCTAATAAATATGGTCCTTTTGCTGCCCAATCTCTTGAACTTCCACTTCCGTATTCATCTCCCGCAATAATAACTAAAGGAGTATTGTCTTTTTTGTATTTTTCGGAAGCCTCATAAATACTCATAACCTCTTGGGAAGGGAAATAAACAGTATACCCGCCTTCCTTTTCAGGAGTTAATAAATTTTTAAGTCTAACATTAGCAAAAGTGCCTCGTACAAGTACATTTTCATTTCCTCTTCTAGAACCGTATGTATTGAAATCTATAGGGGAAATATCATTCATTTCTAAAAATTCAGATGCAGGAGAATCTTTGCTTATATTTCCTGCAGGAGAAATATGATCTGTAGTAATACTATCTCCTAAAACAGCCAAAATTCTAGCATTTTGAATTTCTGGCATTTCGGGTAATTCTTTTTTAAAATCATTAAAAATTGATAAAGGTTGAATATAAGTAGAAGATTTATCCCATTTATAAATATTTCCATCAGGTATACTAAGATCTTTCCAATTATCATCCCCTTCAAAAACTTTATCATACCTATTTTTAAACATAGAAGGATTAAGAGAATAATTAACAATAGAATTAATTTCTTCTTTATCAGGCCATATATCTTCCAAAAATACTTTTTCTCCATTATGCCCTATTCCAATCGGATCAATATCAAAATTAATATTTAAAGTACCAGCTATAGCATAAGCAACAACTAAGATTGGAGATGCGAGATAATTAGCTTTAACTTGCTGATGCACTCTTGCTTCAAAGTTTCTATTTCCACTAAGTACTGAACAAGTAATTAAATTCTCTTCATTAATTTTATTAGAAACTTTTTCAGGTAATGGGCCACTATTCCCAATACAAGTTGTGCATCCATGTCCAACAATATGAAAACCTAATTTTTCTAAAGGACTAATCAAATCAGCTTTAAGTAAATAATCATCAACAACTTGTGAGCCTGGGGCTAAACTTGTTTTAACCCATGATCTTGAGTTCAAACCTTTCTTTACTGCATTTCGAGCTAATATCCCTGCTCCAACCATAACATCAGGATTAGAAGTGTTAGTGCAACTAGTAATTGCAGCAATAACTACAGAGCCATGATCAAGTTCATTAGAATTGATAATAGATTGACCATTGTCAGACAAAAATGTATTAAAATTTGATTTTACTTCAGACAATTTTACTTTGTCCTGTGGCCTTTTAGGGCCTGCCATACTTGGCTCAATTTCATCTAAGTCAATTGTAATTGTACTATTATATTCTCTGACATTCTGACTGGAACCAAACAATCCTTGAGATTTTGAATATTGTTCTATCAAATCAAGTTGATCGCTAGTTCTTCCAGTCAATTCTAAATAATCTAATGTTTTAGAATCCACCGGAAATAATGATGCTGTAGCACCATATTCAGGTGCCATATTGGAAATTGTAGCTCTGTCTGGTAAAGATAACAAATTTAAACTTTCGCCATAAAACTCAACCATTTTGCCTACTACCCCATAACTTCTTAATTTTTGAGTTATAGATAAAACAAGATCAGTAGCTGTTGCTTTTGGTGATAATTTACCTATTAAATTAACACCAACAACTGATGGTATTTTCATATATACTGGCTGCCCTACCATAACAGATTCAGCTTCTATCCCTCCTACACCCCAAGCTAAAACTCCCAATCCACTAACCATTGGAGTATGAGAATCTGTGCCTATTAATGTATCCGGAATAGCCAAAGAAATATTTTCATATTCTCTGACAGAAATTACCGGTGATAAAAATTCTAAGTTAACTTGATGAACTATACCTGCTCCGGGTGGTACAACTTTCATATTATCAAAAGAATTTTGAGCCCATTTTAACAAAGAATATCTTTCAGTATTTCTTTCATACTCTTTATTTACATTATTCATAAAAGCATTTTTTGTACCAAAATAATCTACCTGGACACTATGATCAATAACCAAATCAACAGGAACCATTGGATTAACTTTTGACGGGTCTCCATTATTTGCTAGCATAGCATCTCGCATACTAGCCAAATCAACTATTGTAGGAACTCCAGTGAAATCTTGCAAAAGAACCCTAGATGGGAAATAGGGTACTTCTTCAGAATTTTCAAATTCATTCCATAATTTTAATTTATTAATATCAAAATCTTCATTTATATCTAAACTAGTATTTCGAATCACACTTTCAACCATGATCTTCACAGCATTTGGCATTTTATCTATTCTTATATCAGGATTCGATTCAGCTAATTTCTCAAGGCTACAATAATAATAATCTCCTGATGATGTTTTAATACTATCTTTAATATTAAATTTATCAACAAACCTCATTTATTCATCCCTATCTTTCTAAATTAAAATATTTGTAATTTTTATCGATATATTCTTCTTCATCTTTAGGTACATCTTCTTCAGCATATATCGCTTCTACCGGACAAACCGGTTCACAAGCTGCACAATCAATGCATTCTTCTGGGTTAATATAATATTGATCATCATTATCAGTAGTGTATATACAATCAACCGGACAAACATCTACGCATGATCCGTCCTTTAGACCAACGCAAGCTTTACTAATTATATAAGTCATAATTCACCTTGGAAATTTATTGAATATCTTAATAGTATATTTAGTTTAATATGCTTACAATATATTTTTAACCATTATTTATTTATTATGAAAATTAATAACAATAACAGGATTGTTTTATTAATTGATGGACATTATTTAATGTTTAGATCATGGTTTGGAATCCCGAATCCTATGATAAATAATAAAGGATTAGAAGTTAGAGCAATATATGGTTTTTTTAACACTGCATTCAAATTACTTAACACTTTTAATCCTACACACATAGCATTTATTTTTGATCCAAAAGGACCTACGTTTAGAAATGAATTATATACAGAATACAAAGCTAACAGATCTGAAACTCCTGAAGAATTAAAAAAACAATTAGAAATCATCACAACAAAATTACCTTCTACTAATATAAAAAGTATTACAGTAGAAAATTATGAAGCAGATGATGTACTTGGAACAATTGGCAAAAAATTAGGAGATGAAAAAACAAAAATATTAATTTACTCTGGCGACTCAGATTTACATCAATTAGTTGATGAGAATATTCATATAATCACCACATCTAAAAATGGAGAAATCATTGAATATAATAAAAGTATGATAAGTGAAGTATATGACGGATTAACTCCAAGCCAGATAGTTGATTTCAAATCTCTTACAGGTGATACTTCAGACAATATACCAGGCATACCTGGAGTTGGAAAAAAAACTGCCATAAAATTATTAAATGAATACAAAACTTTAGATTCACTATCAAAAAATCTTGATTTAATCAAACAAGAAAAATTAAAAAACAATTTACTAAATAATTTTAATAACTCAATAAAAGCTAAGGAGTTAATTCAAATTAATTTGAAAGCTCCTGTTAAAATTAGCTTGAATGATATTGAAATCAAAGATATATATGATGAAAATTTAATTTCATTATTAAAAGAACTGGATTTTAATTCTCTTATACAAAGGTTAGGTAAAATTAATATCTCAAACTCATCTGATTCAAATA
>CEOQ01106023.1_pt1 | contig 20709 bp, 44 predicted proteins | sample 361351 | NCBI WGS metagenome assembly CEOQ01 (sample SAMEA2619907, study PRJEB7988) | marine metagenome | biome: marine biome (ENVO:00000447); feature: deep chlorophyll maximum layer (ENVO:xxxxxxxx); material: "saline water (ENVO:00002010), including plankton (ENVO:xxxxxxxx)" | depth 60 m | reverse complement strand
AGTTCACGATAGAGCCACAGAAGGTAAAGTAAAACAATTTAAATGCCCAAAAGGATGGAGAAAAACTATTAATTTTGTCGGAATTGATATTTCGGACTTAACAAATTCTCGAAAAAAAATTAATTTAAGTGACTAATTTTCTCGTTAAATAAATTCTTGGTTTATTTCTTACCAAACCATTACAGCAAGAACATCTCTGTCTATGTAATTTGTTTTTTTCTTTCTGAATATAATGTTGTGGAATATATTTTGCGCATTTTTGACAATAGAAATGTTCTTCCATTCTCTTTGCTATAAAGCTATGACATATACCGTTACACATAACACATATAACGGTTACTACAATTTAACCCTTTTGATTTAAATATCTTCCATAAGGTTACTAAGAACATAACCACCTAACATAGCTTCTTCCACCAAATCATCCAATAATTTAGCAATATCATCATCATTAAGTCTATGACATCTGGTTTTTCTTATTGCTTCAACATCTTTATTCAAACCATGTGCATCTTGTTCATCACTTAATTTTTTTTTTCGCAGTTTGTTTGTTATTATTCTTATTGTTGAGAGAGTCGTATAATGCTGAATGAATTTCTCTCTATCACTTAAACTCATTTTTTTCTACTCCCAACAGCCCATTCAACATGCATTTGTTCATGTGCTTTTAAATAGAGATTTAATTCATGATCATTTCTGAAATTTATTTCTTCATATGAATCTCTATGCATTGGGATAAAGTGTTCATCTTGTAAGTCTTGTATTCTCTTTATTATCTTGTCTCTTATATTCTTCCTATTCATTTAGTAGCACTCAATACTAAGTGCTTAAATTGTTTTATAACCTTTTCGTTTGCCTGTTTCAGGCTAGACACATGAAGTACATTATTCTTACCTATAATCTCCTTCATGGCATTAGCAGTTAGTAAGCTTCCAACTGCAATACAGATAATCTCAGATGCAACTTTTCGTGTTGTTTTTGAAGCTTTCTTACATGTGTTCATGTAGATATCTCTTTTAATACGCACATTGTTTTCCATGTAATTAGGCACACCATCAGTTATGAAGATGAGAAGTTTCTTCCTACCTTTCATTTGTTTCAACTGCTTTTGTGAGTATTCAAGCCCTATATGTGTTGGAGTAGCAAAGTACTTTCTATCAACGGTTAGATATTTAACATCTTGTGCATTATTAATATCTGTAACTCCAACTTGCCCCATACCATTACTTCCCCAAATATTGCCTTTCACCTCGACGTTTGGTATGGATTTGGTTGATTCAAAGAGAGTTGCTAATAGGTTTCTAGCCAAAAATATCCTATTACCAGCCATAGATGTTGAACCATCTACAGATACGACAATAGAAGCTCCTAGAGCATTCTTTGTGTTTGACAAACATCTATTCAAGTTTGTGCCATCAATAAACCTATCTACATATTCTTCCACATCTACATCAACACCCTCAGTATCTATATAGCTTCTTGTTTTCATCTTAACTTTATTGAAGACTTTATTGAGTTTGTTTGCCAAAGTACTGTTCGGTTCTGGTTTCTTTGCTTCTCTCTTTATAATCTTAACATTAGCTGGTAGATTATTTGGTTTATCACCAGAGTCACCTGTTAACTTACCTCTAATTTCCTTGAATTCCTTCTCGCCTCTATCCTTACCTTCCTCTAGGGAACTCTTAATATCTTTCTCAAGTTTCTTCTTCTTATCTTTAACATATTCTTTATACTCATCACTATTAGCAGGGTCTAATGTTGATAATCTTTCACCATCTTCTATTTCCCTAATCTTCTTAATAATTTGATTAAGCTTACGTGGTAGTGGTTTCTCATCCTTATCTCTAGAAAATCTTTCAGGTGAAGGATCTACTTTATCTTGATCTTGACGAGGTTTCTTCTGTTGTTCCTTAGACCATTCATTAATATATGGTCTGAGAGAGATTAAAACACGAATTGCACCATACATATCCATTCCTTCTACTTTCTCAAGAGCTTCCTTGTATTCTTTAAAGTATTTTGCTTCCTCAACGGCTTCTTCGTTTTTGAAACGAATTGCTAGGAGGACATTAAGTGGATTATTAATATCCATTGCGTCCTTTTTAATAGTAGTTCCTAGAGCCTTTCTAGTTCGGTCGAACCTTTTTCTGTATGCCAAATAGACTCTCATAAGATGAGATTCTATCCTTTGGTCTTCTAGCACGTTGAACACACGGAACGCTAGACTTGGATTAGTCCACAAATTCCTATCACCGTGAGTTACGCTCTGTGCCACTCTAAAAGGAGTTCGATATAGTAGGTGTCCTAATTCGTGTAGTAGTGCTGTGTATTTAGCTATGTGTTTGACAGGTGGCGATGCAACCCACACATTATAAACATCTTCCCAGTCAGACTTTTTGACATTAACTATCTTATTGTTTTCTGGGTCAAGCTTTCCTAAATACGCACATTTATTATCATGTCCAGCTAGAATAAGGTTAATCTTTCCGTTTATAACCTGTTCTACTATTCTAGATGTTTTTACAAATAATTCTTTCTCTGTTAGTAATTCTTTATTTCTAGGCATTTATTTTCCTCCATTTTCTATATTCTTTCAAAGTCATTCTCACATTAATTGATCCTTTATACCTTTCATATGATTGATGTTTTCTATAATTATAACATTTAACAGAACACGTTATTCTATGAGCAGATTTCCGTTTGAAAGGCATTTCACATACAACACAGTTTATCTGTTTTGGTGCTGGTTTGAAAAACTTTCTGTGGTATTTTGTTTTTCTTCTATACTCACGTAAACATTCTTCATTACAGTATTTCTGTACTCTTCTATTAGGATAATGAATTATAGAGTTACAGTTTAAACATATACTTTCTTGTTTACGCAAGTTGTTTAAGTCTCCTTATTCTTTTGGCTCCACCATGATCACATATAGCACATAGTTGATTTTCACGCCAATGTCTATATCTATTAGGTTTCTTACATGTTATTTTACATTTTCTACATCTCATTTCAATTCCTCCAATTTCTTCTCTATTTCTTCAAGCTCAGAATCAAATCTCTTAGTATCTTCTTCCTTGCCTTCTCTATCAAAGAAACAATCGTTACATACAAAGTTCTCAGCATCATCATCTGATTCATGAGTAGTAATACCATGTCCTCCCCACGTAGTACTTTCTTTCGCTTCCTCTGTTCCTTTTTCTTTTATCAGTTTTTCCAATCTTTTTATCTCCTCATAGACTTCTGGATGAAATCCTTTTAATAATTCCAATTCATTTTTTTGTGCAAAGCAACCACATAGGCAATCACCACTAATATGTAGTGTATCATATACAGGGCTACGTTTAATACCATTCTCTATATAATATTTGTAAACCCAATCATCTTCTTTAAAGAAAATTGGAGAAACGAACCACATTTTTCCGTCATTATAGAAGTATTTATTCCATTTTAATTTTCTACGTGCTGATTCGTTTTTTCTAATTCCACCTACGATACAAGGATTTTCTCCAAGTGCTATTCTATCATATATGAATTTTCTCATAGGGAAATATTTTAAATGTCTCATAGTGACTGTATGAAATGCCTGTTTTGGAAATCCATAGTTAAGAACAAGTGCTTCATAAGAATATGATTCTCCAGCACTACCTCTATTTGTGTTTCTTTTACGGATTACATCTTCTGGGCTAACTATATGTAATGGGTATTTTCTTTCTTCACAATATTCTTTTATGAAATTTTTTGTATCATCTGTGCCAATACCTGTATCACAGAATAAAACTCCTTTGAATTGTTCTGGAAATTCTTTTTGCATTATATCTAACACGACACCAGAATCTTTTCCACCAGAAAAGGCAACATAGAAATCAGTTAAACCACTATCTATTGCTTCTTGCATTATTTCTTTTGGTTCTTTAGTCATCATCTTCCTCACACATGTGTGTTATATTAGCGTTTTCATCTTCAATATATTCTCCGCAAATGTTACACCAAACATTATCGTGGCAATCATCACAAAGATTATCTCTATGACAATCGCATAGTTTTTCTACTTCTACTCCACAATCACATATCATTACCTTTACACCTCATATCTTGTTAAAATCGGCTCGTTGTCACTATATATTGCATCAGGTGAGAGTGTGTTACCTTCATGGTTATAGTTATGATTATCGAAACAATTTTCACATATTTGTATGTTGTCTATAATATCCCAACCTTTGTATTCTACGTCAGTGTGGTTTAATGCATTCATTATTTTGATAATGAACCTACTAGTAACTTGTACTAGAGGTATATCACAATGCATACAATGCATATAATTATCATCATTATCAAAACCACAACCAGCTGAGGTTAAAGTATGAAGATAATCAGCACCAATACCATACATTCTTTCCGCACTTTCTTGAAATTCTCTATCACAGGTAAGTATTGATTCAAACCAATGTAAAGTTTTGAATTTTTCAAAGAAGTCACATAAAACATAATGGTTATTGGTTATATGTGGGTCTCCTACATATATTCCAGCACGTTCACAACTTTGCTCAATACAACTTCTACAGAAAAACTTATTCACAGAAGCACCAGTCATTCCATCATCTCTGATATAATTTTGATCACAATTAACACATTTTAATGTATCATCACCATCTCTGAAACCAGTGAACATATGACCACTGAACCTCTCATATGGATCAGTTGATGATGATTCTTCATCATCATTATACAAACTGGTAACATCTTCCATCCAATTTAAATATGTATTACTTTCTTCTATTGGCTGTGGGGCTGTTATATCTTTCCTTTCAACACTATCAGTAACATATCCTCCATCTCCATCAGGTTTTTGATATTTTGCAAACTCTATACTATAAGTTGCTAAGATTTGAGCACCACATTCAAGACATCTTCCTCTACGTTCATATTTTCCTGTGTTTCCCATTTCATTGAGACTTCCTCTATACCATCTTATTTTATATCCATGTGCGCAAACAAATTTTTCCCCAGTGGTTTTATTTTCACTCCATTGGTCAAATGTGACAATCTCATGTCCACAATCATCACTAAAAATATCACATGTTTTACAATATGGTAGGTGTTTAAATTCTTCACTCATTTTGATTCCTCCTTAAGTAATAGACTTCTTTCTTTTGAATACATTAGGCTCAAGTATATCAGATAATTAATAGTATCAACTATTGTATCTGTTATCTTTTCATCTTGAACTTTTGGTTCAACTGACGGATTACTAGTTAATGAAACCAATCTCATCATTTTATCAGAAATTCTAACTAAGATAGATTGACAAGTGGTATCAACTATACCTAACTGTTTTGCTACAGTTAGATTGAATAGAGTATCACCATCATTTTGTTGTTTTCTATTATAATCAGCACCTTTCTTTTCTACTAAACCTAGTGCTTTACCAGTTAAATACACATGCTGTGCTTTAACATCATCTAAAGTTGTCATTATAAATTCACTCCAAATGTATCACAGCATCTTATTCTAACAAGCTCTCTTTCTGCTGGGTCAGTATATTTAATCAAGATAACTTCTTTGATTGTATTCTGTATAGGCTTAGGATAATCTATACTATCTCTATAATGTTCAGTAAATTGGGCTATATCTCTTATTGATAGAGCATATTCCAAATCTCCTTTCATTCTAAGAGCATAAACATCTTGAACTAATGTAAGCAATGGTGTCTTTACAAGCTCCTCAGAACAGTTTTCCCAATCAATTACCTTTTCAATATCCTCATTCTTAGGATATTCCCAAGCATTACCAATGAACCTAGAACGTAAATCTTCCGTCATTGAATTAATTCCTGCATAAGTTACAGGGTTGATTGTCCAAACTATAGAAAGTTTACAACCTTTCTTCAAAGTGAAAGATTTTCCATTAGCAACTATAGATTTTCTACCATCACAAATAGCATTCCACCATCTTTGAATATCATGCTCTTGTGCTGTTGCATCATCACAGAATAAACAAGCATGACCAAAGTGATTTGCTACTTCTATTGCTTTTGGTAAAAGACCTAAGTTAAAGAAAGTTCCATCTCTATTTATTTCTTTACTACCTATAAGGTCAGTTTTTCTAGTACCAGAACCTACAGGTTCTTCAATTAATGGTATTTTGTTTTCCTTACAGATTGTATGGATAAGTAGAGTTTTACCCTGACCTTTTTCTGATTCTATAAGATATGGGAATTTTGCTGTTTTAATTGCTCTTGTAACTCTTTCAACCTCATCTCCTATTGACCTATATGTATCCCAAACATTTATTTTCTCTGGGTCATATTCATCAAAGTCTATAGGATTGATTGGAACATCTACAAAGTATCCCTCTTCATCTGTCCTATTAATGAATTTCATTTCTTTCTCCTCCATTGGATTCCAAATATTTATGTCAGTCATTTTCTTTCCTCCATTACTTTATCAAACATCTCATCTACAAGTGATAACCATTGTTTCTGCTTTAAGAGAACTTCATTATAATCCATAGCTTCGGCATTACTATTTCTCTTAAACTCTTTATTCATATCTTCAAAGTATTTATCTTCGTAGATAGCATAGTTTTCTCTAGAACAAGTCTTACAAATGTGATACGTGAAAAGACCTGAACCAACCGAAAGACCAGCCTCAGATGTATTTTTCTCATCTTCACATACATAGCAGTTAAAGAATTTTTGTTTATATTTCATTTATACCATTTTCCCATTTTTACAATTTCTACGTTATTTGAATCGGCTGTGTCTATATGTTTAATAACATGATAGCCTTGACATTGTGGACATGGTTTAGATTTATTTTCTACTTCCGCTTTCTTATTCCATTCATCAAGCATTTTATTAACTCTCAACATATTTTCTTTACCTTCAACAGTCACCATTATTGTGTACCATTTTTCGTCATGTTTCATTTTAAATCCTCCTTCTCTGTTTCATTATATTGAATCATAGTAGCTTGAATTACCTTAGCTCCGAATATTTTTATTGCACAAACTAACTCACCTGTATTTATACTATCATTCTCATGTTTCGTTGTTCCAAGATAGTTTATTAAGCCATTTGCTAAATCATACACTCTTTTTTCAGAATTTCTATCCAAGTCTTGTAAAGCCATTTTTAAATCAAATGCTTCAAACTCATCAATACATTCTATAAAGAAATGTGTTCCATCTATACCATTATTTTCGTTTTTCATTCTAATCTCCAATGTGTCATATCTAAGCCACAGTTATAACAACAACCAAATTCTTCGTTTTTATATTTTTTATACATCCATATATGGTGGTGTATAAAATCTATACAGTCTAAACATACGTTCATTCTAAAATCCATTCCTTCTTTGTTTTCTTTTTATTCTGGTCAACTGTTGCATCTTCATCTATTTCAACTCGTATGTCTAAATAAACAACAAATACTCTCTCACACTTGGTACAAGTTAATATTGTATCTGTCTTTTTATTTGTCCATATCTCATAGATATCCTCATGTTCACACCAAGGACACATGCAATGTTCTGCTGTAACATTTCTTAATTTACTCATCTTACCACTCCACAGGGCAATCTTTATCAGGAATTACCCAATGCATTTTCATTGTTTTATTTGTCATAATTTTATATCCTTTTTCGCTTGGTGGAAGCTCCATATATAATCCATCTTCTAAATCATGAATAATTATTCCTTCTTCATGTTTGTAATTACAGCTAACGTATGCTTCTTCTCTTAACCAATCTTTATTCATTTTACTTATTTTCATCTTATATCACTAGGTAATTCCCTGCTTTTCTTATTTTGTAAATATAACTTTACTGCCATTATATGATAACAATTCATGCTATATTGGTAGCCTAGACAGTCACAATCATAATCTCCAGTAACCTCTACCCCTGTATGATATGTTACTGTATGTGATTTTGATTCATCACTAATTGAAGGTAATACCCATGTATCTTCCTTAACTTCCGTTATGAACTGTAAAACTTTCTCTGCTTTTTTTCTTTGTTGTTCGCTCATTATAATACACCAAACTGGTTTGCAAATATAATTGTTTTCATTAAGACCCATAACCGTGAACGTAATAGTATCCTCTAGTAAGGTTAACAATAACTGCGTATCTATCTAAAGCAATCCAAAGAGATAACTCTCCATCTTTTTCGTTATATTTACAAACTTTCTTAATTGATTCTACTGTATCTGGGTATGTCTTACTACGAATTTTCCCAAATTCGATTACACCATTTACGTCAGCAAATGGACGACCAAATACACTATTACCACCGTTTAATTCACGGAAAGTTTTCTTATTCTTTTTATTTGTCATAATTATAAAAAAAGGATACTATTCAGATTCTTGCTGAATAGATTTTTCTAAATCCTCTTGGAATTGTGCCTGAACGTCTTTTACTAATTCAGGATATTTTTTAGAAGCCCATTCATATACTGCTATACTGTATGTTTCTCCTAGTGGTTGTCCTCGTAAGAAAGAAATTGCCTTCATAACTCTATAAATAGAGCCGTCAACAGTTACAGATTTTCTCCTACAAGCACTCTGTAATTGCCTTTCTATATATTTCTCTTTCCACTGTTCATCTTCTGCAGTAAGCAAATTTACTGGGTTTTTTATTTCTTCGGTCATAGTATAATTTTGTTTTATAAATTTTGGATTTATTATTCCTCTTCTGCAGTATCCACAAATGTGACTTCTGTTGGCTTTTCTAAAGGTGCTTCTGCAATACTTACATCGCATTCTTCTTCATCTTCTTGACAAAAATATCCTCTCTTAGGAATCCATAATCTTTTTGTCATTCGTTTATTTTCTCTAATTGGGACTGTAAAAGTTTTACTATTAAATCACAATTACATTTTGTTTTCAAATCACCACATTTTAGACATATAAGTACTTTAGGCTTATGTTCTTTGGCTAGAGTTTCGTATGTAAATTTCATATAATTCATTTATTTCTTCCCTTGTTAAGTTTTCTGTTTTCTCACTTTTTTCAGTATATCTGTTGAGATTTGATTGTGTCCTTAGAATTTGTGATGACCAATTACCTGTTGCACAGTTTGATAAATCATAATCCATATGGTATCTTTTAGCTGTAGTTTCAGCATTCAATATATAATCATCTACACGTAGCATGTGGTCTAAAGCTCTTTTAAAACTGTAACCTTGCTCATCATAAAATTTCTTATTTTGGAGTATGTTATAAACTGTAGAGGCTAAATCAGTTGCACCATCTTGCATATCTCTAAAAGCCCATGTATCTCCTTCAATAGGACAGTTTAATATAAGACAATTTGGTATTATTCCCATATTGTTTAGAAATTTTGTTACACTATATTGAGGTATTCTGTGAGAAACTAACTCAAAATCAGTTATGAACCCAATTTCTTTTGCAAACTCAGTGTAAGGGTCAAATGTTTTTACATCAATAAGGTTTGAGAAGTGGTATAATAACTCCTTTGGGAATGTTTTCAACCTAGAATCAGTTACAAATATAGTGTTTCCAGCTCTATTTTTTATTGTTGTAGGTGTTGTGCAATATCGTGAAGGATTGAGTAATTCATCAATCTTTCTGTCTAATAGGTTCATTCTTTTTTGTCCTCCAAAGCTTTAATCTTATAGTATTGACCACCTATCATAGCCCATTCTCCCAAGTCTTTTTGTTTCTCTAAACTACTTTTCAATCTTTCTTCTACCTCTTCCTTGTTTTTCTGTTGCTTGAAATACTCAGTTTCATACTCATCGAGATCGTTTTCTATGTCCCCTGTTATTCCTATTTCTAGATTTGTTGCGTTGAGATTTAGAGCTTCTAGATCGTCCATTGCCTCCCTTTTTCTTTGATTGCTTAGCCTTTCCTCTTCTACTTCTCCGTCCATCTGGGAGGCGACCTGAAAATCCGATTTCTTTTCAGATTGCCATAGTTTATGTGAATAACCATCAGTATAACAATCAGTAAGATATTCTTCATCTTCGTCACCATATACTGTAGTTAAACCACTATCGCTTCCACCATATGAATATTTACTGTCAAAGTAGTCATTTGAACAGGAAACTTCTACCTCTTCTTTCTCATTAACAGATTTGTCAACTTTCATCTTTACTTTAGTCCAATCGTTGAATTTTAGAATACCTTGTGGAGTTAAGACTAGGATTTTCTCATCAATCATTGATAAGTAATTTACACCAAGATATCTTACTAACCATGCCATTACTCTACTATCAGATAAATCACCATTTGGTATTTTAGCATTAGGTGTTGTCATTGCAACTTTCAAAGCATAGTCGCTGTAATCTGCCCAAACACCATTGTGGAATAACACACCATTAACATCACTACCAGAGGAAGATAAATCATCATTACCTTCTGATAAGGCGAATGGGTGGCACAATGGAGAATCAACAGCGCCATGAGTTGCTATTCTAAAGTGAATAACTATTGGTAGTTGAATATTCTCTTTTTCTATTGTTTCTAAGATAAACTCAGTATTTACGTGCATACCTTTTTCCCATCTTGTAACGCCTTTAGCGTCATCAATCCAAGCCATTCCACCACCATCACGATTGGTAGTTGAAGCTGAATCTAATATTTCTTTTGTAGGATATGTATCCGTAAATTCCATTATAACACACATTATTCTAATACCTCCAATTCTCTGTTTTCGATAACTTGTCGTTTAACATCTGGTGAAGCCTTTTTGTAAACTTCTAGATGTGATTTTCTCTTTATTTTACCTGATGTTCCTATGTCACTAACAATTCTTTCAGGTTGTCCATAAGCCAAATGCATACGAATAAAGTCAGTAGTATAATCTAATACTGCACTAACTGCATTTAGATGAGTATATTTATCTTGAAACATTGGTAGTAATCTAACCTCTAAAGTGCCGTATCTACTGTGGCAATAATTCACTTGAGTATAACGGTCTCCAGATTCATCAACTTGTTTTTCTGGTATAAATTCACATTCACAATAATGAGCACCTCTTATTCTATGTAAGAGATTTTCTTTATCATGACTATCACAAGTTTCTGCGAATTTTTTCATTCTATTTAATAAACCAACCCAATAATCTCTCATCATGCAAATACTATAGAATCTTTTATCTTTGAATGATATGTGAATATGACCTCCACAACTAGTATTAACATTACTAGGATAATTATCATGGATAATTTTTCTTATTTCAGCGTGGTCTTGTGTGAATTTTATTTTTCTAGTAACAAACTCTCCAACATATTGATACTCACCATAACTACAGTCACAATCTCCTCTACAACAGGCACATTCTACTAAATCCCCTTCCTCATCGTCATAACAATCACAGCAATGATCAGGCTCATCATCACTATCTGATTCTACACTACCATCATCATGGAAAAATACATCATTGTGATTTCCTACAGGCACATCTTCATACATTCCTTCCATTTCATGTCCTACATAGGCTATTGGTTCATATGCATATCTTAAAGGTACACCAAACCATCTGAAATCTCCACAACCACATGAACAATTTGTATGCTCATTAGACATGGTTTTTAATGATAAACAAGTTGCACAGTAATATTGATTTTTACTAGAATTATAAATTTCTAGCGACATTTTTCTAATGTCCTCAATAGTATTACCCATTGCTTCTTCTTTTTTAGCCCAAACTTTCTCAGGCTCTTTTAATTTATTTGTCATAATGTTTGTACCTCCTCTTGCCTAGTTTCTGCTTCTTCTATCCAATCATAATCTTCATCTAATTGAATTTGTCCTTCAAAGTCAGGCTCTATGCTTTCATCTTGGACATCTACAGTAATTGCTAATTCTTTTGATTTATTAGCACAGAATTGATTAAATAGATATTTTATTAATTTTTCAGCTTCTCTCATAAATACATCAATTCCTGTTTGGCTTATAGGACTTTCTATGTTTAATGTTACACCTTCATTTAATGTATCTGCTGTAAGAAATGCTAAGTTAGGTAAACCACCCTGTAAACCAGAATTATCATCATAGATTTCTTCTAGTATAAGTTTTGGATTAGCCCAGTATTGCAATGACCTTCTTAATTGGTCAGGCAATGTATTTCTATTAGAATTATCAAATAGTTGGTCAGAGAAGAATGTGTTCATATCATATCCTTGTAGTTTTGTGCCATTTTCAGCACCCCATACAGATTGATTTGATATTCTTCCTTTACTATTTTTCTTAAACAAAGCGTGTATGATAGGGGATTTACAATAAATTGTATATCCATTTGATGTTGTCATACATCTTAATTTAATTAATTCTTGTCCTGTTTTACTCAATGTTATCATTTCCTTGAATATTGGTTGTTGATTCATATTTTATCACTGTTATAATTTGTCGGTTTAGGTTTGACATATAGCTCGCTTATGATTGTTTACGAAAACCATTTGACATAGTGGTAACGTGAGGTCTTAGTTTAAGACTAACGCCAGTTAGTAGAAACTGAGTCAATTGGGTGTGATGACCATGCAAACAATACATGATGAACAGTATATGCTATACTCGCACCTAAACCTATAGACTCAACCTCTTTCGTAAACTTTGAATTGCTTTTATACAGTTCATTATAATGTAGTAATCTGGTGTAATACAGTTGTAAATAATTAATAATTCATTCATGCTAATCCCTCTCTTAATATTCTACTAATGGCACAATGAGAATTACTGAAAGCGTACTCTAATAGTGGTATTTTATTTTCTTTTTTGCATATTTCACATTCACAATTCATTGAAATTCCTCCCATTCTACCTTACCTGTTATTCTATTTGTTGTTGTAAAAGGCTCTTTAGCGTCATGCCACTTTTCATGTCTTGCTATACCTACAACATTAGTGCTATAAGTGTACCAACCACATAAATTACATTGTAGTAATTTCATTTTAGAGCCATCACCATAATAGTTTTTATCTTTATAACAAATTTTACAATGTTGCCCAGAGTTGCCATCTTGTGAGCCACTACGCACTTGTAGGTTATCAATCCATTCATGATTACACTCTACCAATATTCTCTACCCCATTCTTTATTGTCTTTTTGTCCATAATCACCAAATCTACCATTCTGAAATTCACGTTGTATATCTCTTCTTGTAGCCTCAAATCCCTCAGGGTCAACTAAGAATTTAGTTAATAGGTTTTCTAATGAATTTATTCTCTTGGCTACTTCATCAGGGTCATTTATAAGAGTCCTTTCGAGGTGTTTTACTCTAGCAATTAAATGCTCAATAGTCTCTCTTAATTCTCTTATCTCTTCATTATAGTTATCCAAGTATAGCAACCTCCTTTGGTATTTTTATATCTTCTAGGGGTTCATAACGTAATGTAAGTAATTGATTCTTTTGTAGATAATCATTAAAAGCAGAAATAACTTTCGTCATACTATCAAGTTTACTTCTTTTTATGAAGTATATCACACCATCTAATTCACCAGTCTGCTGGAGGGTGGCTATATTAGTTAGCAATGTTGAAATGTCCCTATGGAGTCTTCTAACTTTACTCATCTCAATATCCCACCCTTTAGAATACAAGGCTATGCCACCCAAATTATCTATTTTATTGTCAGTTTTATTGAATATTGTTGGTCGTCTAGTTTGTGGCGAGTTATAGTAGCCACCATAGATATTATTGAGTATCTCTGATTGTCTTGCACGGCTTGATACTGTAAATTTTCTGCTCATTAAACCATCTTGCAGTAATCACGGTATTTGCCTTAAATACCTCAAAAATAAGCCCAAAATGAGCTCCTTTTGACCCAAATAAGCCCATTATCACGACGTTATAATTTTAAAACACTGTTATAATTTTGAATCCGAGTAGGCTACAACATTATACCAACACTAACAACACCACCAACAATACCGTATAGTAACGCCCCGTTCCTGACTACTCTATAATTGTTATATATTGTTTTATTTTGTTCCTAGAATATTCTAGTATAGCATGGGCGCACGCCTATATAACCCCTTTTTTTATTTTTTACTACGTTATATGAGATAGTCTAGGGGAAAGTGAACCAAAAGGCGAGTATTAAAGCGTTGTGGTCGTCAATGCCGAGTATTAAAACGTTTGTCGGACTTATGCAAATCAAATCGCTGTCAATACCGTAAAGTACGGTATAAACTAGGTATATAAGGCAAATACAGTGTTTACTGCAATATGGTATATGGCAGGTAATCTCAAGGAGTTAGTCGCCAACAGTGGCAAGGGTAATTCAAGCCCAACTTCTAAAACCTTAGAAGGACTAATGAAGGAAAACCATGTCTATCTAGGCATAGGCGAGAGTGATAACTCTAAAGCCTATATCGAATTACAGGCAGATGGATTTAGTGCAATCCGAAAATACGCCCCTTCAGGCAGTATTAAAGACCAGCTAGAATTCTTGTCTAAATTCGTTGGTAAATCTTACACTATACGTGATAGATTAGCCAATATGATAGACCAATTACAATAAGTGAAATAAGTTAGGCTAACCTAAAGTATTTCCACGCCCTTTTCTTTTCTTGTGTTCCTCGTCCTAGTGCTTCTCTAGAAAAAATGATTTATAAAAGTTACCTACTTATATAAAAGGCGGTGTTCATATGTTTCAGTATATAACCCCTACTTATCTGCAAGTTCAGGTGGAGGGCTGTTTTCCACTCCCATGCCTACCATTGTACCCTGTACTCTAAAAAGGCACCTTATAAGCTGTCTCTTAGTGTGATCACCAAAAGGTTCGGTGCATGCTACACATACAATCTTTTCAAGTTGCTTATTACCTAACATCCTCAACTCTCTCCCTACAAGTACGGCAATATGCTATACCATCCTTATAAAAGAAGTTTGGGTGGTTGCATGGAGTGTGAACATTCATTCATGCTCACCCTTACCGCAAAGGATACAGTAGAATTTAAATTCACGAAATTGCCAAGCGTGGCAAGGTGGGTGGGTTCTAAGAACCACATCATCATGATTACTCATCCCCTATTCATTGCCTCATATTCGTTAATAAGCCTATGTATAATCTTCATTCTAAATTCATGGTTTTGTTTAGATACATCTTGTGGAAAGTGCTTTATCTCATCAACTAGTTTTTTCCAATCCCCATAGTGCTGTTTCCACGTCTTATCATCATCATACATCATCATCGACAACCTCCGATTCAAATGAGAATGGTGGACACTGCTCATAGTATTCACGTTCAGGTGTGAGAGCTGGGTGGCAATCCTCTGTCACATAATCTGGGTACGTGTATGGGTTCGTTGACGCAGTTGGTAAGAATAGCCTATCCTGTGAGCTATTAGATTTGTCAAAGTCGAATGTCAGAAACATCGTGGCAAATAAAACTGCTACAGGTATGACTAGAAAGTATTTCCACATACTATACATAGGTTGAACCATTATATAACCTCATCGTTATTAACTTTTCTTTTATGACACATGCATTTGCAATCAACGAACCATTCATCATCATGCTTGCTTTCACATGCCAAACATCCTTTAAGTGTCAATTTTTTGTAAACCCCTTTTTCCTAAGCCAATTCAAATACCATTCATATGGTTTGTTAAGCTTGTTTATCTCATAGCGTGTTGCATACTTGTTCATTTTTCTCTCCTCGAAAATGCATACTTTAGTCTTTTTGCCCCACATTTGTCACACATAGGAGTTCCATTAACCGTACACATATCGGCTTTGTCCGAGACTTCCTTCCAGCACTCTTCACATTGATACTTCATATATGAACTACGGCACCATGATATATAAAACTATCGATATACCAAAAAAACGCCTTCGGCGTTTAATACACCGAAGTACGAACGCTAAGATGGGCACCGACAGTACGGAACGCCCATGACGGTAATTATTAAAATGTGAACTAGTATTTAACCCTTTTTTTCTTCAACGTCACCGTGAAGTTTCATTTCTTCCATCTTATCCTCTGCCAAGAATGTTAGTTTCCAAAAGGTGCGTAAAGTACCTTCACCTAATTGAGGGTCTTTTCCATATGCTAATGTGAGCCAATTTAGAATCTCACTATAATCTTTTGGGTCAAGTTCCACCATGACTTAATTTATAAAGCGCCTTTAATAAGGATTGCCACCTAGCTACTTCGCTACGGTAGTCCTCTCAACGTCCTGTAATTGAGTATGCAATCGCTCACACCACTAGGTAACAAACTTTATAAGAATACACTGGTTATTAAAATTATGGGATTAAACGATGGTTTACCAACAAGAGAAAATATTGTTGTAGATCCAAATGAACATACACATGCAAATGGAGTTACTCATTCTCATGTAGGTGGTCAAACACCACACACACATGATGATAGGTGTAATTGTACCGAAGAGAGAAATAGACATTGTTCTCAACATGGTGGATAATTCGACAAAAATTTAACATCATTTGACAAAGTTTATAAAGTACCACTATTGAGATAATATATGGGATTAGTAGATTCTCTTAAGAGTGCATTTAGATTAACCAATAAAGGTTATACTGAAACTACTACTAGACCTTCAATAGCACAACCATATATGAGCACCGATACAGGTGCCAAATTACCAATTTTCCCATTTCCACTCATAATGATTTATGAGTTGGCAGATAACATTGACGCACTTAGAATACCTATTGAAACTCTAAATAGAGAGATGTTTAAGAATGGTTTCGAGGTTACAGAGAAATACAAGTATAAATGTAATAACTGTAGTAAGGAATTCCAATACAAACCATTGGCAAGTGATTTACCAGATGATCAACCATTTGAAACTAATAACGACCCAGATGTAGCACACCCACGTAAAAAATCAATGGATGAACTTGATAAAATACAATGTGATACTTGTGGAAGTAGTGACTTAAAAAGACCTAGACCTGAAAACAGAAAAATACTTGAAGATATGTTAAGTGAAGCAGTTAATGGAAACCAACAAACATTAGAAGATGTTTCAAGACAGTTAGAACGTGACTTAGAAATTAGTGATAACGCATATTTATTGGCACTTAAGAATTATTACATTGATGATACCACAGGTAAAATTGACCATAAAAGAACAGCAATTAAAGAGTATTTGCGTATAGACCCACCACAGGTAGCTATGATAGCTGACAGTGATGGTAGATTAGGTTATGATGATAAGAGAAATAAAATCTTCGTATGCCCAAGATTTGAACACCGTGATAAAAGACTAACAGAACCTGTTTGTGACCGTTGTGGTGCAGAAGCATTAAAGGCTATAATGGAGGTTAACTCAGTATATTCCATAGGTATTCCACAGCCAAAACGTGTAGTTTATGGTGAAGGAGAAGTTATTTGGAAAGCTGGAAAATATAGACCACACTTAATTTATGGATTTTCACCTATCTATTCAATATGGTCAAAGGCAATGTCCTTATCCCATATGGATGAGTATATTAGAAAATACTTTGATAAGATGAGACCACCAAGAGGATTACTTGTAGTTGCTTCTCGTAACTATGAAACCTTTAGAAAGTCATGGGATGTTCTAACACAGAAAGCTACAGAAGATCCATACATGATTCACCCACTTATGGTTGAAAGTGAGAAAGGTGGTAACAACATGGCACAATGGATGGACTTTACAGGTTCATTAAAAGAGTTAGAGTTTATAGAGATTAGAAGAGAACTTAGAATGATTATTGGTGCAGTTTATGGTGTATTACCATTCTATTATGGTGAAACCCCAGCTGGTTGGTCACAAGAAGGACTTCAAGTAACTATTACAAATAGGGCAGTTAAATGGGGTCAAGATATATTATACAAATCATTCTTTAGTAAAATAGCATCAAACTTAGGTGTTGACGATTGGAAATTACAATTAAAAGCAGGAGAAGAAACCGACAAGTTGAGAGACTTACAAACCGATGGTGTTGAAATACAAAACATGGCAATGTTACAACAAATGGGCTTTGAGATTACAAGAACCCATACAGGTGAGTTTAAGATAAGTAAAGACAGTGCAATTACAGCAGAAGAAATGGCACTTATGAGTAACAACATGGGTGGTATTAACGGTAGAGGAAACATGATGGGACAACAAGAAGAAAACAAACAAAGCTTCGGTCAAGAACCAAAGAACTCAAGACCAAGTGATATTGGAGGTACAGGTCAAGGATCACCATCTAGTGGTAAGGGAACTAGTATGAGTAAGAAATCATTTGTTGACGGAATAACTCCATCTAACTTTGAAGTTGTAAAAACAACATTACAAACAGCAATTGACTTTGGTTGGAAGAAAACAAAAACAGTAGATGAACTTAGAAAATCAACAGGTATGACAGTTAGACAGGCTAGAGATATAGTAAAGAATGAATTTGAAGGCGTAAGGAGGTGGGAAGATGGTAAAGAAGAGTAATAAAGGAGTAGATGAAGGTACACAATTTAGTCCTTGGGTAAAGAAAGAAGAAGCAGAAAAAATACATAAAGAACAAGTTAAACGTGTTGTGAAGGCAAAGAAAATAAAACTAACAAGTGGAACAGTTAATGTTTATAAGGCAGAATTTAGTGAGATAGACCAACTACTTGATGAAATAAGAAAAGAATGTAGAAAACATGGCTTAAGTGATTATGCTTGTAAGAATATAAGAAACTTATTAGACGATACACTTAAAAAGGTCAAGTTGTCAGAGAATTAATATGGCAACAGAATTAGACACAAATAAGAATGCAAATGATTTAACCAAGAAACTTTGGGAAAAACATCAAGCAGATGAATACACTCATGTGGATAATTACAAAGAAGCTGTATGTATTAATTGTTTTAAAAGAGATGCAACATCAGCTACAATAGCAGATATATGTGGGGAATGTGCTGGAAAGCGTGGTAGAGAACCACTTCTTGCAACAATAACACATAAGATGTATGGTCTTTGTTTTTTCTGTGGTAAACATAAGTTTCAAGTTGAACAGATAAATGCTAGATTTTGTCGTTCATGTCATAGAAGAATTGCAAACGTTACAAAAGATTATAATAAGAAAGGTGGACTATTTGGTGCAGATCCATTTTGGGTTAAAATGAGAAAGAAACATGGAAAAGATTGGAGACATATTATGGGTAATAACTTAGGTAATAAAAGATGAGTGTTCAAGCATGTCCTAAATGTAAAGCAACGAAAGGTTGGAAATGGACTTGGGGTAAGAACGATGGTCAATCAAAAGGGTTTTCTACCTGTAATGGTTGTGGTGCAAAGTTTTGATTTGTAATGAAGGTGGATGGTTCTGGTTTACTAATTGGTTTTTTAATACCTGTTTAGTCACTTAAACCTTTACGTTTATTTAATTTCCATTCATTGTATTCTTTTAAATCAGGAGGTGTTAGTAGTAATTCTAAGAGTTTTTGAATAGATTCCAATCTATCATTAATTGAATCTAATTTATCTTCAACTTCTCCTAATATTACATTAAACACCATCATCAGTCTCCAAAACTAAATTTATTCTATCCATCATCAAGTCATAATATCTTAAACTATAATCAATACCACATTTACTTTTTTCTAACTCACCATAAAATCTACCTATCCTTAACGATAAAAGTGGTTTTCTTAAAAATCTTGGGAAGAATTCTATGCAATTTTTCTTTTTATTGAAACGAAGTGTGTTATATTTTACAAGTTTATCATCTTCTTTCGCCCATTTTCCTAAATCTCCATTCCTAAAATGAACAATAGTCTTTTCCATACGTGGTTGTTCTTTATGCATGTTTGTGTTTGTAATAACATATAATTTATCTTTGTTAACGTATAAATCTAACAGAGGTGATTCTCTCATTGGATCATCTTGAAAATCCTTATACATTTTCTCATATGTTTCTTTACAATCATAGATGTATATTGATGGTGCCATACATTTAAAAAGTAATACTTATTAATATAACTTTTCAATATGAATTATGGTAAACAGGGTGGAATCAGAACATTTAGAATGTAAATGTAAGAAAAAGATGTATCCTTACACAGATGGTTTACATAGTATTTTCATATGTTTTGCATGTGGAAGATTTGAAGGTGTTAGTGGGGGAGACCAAATGTTTATGGAATTAATCACTCGTGATCCTCTAATTCTGTTAGAACTTATTGAACAGAAAGAACTACGTCCAATGTAATCTTTAAATATCAACAAACCGAAAGGTATTTATGTTCGAGATTATCGATAGTCTATTCTCTGAGATAGTAATAGGAATAGTCATGGGAAGTGGTGGAGCATTATTAGCTTATTTTAAAAAACTATCTTCTACACAAAAAAGCTTATGTACGGAAATCCAACAACTCCGTAAAGCCCTTATTATTTTAGCAACAGCATTAGATAGACAATCTAATAGACTTCATGAAGAAGCTAATTCGGACTTAGAAGATTTAGTTGAAAAAATACTAGATAAAGAACAATAATCCTTATATAATCCCTCGGAATCATTCAATCATGGTAGATCCAGTACTAATAACTGTAGGCGCAGCAGTAATCGGTGCAGGATTAAACACACTACGAGGATACCTACATAGACAAGATGAATCTTTCTCTGCAAGGAAATTCGCAGGTGCTTTAATCATATCAACCTTCGCAGCCATTGCTATTGGTCAAACAATTGCAACAGAAGGCGTTGGTGATATTGGCTTAGCCTTAATTGGTTTGTCCACTGGTTTCGCAGCTGATTTCGCAGTTACAAAAGCAAAGAAAG
>CEOQ01075008.1_pt1 | contig 20797 bp, 17 predicted proteins | sample 361351 | NCBI WGS metagenome assembly CEOQ01 (sample SAMEA2619907, study PRJEB7988) | marine metagenome | biome: marine biome (ENVO:00000447); feature: deep chlorophyll maximum layer (ENVO:xxxxxxxx); material: "saline water (ENVO:00002010), including plankton (ENVO:xxxxxxxx)" | depth 60 m | reverse complement strand
TTTACACGCAGGGAGTCGGGGGTTCGAGTCCCTCATCGCCCACCATCCACCAAAGGCATCTTGATAGACCTTCATAAGGGAGAATTAAATGTCGTTTAGTAACAACCCACTTGTACTCGGGCCAAACGAAGGGAAACTTCTTCAAATTTCAGATCACCCTCTTACATTCAAAGCCAGCAAAAATCAAACAAATGGAGCCTATTCTTTGTTTGAAGCAAATTTAATTGGAGGAGGTCCTGGACAGCATGTTCATTCCGACGAAGATGAAGCTATCTATGTCCTAGAAGGGGACCTCAACGTAAAACTTGGAGATGATATTTTCATTGCTAAGCCAGGTTCATTTATTTTCTTACCAAGAAATATAGTACACACCTTTTGGAAGGCTAACGAAAAGCCAGTCAAAATTCTCGTCATAATTTCTCCGCCAGAATTCGAAGAATTTTTCTTCGATATAGTAGGTGATGAACAAGAAATTGACGGGGAGAAATTTGGCAAACGGGCTATGGAGATTTCAGACAGTTACAATGTTGAATTTGTAGGCCCCCCCCTAGGGTAATAGGTTCAAGGGCTACAAACACCCACCACTAGCCAATATAAACCTATTGCCACAGCTCCAAATAATAGTCCCCTGAGAAATCCCTTCATACCATCAGCCTTTCAATTAAAAACTTGTATTCCGCTTCTTTTGATGTCATAAATTGCTACTTCATTCCCATCTATTCACCCTTACTCACTTGTGCGATCATATTAATAGATAATGTTAAATAAAGTTAAGGAAAAGACTTGAAAGAAGAGCTAAAAACTGTACATAAGGAAGCAACAAAAACAGCTAATCTCATCACAGAAAATATAAGTAGAGTCATCATTGGAAAACAAGATTCTATAGAACTCGCTACTGTCGCACTGATGAGTGGCGGCCACATTTTAGTTGAAGATGTCCCAGGAGTTGGGAAAACGATTTTAGCCCGAAGTCTGGCTATTTCTAGTGGATGTACTTTCAAAAGGATTCAATTTACACCTGATTTACTCCCTACGGATGTTAGTGGGGTTTCTATATATAACCAAAAAAACGGTGAATTTGAATTTAGAGAGGGTCCAATAGTCTCTCAAGTAGTTTTGGCAGATGAAATAAACAGAGCTACCCCGAAAACCCAATCTGCGATGCTAGAGGCCATGGAAGAAAAGCAAGTAACCATGGAAGGCATAACTAGAAATCTACCGAGGCCATTTATGGTTATCGCAACACAAAACCCTATTGAATATGAAGGAACCTTTCCGCTGCCAGAAGCTCAATTAGACAGATTCTTACTAAAAGTCAATCTAGGTTACCCTGATGAGGTTGAGGAAATCTCAATTTTGAATAACCAATCCCAAATTCACCCAATTGACAATATTTCGGCGGTTGTAACTCCTCAAATGGTCACCGACATGCAAGACACTGTTAGATCCGTATACTCAGACAATTTAATAAAAGAATACATTGTGAAAATAGTTGCTCAAACTAGAAATATGTTGGAACTAAACTTGGGTAGCTCCCCTAGAGGCTCAATAGCATTGCATAGAGCGAGCCAGGCACTGGCTTTATTACGGGAGAGAGATTATGTGCTCCCAGACGATGTCAAACAGTTGGCCCCGTCCATCTTGTCTCACCGACTTATTCCCTCCCCTTCATCACGAATGAACGGATTGGAACCGGAACAGATAATTAAAGATCTAGTGAAAACTATCCCCATTCCTGGAGAAAAATCTCAAAATTGGCTGAGGAGATAGGCTAATTACAAAAATTAGATTGGTCCCAACCCCACGATTTTATCTGATAATTGTAATTTTGATTGTCACTCTTGTGACCGGACTAGCCACTGGGTTTGGACTTTTCTTCAGGCTGGGTTACATAATCTCTGTGGTCTGCATCATATCCCTGCTCTCCGTCTACCTAAATGCTAGAAAACTTGAGGTCACCATAGATCGACGAAATCACCTACTTAGCGTAGGAGAACAGATAGACAAAAGAATAAGTATTCGGAATCTCAGCATGATACCGAAAACGCTATTAATGGCTACAGATATCACGACAATACCCAAATATACCAGTTCATACGCATTGGGCCTTACCACAAAAGGGTACAGGTCTTGGCGATCAACAGACAAGGCTTACCACAGAGGTTTATTCCAAATGGGGCCTGTAGAAATATCCACAACCGATCTTCTTGGTATTTATAGAGCCAATACACTTCACGGTTCTCCCGACAAGATAATGATATATCCCAAGATACATGATTTGAAAAATTTCCAAACTGGAAACAGTAATTTAACCAATGAAGGAATGGCGAGAAGAAGGTCCAACATTTTATCTCCACATGCTTCAAGTGTAAGAGAATACGCCTATGGTGACAGTCTAAGTCGCATACATTGGAAAAGTACGGCCAGATCCGGAAGGCTTATGTCGAAAGAATTCGACGTAGGAACATCCAATGAGGTCATGATATTGAATGATTTAAATGATTCAGTGCATGTCGGTGAGTTAGATGAAAGCAGCATTGAACTCTCAATCTCCTTGGTGGCCTCGTTATGCAAAAAATACATCAATTCAAATACTCCGGTCGGATTCCTGAGTTATGGAAAAGAACGTTATCATTTACCTCCCAGCACAGGGTCATCTCATTTTGATAGAACAATGGAAATTTTGGCACAAGCTCAATCTAGTGATGATAAGAAATTACATCAAATTTTGAATGAAGAAAGAAATATATGGATTAACTACACTTCTATTATCGTCATAACCCCATCCAATAACATTGAATGGGTTAGTGCGCTTTCAGAGTTAACTCAGTTCAACATAAACATCACTGTGATATTGATCGATCCTATTTCATTTTCAGGTGACGGTGATCAAACGGATGTGATATCCACCCTAGCCAGTATAGGCATATCTCCATTTATATTGAGAAAAGGCGATTCAATGGAAGCTGCTTTATCTCGGTCCTTCTCCCGGGCAGACAGTTCAAAATTAGCCGGACTATCATCAAGATGAACAGGAATGTATCAATAGCCGAATTATTGAAGCCACAGCTACCGACTTCAACTAAAAAAGGTACTGTATTAAATATTTTAAAGAGCTTTTTACCTGATCAAGGAGTTATGCTCTATTTCATTCTTTTACTTTCACTTCTTTGCACAGTAGATATTGTGGTTATGGGTAACTGGGTAAAGACTCCTGGCATTTATTCTTCTATTTTGATTTCCAGCTTTATCCCGGTATGTTTTGCACGCATCAAATTGCATTCTTTTTTTATACATGTAATTTCATTGATAGTAGGAATGAGTTTCGTCCTTTACCAGACACTAACTCTTATAAAAGACATGCCATTTTTGGAGAAGGTGTCAGAACTGAAATTGAGGTTAGATTATTGGTATGGAATAGCAACTAGCGATGGTATCAGCACTGATTTGATCCCTTACACGATTACTCTGTTAAGTCTCTCTTGGATACTAGGGTACGTTTGCTCATGGTTTACCTTTAAACACAATAACATTTGGATTTCAATCGTACTTAATGGAGTATCCATACTCACATGTCTAAGTTTCCTGCCCCAAGAATACAGTTCAAGATTCTATCTCTATGCATTCACAGCCATGATTCTGATAACTCACATTACAACAGTAAAACAAAAACATGACTGGATTAGAAATGGAACCTCATTCAATAAATGGGATGGTTGGCTCACTTTAAATTCCGCTATCTGGTATAGCCTTGCAATATTGGTGATTGCCACTGCCATACCTATGAAAATTTATGTGTACAGACCCGTAGCTGATGCCTGGAAGGACGCTAGAACCCCAATAGCTCAGATCGAAGAGGAGTTTGCTCGTCTTTTGGGAAGTGTCCCATCAAGAACCCAACAAAATGGCCGATTCTTTGGCAAATTTTTGCCTTTTATAGGTTCTATTTCCTTTAGAGAAGAGGGGGTATTAACCACAAAATCTGATTATCCCAACTACTGGATTTCTCGAACTTATGACACCTACACTCATGAAGGTTGGATATCCGGTGAAACAAATACTATTGATATCAGAAAAAATTCCAATTTTGATAATACAAAAGGACTAAAATCAACGAAACCGGTTAAACAGTTGATGCAAATGTCATTCCCTTCAGACCAATTTTTTGCTGGTGGAAGTATTTCTAGTGTCAGTGAACCCGTCGAACTAGAATCTCTAAAACCAAAATCCTTTCAGTTATCAATTGGAGACGATATAGTCGACAAATCTGTTCCAGAAGATCTACAGGTGTTTGAATTAGAATTAGAAAACTTTCTCCTAGAAGACCCTAGTGGAATAAAATATGGAAGATATGGAAACTTTTTGGCCAACAACCTGCCAAAAGAATACAAATATGTAAACACCACATCCAGCGAAAATGATACAGAAATCATTAACTTAGTCCGTGAGATGCCACCGAATTTAGATATTGTGGACTGGAACCTATCTCGGCAAATTCCAGCGAACAAGAAATTAACGATGGTTTCTCATGTATCCGTATCGACCCCTGAGGACCTGAGAAACTCTAGCCAAAAGTACCACGGGTTCATAAAAGATCACTATCTTGATTTGCCTGAAGATATGCCTCGTAGAATATCTAACCTAGCCCAGCAGATAACTTCTAAAGAACCAACCCCATATGACAAAGCTGTGGCCATTGAAAAGCATCTACGAAGTGGCAATTATGTGTACTCTCAAAAAATTTCCACGCCTCCTGTTGGGGCCGACGGAGTGGATTATTTTTTATTCACTAGCAAAGCCGGATACAGCGATTATTTTGCTTCCGCCATGACTGTAATGTTGCGTGATTTGGGAATTCCGTCACGACTAGCAACAGGGTATTCATCCGGATCATATGATTCCGAAGATGATATTTCAACAATCAAAGATTCAGACAGTCACGGGTGGGTTCAAGTATATTTCCCCAGTTATGGATGGATTGATTTTGAACCAACTCCAAATTGGGAAAAACCTTCCAGAGATTTAAGAGAGAAAACACCTTCATCATTCATAAGGTCTGAAAGTATTTACAAGGATGGAAATTACCCAAAACTACCAGACGATTTCTATGATGAACTGGGTCCCGAAGGTGAAGCTGTCACCACTGGTACTACGAGCATTGATATATTAACTCAAAAAAGTATTTTGATACCTCTATCTTTAATATTTTTGTCAGCGGTCGTGTTATTGTTCATAACGACGTTTTGGAAATACGGTCTCACCAGATTATCTCCAACCGAAAGAATTACAACCAAAATGTACCGTTTAGGTAAATTAGCTGGCATATCAAAAAATAATTATCAAACCATAGAAGAGTACTCTCTATTATTGTCTACCAAATACCCGATAATAAGCTCAGATATATATAAAATAACCAACGCATATATGATAGAAAAATATTCTAGCCACGCCGCTAATTACAGTGATTTGGAATCAGCATGGGCTAATATAAAATCCTATGTAATCAAGGATCTTGTTATGCGTATTTTCCAATGGACCCAGAAAAATGGCACCTACAAATCTAATTAATACGAAGTTCCAATGCGTCTTTGGTTGGATAGCTCTAGAGAAGAGTCCAAAAGGTGTTACCCGTTGTTCCTTACCCCAAACGGACAAAAATAGCTGTATAGAAGAAACTCTAGAATGGAGCTCGGAATATACAAATCGAACCGCCTTATTTGCCGAAGAAATCAGAGAATTAAATGACTATCTTGAAGGTAGGAAGTCTTCCCTCCATGACATATCTTTGGATATTTCAACAGCTCCTAAGTTCTATAAAAAGGTTTGGAATGTCTGCAGAACAATACCAATAGGTACCACGAGATCATACAAATGGGTCGCTACCCAAAGTGGTAGCCCAAAGGCTGCCAGAGCCGTAGGCCAGGCAATGGCCAATAACAAAATAACACTTATAATTCCGTGTCATAGAGTAATAGGGGCGAACGGCAATCTGACGGGATTCGGCAAAGGAAAAACTAGATTAGATCTAAAATTATCCCTGCTAGAACTTGAAGAGAATTATCTTCTAAAACATTAAACTCTGTATCGTAACCTTACCTGATGAACCAATGACCTCCGTCAATCTGGTTTCCAGTTCCGGTGTTGCATCTATTCGTACTGGGGGCCATTCCATCACTACAACTGAGGATTCTGTCTCAATTTCAATTCCAACCTCATCATTACCAGTGGACCCCAAAAGTAGTCTTTTTACATCGTCAAGAAGCATTTGGTCATTACCAGCATCATCAGACTCTCTGATAGACAAGATGAGTTTCTTCCTATTAGCAACAGTTTTGTTCGATTCGTTATGATTCCCATTCTGGCTTTGATTCATGTTTACATTATTGTCAGTGCCATTGCCGAGTAATGCCGAGGAACCATTTGTATATGCTTCCTTTGTTATGTGTTCCCCTTCTTCAAGAATCTTATCCAAATTAATTTCATTTGCTTCAGTCACGCTTATTGTTACTTCTCCATCTCTCTCTCTTAAATTACCTTTCAACTTAATTATGCGACCAGGATCCCATAATTCAGACGTCTTATTCAAAACATCTTCCCATACCACAGCTTCCAAACTGCCATCCAATACTTCCATACCGATTACCTTGAATGGACGATTATCTCTAGTAAACCTATCTACAACAGTAGAAATTTGGCCAGCCAAGGTTACTGATTTTGAACCATTAACTCTTTGCAGTTGAGTCAACATCACGGAAACATCTTCCCCAAACCCACCAAGTAATTTACCAAGATTACTAGCACCTGAAATGCTCATCCCCATTAGCTCTACCTCCCAAATCCTCTTTTGATGATCGGAGGTGGAAGAGAATGGTATTTCTATTGATGACAAGGAGCTGCCTACTGAGTCGCCCAACATTTCAAACATAGTCGATTGATTTGAATTCCTTATATTGGCTTCATCCTGAGCCAAAGAATTTATCCGATCACTCACTTCCAATACGCCGGTCCTGTCTCCAAAACTATCAAAAGCGCCAGACATTACCAAACACTCAATTGCCTTTTTATTTAGTGAGCTTATATCCCCTTCATGGCATAATTCCTCAATTGTGGCAAACGGACCTTTTTCTTCCCGTGACTGTAAAAATGGCACCAGAGCTTCAGAACCAATATTTTTGATGGCAGCTAACCCAAACCTGATGGACTTCTTAGAATCGGATTCATCTTCAATGGTAAATTTAGAATAACTTTTGTTTATATCGGGCGGTAATACTTCTATCCCCATCCTACGACAATCAGCCACTGCAGCAATCAAACGATCTTTTTTATCCATATATGAATTCATAAAAGATGCCATATACTCCGCCGGATAATTCGCTTTCATGTAGGCTGTCCAATATGAAACCATCCCGTAGCTTACGCTATGTGCTTTATTGAATGCATACCCAGCAAAAGGCTCTATCAGATCGAATACTTGAACAGCTAAAGTTTCGGGGTGTCCCCTATCCAATGCCCCAGTTATGAATTTCGTCTTTTCTTCTGCCATTATTTCTGGGTCTTTTTTACCCATCGCCTTTCTAACAATGTCGGCCTCCCCCAAGGAGTACCCAGCAAATTCCCTTGCTATATGCAACACTTGATCCTGGTAGACAATCACCCCATATGTCTCCTCTAGTATCTCTTCCATAGCAGGGTGTATGTAAGTGACCTGCCTCCTTCCATGCTTTCCATCAATAAAAGTACCAATGTGATCCATAGGACCTGGCCTAAATAGAGCTATCATTGCCGCAACATCACCAAGAGTGGAAGGTTTGAGTTCCTTTATATGCCTAGTCATCCCAGCGCTTTCTAATTGGAATACTCCAACTGTTTCACCCCTAGATAAAATATCGAAGGTCATTTGATCATCTAATGGTATGGATTGGAGAGTTAGATCTTCATCGTAATTAAGTTTTATGAGTTTGAGACACTCATCTAAAACGGTCAGATTAACAAGGCCAAGAAAATCCATCTTAAGTAACCCCAATGCCGCTACAGGTTCCATAGAATATTGGGTCATTACTGCACCCTCATCATCCCCGCGTGAGGTAAATTCAAGCGGTACCACATCGTTAAGTGGTTCCTTGGATATCACAACACCTGCAGCGTGTAGGCTTTTATGTCTTGTAACCCCTTCAAGCTGCTTCGCTGTATCCATTAATTTTTGAACATCAGGATTACTTTGGTATACCTTGTTCAGATCTTGGCTTTCATTCATCGATGATTCAAGATCTATATTAAGTCGTTCAGGAATCATCTTGGCCACCCTATCTACACTTTCAAGAGACATACCCAACGCTCTACCTGCATCCCTCACTGATTGACGAGCCCCAAAGGTACCAAAGGTGATGATGTGGGCCACATGTTCTCTCCCATAGCGAGCGGAACAATAATTAATGACCTCTTGGCGTCTATCATCTTGGAAATCCATATCAATATCTGGCATTTCTTTACGTTCAATATTCAAGAATCTTTCAAATACCAACTTAAACGGCATCGGATCTACATCTGTCACCCCCAAACAATAGAGCACAAGACTCGCTGCCGCACTGCCTCTTACTGTGAAAAATATGTCGTTTTCCCTAACAAACCTAGCGATATCCCAAACCACCAAGAAATAATCCGGGAAACTGGTTTGCTCTATTACCTTTAATTCATATTCCAATCTAGATTTATATTCTTCATTTTTATTCCGAACCTTTTCTTCATATCCTTTCCAGCAGATTTCAGCCAAATACTGATCCGATGTCATTCCTTCGGGAACTGGGAACTCTGGTAGCCGTGCCTGGGAGAAATCTAATTCCAATTCGCACATTTCTGCTACCATTTCAGTGTTAGTAATAGCTTCGGGAGTATCTGAAAAAAGTAACTGCATTTCATCATGTGTCTTGAGATGATAAGAGTCTTCTTCAAATCTCATTCTTCGGTCATCTTGTATATTTGTATTAGTTTGTATACACAATAAAACTTCATGGTCTATGGAATTTTCTTGATTTACATAATGTGAATCGTTTGTGGCAACCAAAGGAATTTTTGTTTCCTTATTTAACTGGAGCAAACCTTGATTTATCTCAGGTAGCTCTGGAACACCGCCGTGCTGCATCAATTCCAGGTAATATGTGCCAAAAACCTCTTTATACCATCCAGCCACGTCTTTCGCCTCACTATACCTGCCTTGTGCGATTAACCACGGCACTTCACCACTCGGGCAACCTGACATTACGGTCAAACCTGAGGAATGTAATTCAAGCAAGTCTCTATCCACTCTAGGGCGTCGGTAATAACCTTCTAGATGGGAGGATGTCACTAACTTAACAAGGTTTTTATATCCAGTCGCGTTTTTAGCTAGAACTGTAAGGTGATGAATCTTGTCTACCGGATTACGATCGAAGCGGCTTCCAGTGGCCACATACATTTCACAGCCAATGATTGGTTTAACCCCTTTGTTTTTAGCCTTTCTATAAAAATCAACCGCTCCGTAAAGTCCACCATGATCAGTTATGGCCAAACTATGCATACCAAGATTCGCGGCCTTATCTACTAAGGGGTCTAATCTTGCTAGTCCATCCAACATACTATATTCAGTATGCACGTGTAAGTGAGTGAACAAATAACGCCCCTTGAAATTTTTTTAGTCAGTATGGTCGATAAATTCGATCTCAACTAAATTGTATACAGTGTGATTATAGTGCCACATGTATCTTTATGTGCAAGGTATCCCAATGAAATTAAAGTCCAATTTCAAAAAAAAAGGCCCTCAGGTTTAGCTGAAGGCCTTTTAATATGCTAAGAATTTTCTCTTAGTAATCCATTGGAGGCATAGCCGGTGCTGCTGGTGGAGCTGCTTCCGGAATATCACTTATCAAGGATTCAGTAGTAAGCACCATGGCTGCCACGCTAGATGCATTCTCTATAGCAGCTCTTGTAACTTTTGCTGGATCCATAATCCCTTGCTCTAGCAAGTTTCCGTAAACTCCAGTTTCAGCATCATACCCATAATCTCCGTCACCCTTCAATGTTTCGGCTAATATAACTTCTCCTGAAACACCCGTGTTTTCGGAAATCAGCATAAGAGGCTTTAGTAGCGCCTCCTTCAGTATGTTAACTCCTGTTTGCTCATCTCCTTTGAGGTCCACGCCGTCCAAGGATTCTCGAGCTCTAATCAAGGCTAATCCGCCACCAGGCACAATTCCTTCTTCAACGGCAGCTCTTGTTGCTGAAAGAGCATCTTCTACTCTGTTCTTTTTTTCTTTTAGTTCTACTTCTGTAGCAGCGCCAACTTTTATGATGGCAACACCACCAGATAATTTAGCGAGCCTTTCCTGAAGTTTTTCCCTATCGAAATCGGAAGTCGTCTCCTCAATCTGAGCCCTTATTTGGTTTATTCTCCCTTGAATTTGACTTTCGTCCCCGTGGCCTTCTACGAAGGTTGTTTCCTCTTTACTGGCCACCACACGACGAGCGCGACCAAGGTCTTCAACAGTTACTGAATCAAGTTTCCTTCCAACTTCTTCACTGATTACAACCCCTCCAGTCAAAATCGCCATATCTTCTAACATGGCTTTTCGTCGGTCACCAAACCCAGGAGCTTTTACAGCTAATACATTTAGGGTGCCTCTCAACTTATTAACCACTAGGGTTGCCAATGCTTCCCCTTCGATATCTTCCGCGATAATTATCACGTTTTTGCCAATCTGCAGTACTTTCTCAAGCGCTGGAAGTAAGTCCGATACGGCAGAAACCTTTTTATCGGTTATTAATATGTAAGGATCTTCAATTGAAGATTCCATCCGATCTTGATCACTTATGAAATATGGCGAAATGTAGCCTCGATCAATCTGCATCCCTTCTACGAATTCCTGCTCGTAATCGAGCCCTTTCGACTCTTCAACAGTAATCACCCCATCCTTACCAACTTTCTCCATAACGTCAGCAATGAGATTGCCCATATCGTCATCATGAGCAGACAGAGATGCCACTTGCCCTATCTGGACTCGCCCCTCAACTGAGGTAGACATACCCTGCACGGCAGAACGCAGTGTCTCAACACCCTTATCAATCCCTCTTTTTATAGCCATGGGATTTGCTCCAGCAGCTATATTCTTAAATCCTTCGTGAATGATTGCTTGAGCCAATACTGTTGCAGTTGTTGTACCGTCACCCGCAACATCATTAGTTTTACTGGCCGCCTCTTTTAAAAGTTGGGCGCCCATATTTTCAAAAGCATCTTCTAATTCAATTTCCTTTGCTATTGTCACACCATCACTGCAAACTTGTGGTGGTCCGAATTTTTTGTCCAAGACAACATTTCTACCCCTAGGGCCTAAGGTGACCCCAACGGTCTCAGCCATGGTGTCTATGCCACGCTTCATTGCAGCTCTGGCTTCTTCGCTGAAAGTAAGCTGTTTAGCCATTACTTCCTCCTACTTTTTCACTCGTAGATGTTAATTTCTATTTTGATTGTTATTTTTTAAATAAAATGTCGTCTTCTCTAAGAACCAAATATTCTATGTCGCCCTCTTTGTACTCTGTGCCAGCGTACTTGGAGTAAACGACAGTATCGCCAACTTCCAGTTCCATAGGCACTCTGGTACCATCATCTGTCAGCCTACCTGGTCCGGCAGCAACGATTGTGCCTTCCTGAGGCTTCTCTTTGGCTGTGTCGGGTATATATATCCCTCCGGAGCTCATCGCTTCTTCACCTTCTAAGGGCTCCACAACTACTCGATTACCCAGCGGCTTGAAAGAAGTAGTCATGAAATTAAACCTCCTAATCTACTTACTAAACCTGTTTTATATGAATACAATTCAGCTTCACATTTAAACCCTGGTAGCAGAGTTTAAAAAAAAGCGCAGTTAATGGTAAATCAGCTACAAAATTATTGTCAACATCAGAACCAACTGAGCCTGGAATGTTAAAGGTTGACTCGAGCCATGTCAACTTTTGTTATTGGTTTAAGGTCATCCATTTCCCGCCATAGAACAAAAGTGGTGATCCTTTTGTCACCTCTATTTCAGATACCTGACCAATAAAAACTGTGTGATCCCCTTCCACATGAGCGTTAACAACATGGCAATCCATCGAAGCTAGAGAGCCTATCAAAAATGGGATGCCAGATCGTGTTAATTTGAAACTTGCAGGGCTTTTGTCATCGTCTGAATTATCAGATTTGGCATAATATTCACCTATCGGCTTTTGATCTTCAGTCAGAATATTAATGCCAAATCTCCCACTTTGCTTCAAAATCGGAAAAGTTTTAGCAGAATGACCGACACAAACCATAGCCAGCATAGGATCAAGAGAAACAGAGGCTATCCCGTTTGCAGTCATCCCATGAACAGAACCATCTCCTTCTACGGTGGTTATCAGAGATACCCCAGTAGCGAAATTACCCCAGGCCTGCCTGAAAAGATCTGCATTAGACAAAATGAAGCCTCCATATTGTTAATTTTAAACTCTAGCAATTCTCGTACGTTTGCTGAATTATATAAAACTACAAATTAATTTGATATCACCGAAACTGCGAGCTAAGTCAACAATCAATTGACACCGATTCTTTTGGACAAATAGAATTCAACAATAATAATGAGAAGGACTTGGTGTATGGCGACGACGGCTTACATTTTAATTGAGACGGCTGCAGGCAAAGCGGGTGATGTTTCAGATGCCTTAAACGCCCTTGATGAAGTTGTTACAGTTGATGCTGTGATTGGGCCGTATGACATAATCGCTGTCACTAATACAGAAGGTCAAAACACAGTTGGGGACCTTGTAATATCAAAAGTACACGTAATTCCTGGAATCGTACGAACTGTGACCTGCTTAGCTGTGACCCCAAGTACAAAGTGAGTATAGCTTCAAAATTTTCATCTAATAAGTTACGACATTAAGGAACTAAATATGAATTTCGAGTTTTCAGATGAAGAGGTTTCTTTCAGAAAAGAACTCCAATCATGGCTAAAAGACGAATTAAAAGATAGACCCCAAGACACTGATTCAGACGGAGAATGGGCTTTTGGTCTAGAGATGCGCAAAAAACTTGCCGATAAAGGTTGGCTCACTATGGCTTGGCCCGAGGAGTACGGAGGGCAAGGGGTGTCCCACATGATGCAAGTGGTTTTCGCAGAGGAAATGTCCTACCATCGAGCTCCAGGTCGGGACGTTTTTGGTACTCGCATGATGGCTCCCACCCTAATGATTCATGGTACTGAAGAACAGAAAAAAGAATTCTTACCACCAGTGTCTAAAGGTGAAGTTCAGTGGTGCCAAGGTTATTCAGAGCCAGAATCTGGATCTGATCTAGCATCCCTTCAAACAAGGGCAGTGGAAGATGGAGATGATTTCATAATAAACGGTACAAAGATTTGGACTTCAAGCGCTCATAGGGCAGATCACATAATGGTCTTGACACGAACTGATCCAGATGCTCCAAAACATCGAGGAATAAGTTTTCTTTTATGTGACATGAACACCCCGGGGTTAACAGTGAATCCCATAATTAATATGGCTGGAGACCATGGATTCAACATGGTCACATTTGACAATGTCAGAGTTCCTAAAAAGAATCTCGTGGGAGAACAAAACAGGGGTTGGTATGTGGGAGCCACTTTGCTTGACTTTGAAAGGTCAGGTGTCGATTACTCGGCAGGGGGCAGGAGAGTCCTTGAAGAATTAACCGATTATGCTAAGAACAATAACCAAAACGGTTCATTGATATCAGACAATCCAATTATGCGTAACCGCCTTGCAAACCTGGCTATAGAAGTTGAAGTCAGTCGCTTAATTTCGTACAACATTGCATGGATGCAAGGAGAAGGTCTCGTACCTAACAAGGAATCTTCCATGGGAAAAGTAGTCGGGACGGAGCTTCAGCAGCATCTAAGTGAGACCGGTATGCAAATGCTTGGATTGCACGGACAACTGGAACCAGGATCGAAATACGCTCCTCTGGAGGGAAGAATAGAGCATATGCATTTAACCAACGTTTCTGAAACAATACAGGCAGGCACCTCCGAAATTCAAAGAAACATAATAGCCACACGAGGACTAGGGTTACCCAGAGGGTAAGTAAAGTAGTAGAATCAGTGACCTCAGATTGAAGGAGTAACAGTACTATGGATTTTAAATTTGAAAACGTCGACGAAGATTTTCGGTCAGAAATTAAGGATTTCGTTGAAAAAGAACTTCCTTGGAATTGGAGAGAACAAGATTTAGACCCTGAAGACGAAAAAGACTCGATCCTAGTCAGAGAATTCAAGAGGAAATTAGGGGACCAGGGATGGTTAACGATGGCTTGGCCTAAAGAATATGGAGGGCAGCAAGCAAGCCATATGAGACAAGTTGTTTTTAACGAAGAAATGGCATACAGAGGAATATCAGCGGGTGATGCCGGTATCAGAATGGTTGGGCCTATCCTCATGCTATATGGGACTGATGAACAAAAAGAACAGTTCCTACCAAAAATTGCCAGTGCAGAAATTGCTTGGTCACAAGGCTATTCTGAACCTGATTCAGGATCTGATCTTGCGTCCCTTCAAACTAGAGCCGTCGAAGACGGTGATGACTTTGTTGTGAGTGGGTCCAAGATTTGGAACTCTGCCCATGCTGATTCTGACTGGATGTTCATGCTGGTTCGTACCGAACCTGACGCTCCAAAACACAGAGGGATTAGCTTTGTGCTCACAGAGCTAGAAGGCCAAGAGGGGGTCACAATTGAAAAAATACCCATGATGTGGGACGCATATCGAGGTCTTGTAACTTTCGATAATGTAAGGGTACCTAAGAAAAATCTGGTTGGAGAACAAAACAGGGGCTGGTATGTCGGGGCTGCGCTTTTGGACTTTGAAAGGTCTGGAGTAGACAGGCCAGCGAGAGCTAAAAGAGTTCTTGAAGATTTGGTTGCATTTTGCAAAGAGAACAAGAAAAACGGTCGCCTACTAGCAGATGATCCTGTGATAAGAAACGAATTAGCTGACCTCGCTGTGCAAATCGAAACTACGCGACTAATGTGCTACAACGTAGCTTGGATGCAAAGCCAGGACCTTATACCAAACAAAGAGGCCTCTATTACGAAAGTTTATGGTACTGAAATGATAAATAGACTCTACGGGCTTGGGGTGAAGATTATGGGCATGTACGGGCAGCTAGACCCAGATTCCAAATGGGCCCCATTAAAGGGCAGAATCGAAAATGCATGGCTGCGTTCATTCGGTGGTATGGTGGCCGCAGGTACTTCAGAAATTCAAAGAAACGTTATTGCTCAGAGGGGATTGGAACTACCAAGAGGGTAAATACATAAGGTATTCCAACAACTTTTATATATAGGAGAGATCGAATGGATTTAGGATTAAACGAAGCACAGCAGATGCTTAAAACCACTGCTCAGGACTTTCTTTCAACTGAATGTCCCGATACATATGTTAGGGAAATGGAGGGAGACGAAAGAGGGTACACCCCGGAACTTTGGGCAAAAATAGCTGAACAGGGATGGTTGGGACTCATAATCCCAGAGCAATACGGGGGGGTTGAATTAGAATTTCAGGATTTGGTGGTTCTCCTAGAAGAGATGGGACGATATATGCTCCCTGGACCATTTTTCTCCACTGTTGTTCTGGGCGGCATGTCGATAATGGATGCTGGCAGTGAAGAGCAAAAGCAAGAATACTTACCAAGAATCGCAGAAGGCCAAATAATCATGACATTAGCATTAACTGAGCCTAGTGCAAGATGGGACGCGGCCGGTGTTGAACTGACCGCAAAAGCCGAGGGAGATTCTTACATTTTGAATGGAACAAAATTGTTTGTGCCAAATGCCCATGTATCGGACTATATGGTTGTAGCGGCTAAAACGGGAAGTTCAGATGAAGATATAAGCCTATTTGTAGTTCCAAGTCAGTCCGATGGAATAAGCCAGACTCTTTTAAAAACCATTGCTTCAGACAGGCAATCTGAGGTTGTATTTGACAACGTCAAAGTATCTTCCAGTGCCTTATTAGGTAATGAGAATAAAGGGTGGGAAACCATCAAGAAAGTCATGCAGTGGGGAGCCATTGGTAAATGCGCTGAAATGTCTGGCGGTGGGCAGCAAGTGTTAGATATGACAGTTGACTACGCCAAACAAAGAACCCAATTTGGACGCCCAATTGGAAGCTTCCAAGCAATTCAACACCACTGTGCGAATATGGCCACGGATGTTGAAGGCTCTAAATTCATCACATACCAAGCAGCCTGGCGATTGTCAGAGGGGCTACCAGCTGAAAGGGAAGTGGCTATGGCAAAAGCGTGGGTAAGTGATGCCTACCGAAGAGTTTGCGCTCTTGGCCACCAATCCCATGGTGCCATTGGTTTTACTAAAGAACATAATATGCAGCTATACTCCCGAAGGGCCAAGGCATCTGAAATCATGTTTGGAGATACAGATTTCCATCTTGAAAATGTCGCAGAGATAATAGGCTTATAGAAGCAATAGCCGCTATTAATTTGAAAAAGCCCTTGTCTGGTTGGCAAGGGCTTTTTTGGTAATAAGATTTATGAATCTACAAAACGCACATATAATTTGCAAGGATCTTTTTAAGATATTCAAGGTCGCTGACCTTGAAGTTGTGGCATTACGGGGGTTAGATCTTATAGTCAATAGATCAGAAGTAGTCGCATTAGTGGGAGCAAGTGGCAGCGGTAAAAGCACATTATTAAACATTCTTGCGGGATACGATCTTCCCTCAGCCGGGCAAGTAACTATTGACGGCAAAAACCTTATCGACATGAAAGGTCGTGAAATAGAACAGTTTCACAGAGAAGAAGTTGGTTTTATATGGCAGGAAGCGTCCCGAAATCTTTTCCCATATTTGACGTCCATCGAAAATGTTGAACTGCCCATGCTCCTAACTGACACATCAAACAAGGAAAGAAGAGAACGAGCAGAACACTTATTAAACATGGTTGGAATGAGTCACAGATTAACCCACACTCCGGACCAGCTTTCAGGTGGAGAACAACAAAGGGTAGCTATATCAGTCGGTATGGCAAACAGCCCTTCTTTGATACTTGCAGATGAGCCAACCGGCGAATTAGATGACAAAACAGCTGCAGATATCCTAGATTTATTAGGAGAGATAAACCAAGTAAATAAAACAACCATCGTGATAGTAACTCACGACCCTGATATAGCGTACAAGGTAGGACGTGTAGTAGTTATTAAAGATGGTAAAACTTCTTCTGAGATATCTAGACAAGATAAAAATGTTCAAATTAGCGGGAATGTAGACAAAGAAACCCCTCTAGAAGAGTCTCTATTGGTAGATTCTAACGGAAGAATTCAAATACCAGAAGATTTGATCGAAACAGTAGGGATTGCAGAAAAAGTTAGCGCGCAAATTAAAAATCAGGAGATAATCATAAAACCTTCTGAGTCACAGCGCCAAACATAATCTAAATGAATGCTCAAAACGATTTACTGCAACTCATAAATGTATCTAAATCTTATCTGTCTGATACAGAAACTGTAACACCTTTGAAAGAGATCAATATGACAGTCTGCGAAGGACAATTCATAGCTATTGTAGGGAGATCAGGGTCAGGGAAAACAACACTTTTAAATGTGATGGCAGGACTAGATAAACCAACAAGTGGTGAAGTTCTACTTCAAGGGGAAGATGTAGCTCTCATGGACGAAAATTCTTTAACCAAAATAAGGCGGAGCAAAATAGGTTTTATATTCCAATCTTTTGGACTACTCCCCCTTCTCTCAGCCTTTGAAAATGTCGAACTACCTTTAAGGATTTCTGGAATGGACCACTCACAGCGGCTAGAGAAAACGAATAATGCACTAGATATGGTGGGTCTTTTAGCTCGCTCTAACCATAGACCATACGAGCTCTCAGGAGGTGAACAGCAAAGAGTTTCGATAGCGAGAGCCATCGTTGGCAATCCAGCTTTAATATTGGCGGATGAACCCACCGGAGAGCTTGACTCCAATAACGCTAAGTCGATATTTGGATTATTCAAAGATATGGTCGCAGATCAGGGAATGAGTATCATTGCAGCAACGCACGATTCTTCCTTATTGTCGATGGCCGACGAGGTTAAGGAAATTAAAAATGGATCCTTGCAGGCAGCTATTACAGATAAGCTAAGATACCGTTAATTGTCATTTATTTGATAGAAAATACATTTATCCGCTCTATATCGTGGTGTATTATTAACTTAACCCTTTGTATAAAGACTAACGCATTGTTCTGGAAATGCGGTTCTCAACATTTAATAATTGTGAGATCTGTATTTGAAAAAGAAAAATTTCGAACCTGAACTAAACGAGCGATTAGACAAACTTCTATCCAAACCGCTTTCCGATATTATTGGCAACAAAAAACAAAATCATGTCACAATGGTGACTTGCTATTCCTATTACTGCCCGTTTTCCAGAAAATGTGTAAACAAAACGAAAAACCCCTCCAAGATTTCTGTAAGGAAATGTCTCAGATTCCTACCAGGGAACGATAAAGCATCCGCACCTCTTTCTGAGCTAGCTCTTGATCTTCTATCATCGATAGAACAAAACGGTGGAAACCTCAGTGCCCAAACAAGATCGATACTTAATGAATACAGGCCAAGTGGACCATTGAGGCAAGCGTTATAATCACCAAACCACATTTACGGTAAGGAGATTCTATGTCATCTAATTTATTTAATCTGGAAGGAAAAACAGCTCTAATAACTGGTGGGAACGGCGGGATCGGTCTAGGAATAGCCAGGGCCTTTGCAGCATCAGGAGCTGAAATAGCAATAGCTGGTCGGAATAAGGATAAAACTGCAGATGCGATTTCAGTCTTAGGTGATGATCATTCAAACTTTTTAGGGTTGGAGGTTGATGTGTCCGATCAAGAATCTGTAGAAAATATGGTTCAAGATACCCTAAGTAAATTTGGTAAGATCGATATTTTAATAAATAATGCAGGAATAGGAATACGCAATTTACCCCACGAATACAGACTGGAAGATTGGAACAAGGTTATTGACATCAATTTAACTGGTGCTTTTCTCTGTTCAAAAGCCGTATATACAAACATGAGAGACAGAGGATCGGGAAAGATCATAAATATTGGATCTATGACATCCATATTTGGTTTAGATTGGGCAGTTGCGTATGCATCAAGTAAAGGCGGAATTGTACAATTAACTAAAACCTTAGCGGTATCTTGGGCCAAGGATGGTATACAAGCCAATTCCATACTACCTGGATGGATTCATACAGACCTAACTCAGGGCATTAAAGATAACTATCAAGATAGGTACGATCATATACTTTCTAGAATTCCTGAGAATAGATGGGGAGAACCCTCAGACCTTGCAGGCACCGCTATTTTTCTCGCAAGTGACGCTTCCAACTATGTAACAGGAGTATCCATTCCTGTAGATGGCGGATATACATCTTTCTAAGTAGATATAAAGGTAACCAATGTCAGAACCAATTAAATTTAAAGTCGAAAATCAGATTGCCAGAGTAACTTTCAACAGACCCGATCAACATAACGCTATCAGTTATGAAGGTTGGTTGAGATTGATAGAAATCGTTAATAAAATCGAAGAAGAGTCATCAATAAGATCAGTAATATTCTCCGGTGAAGGAGAAAAGGCATTTTCAGCCGGAGCTGATATCAAAGATTTTGAAACACATCGAAAGGATTCGGCAACCGCTAGAACATATTCAACGGCTTTCGACGGAGCCCTGGATGCTATTGAAGCTCTATCAGTGCCCACAATCTCAATGATTCGTGGCATCTGTGTTGGAGGCGGATGTGAACTGTCCATGGCGACGGACATACGTATCGCATCCAACAAAAGTAGGTTTGGGATACCCGTAGCAAAGTTGGGTATCTTAGTTGGATATAGAGAAATGAAAAGATTAGTAAATTTGGTAGGGCCTGGAAATGCCTCATATATTCTACTGAGTGGAAGGTTGATTGATAGCTCAGAAGCCTTCCGAATGGGATTGATAACACAGCTAGTAGACGACTCTATGCTTGAGGATACTGTCTTGAACCTGGCTACCGAGATTACACCTCTTGCCCCCCTTTCTCAAAAAAGGCACAAAATGATTTTGCAAAATGTGATTAGCAACCAGTCTCTTGAGGGATTAGATCCAGAACTTCCATTTACCAACTTTGACAGTGCCGATTTCCAGGAGGGCAAAGATGCATTCATATCTCGCAGGCCTCCAAATTTCCAAGGAATATAGAGAAAATTAGGGACCTATATATCTATTAGACGTTATTCTGCAAAAATTCCAAAATACGCCTCTCCATGTATGCTCTGTCTTCAAGACGGCGCGGCATATGCCTTTCTTCAGGAAAAACAAGCAGGTCATAGTCCTTACCAGCTTTATTGAGAGAGTTTATTAATCGCGCGGTATGCCTAAAATGAACATTCTCATCCACTAGACCGTGAACCAGCAAAAGCTTCCCTTTAATTCCAGACACATATGACATTACGCTACTTTCAATATAGCCATTTTTATTATCATCAGGCGTTCCCATATATCTTTCTGTGTAATGGGTATCATAGCCATCCCAACTAGTCACAGGTGCTCCTGCAACCGCTGCCTTAAATAATTCGGGCCGCTTGGCTAAACACATTAAAGACATATAACCGCCATAGCTCCACCCGTAGACTCCTATTCTATCCTTATCGACAAGGCCCTTAGCTATTAAGTGATTCAAAGCAAAGGACTGATCTTGAACTTCCACTTTCCCCATCAAATTTTTG
>CEOQ01110079.1_pt1 | contig 20831 bp, 18 predicted proteins | sample 361351 | NCBI WGS metagenome assembly CEOQ01 (sample SAMEA2619907, study PRJEB7988) | marine metagenome | biome: marine biome (ENVO:00000447); feature: deep chlorophyll maximum layer (ENVO:xxxxxxxx); material: "saline water (ENVO:00002010), including plankton (ENVO:xxxxxxxx)" | depth 60 m | reverse complement strand
CATTCTATTTATAACGTCTGGTTCTATCCTCGCTTTCTCTAGTAGCGCATCTACTTCTTTATTAGCATATGCACCATGATTCATGCTGCTTTCTGAATGAAATAATATATCTAGAAAGTCTTGCGGATCCGGATAGTCTGCAGACCAACCTAAACCTGCGTAGGCTTGAAAAGATTGTTTATCAAGTTCATCTAAATATGTGGCCCATTCAACTTGTTGAATGTCAACCTCAACACCTAACACCTGCTTCCACATTTCAATGATTACCTCTAAGTCTAATCCTATCGTCCCACCAGTACCTGGAACACTTATTGTTATTCTAGGCCTATTTGATGCATCTGAATATTTTGACTCGGCCATTAATGTTTTTGCTAATTCTGGATTATAATCCAAACCAACTACATCTGGACTATACCCTGGAAACCCTTTAGGTAAAATTGAATAGGCGGGTTTAATCATACCTGACATTACTTCTTTGGCAATTAACTCCTTATCTACAGCATGATTTAATGCTTGTCTAAACTTAGGGTCATCAAAAGGTGCCATTGCTCCATTAAAACCTATGTATCCAATTTGAAATGATGGCGGAACTGCCCTTAAATCTTTATTCAACGGTTCTTCAGGATCCAACACTCTGTCCAAATCGAACATGCTAACTCCAACCACATCAATTTCATCATTTTCGTACATCGCCATTCCCTGGCCACCAGCAAGGTGATTATATACTTTGGCAATTTTGGCAGGTTCTCGATAATAATCATCGTTTTTAACCAACACAATCCTTTCACCAATTTTATATTCATCTAATTTGAATGGCCCACTCCCCACTGGATTATCTATCCACCAATCTCTTCCTCCTGATTGTACGGTTTCTTTATCCAAAACAAATGCTGTAGGATAGGTTAATTTTGCCAAGAAATATGGCTTTGGAGCATCAACTATTATTTGCAAAGTACGATCATCAATAACTTTAATTCCAGAAATTTCATTTGCTTTACCGTCAATTAAATCCATTGCCCCAACAATATCATTTAAATACACATCAGCTACCGGAGATGCTGTAGTAGGATCAGCAGCCCTTTCAATTGACCATTTAAAATCTTGAGCAGTAATTTTATTTCCATTATGAAATTTAGCATTATCTCTTATGGTAAATGTGTATATCGTTCCATTTTCGATAGTCCAGTTCTCAGCTATATCAGGAATTATCTGTAAATCAGTGTTTAATGAAACCAACCCGCTAAATACTTCAACTACAATACCAGCAGAAGTAGTATCAGATGTAAGGTGAGGGTCAAGTGTGGGAGGATCACTCCAAAACCTCCTAAAAACCGCTGTTGATTCTGAAACTGTGCTCTCACTATTAATTTTTTCAACAGTGTTAATATTTTCAGGAGTTACATCTTCCCCTCCACATCCAAACAAAGCAAATAATCCCACAATAATACCTGATAATAAAAATTTATTAATTCTTTTCATGCTACTACCCACCTTTAAGCCAATTATATGTCCTTTTATTTATTAACGATTATAATCGAATAAAGTTATCTGTTTTTCTAATCTATTATTTATTAATTTAATCCTGCTTTCAAATAAGAATTTATAAATCCATTAATATCACCATCTAAAACCTTGTTCGAATCTGACATCTCGAAATTGGTTCTATGGTCTTTAACCATTTGATATGGATGAAGTACATAGCTTCTAATTTGATTACCCCATTCCGCAGAAACATGTTCGCCCTTTATCTTTGACCTCTGTTCAGCTTGCATTTTCATTTCTCTTTCCATTAATCGCGACAATAAAATTTTTGTGGCTATTTCTTTGTTTTGGTGTAAAGATCGTTCATTTTGGCAAACAGCTTTAATACCAGTCGGCATATGAGTCATTCTAACTGCAGTAGAGTTTTTTTGCACACTTTGGCCACCATGTCCTCCCGCTCGAAATACATCTACTCTAACTTCGCTCGGGTCTAGTTCAATATCCGCTCCCATTTCAACTTCAGGCATTACTTCAACTAATGCAAATGAAGTATGCCTAGCGTGGTCAGCATCAAATGGAGACATTCGAACAAGCCTATGTACTCCACGTTCTGACCTCATATATCCATATGAAAAATCTCCTGAAATTTGTAAATAGGCACTTTTTATACCAGCCTCTTCACCTGGCGATACGTCCATAACTTTATTTGTAAATTTCTTTTGATCAGCCCATCTAATGTACATTCTGAGTAACATTGAAGCCCAATCTTGTGCTTCAACTCCTCCAGAACCCGCATGTATTGCTATCAGAGCATTCCTTCTATCATATTCCCCTGAAAACATAGCGGTAAATTCAATTTTATTAACTTTAACGGTCAAAGTTTGCAATTCTGAATCTAAATCTACTATTAGAGATTGGTCATCTTCCTGCACAGCCAATTCATAAAATTCCATAATCGAACCAGCTTGTTTTTGTAAGTTTTCCAAGTTAACAACGTCATCCCTTAACATCGTCAACCGTTTCATTTTTTGACCTGCAACTTGGGAATTCAACCAAAACGATTCATCAGAAGATTGTTGTTCAAGTTGAATTATTTCTTTCTTTTTAGACTCTACGTCAAAGACGCACCATTAGGTTTGATATTTTATCAAAAAGCTGTTCGACTCCTTCTTTTATATCCATAAGAAATCACGTTCTCCAATCTATTAAAACTATGCAAAAAAAATCATTACATAAATAATATTATATCAATACAATTCCCTAACTAAAATCACTTGGTAGGTATGATGAAATTATTTTATTCTGATTGGTAATTTCACGTGAGATTGATAATTGGATGAATGATAGATAGTTTGATTGGCTATTTCTAATGTCCTGTCTGTACCTAAATCTTTTCCTGTATTACGATTAACATCAAACCTAGGCCAATTACTGCTACTGATATCTAATCTTATTTTATGCGATTTAGTAAATATGACCGATGTAGGGTACATTTCAAACACTATTTCAACAATTTCACCCGAATTCATAAATTCTGCTTTATCCCAACCATTACGATAACGAGCCCTAATAATAGAGTCAGAAATGTTTATCGCTAAACCTTCAGGATAATCTGAAGATCTAGGGAAAACATCTATTAATTTAGCTGTGAAATCCGTATCTTTTCCAGAAGTAGATACCCATAAATGTACAAATATAGGTCCTGTCAGTTCGATATTATTCTCCAATTCACTTGTCTGAAAACTTAATACATCTCCTCTCATAATAAGAGGTTGGTTATCAATACAGCCTACCAATCCTTTTCTACCTATTTGATTGAATCCTCCAGGAGGCATTACATTATCCGCTGCAGAGATACCTCCTCCTATTGTTGGAACTGGATCACTCGGATCATAGGCGTATTCAGTACTTCCTTCACCTTCATAAATATTTGAGGTATTCAGAATTAAATTATCATGCAAATAATAATTTGTCATAACAGTATCTGAAATAGGCCATTCTTTTTCGTTCCTCCAATATCCTCCATAGTCGATCCTATTTGAACCATTGGCTCTTTCCTTTAAATGGGATCCTGTACCCATAGTGAAGATCCGCACAGGTGACCAGTTCATCACCTCACTTTCCATTCCTTTTAACCAATAATCAAACCAAGCTAACCTCATTTCATTATGGTCAACTACAGATTCGGGTCCAAAATCTAATTCTCCTGAAAAACTTTCGCTATATTTCCCATGAGTCCAAGGACCCATAAGTAAATACTGTGGAGATTTTTTGATTTTGTTTAATTTAATAAAACTTTCACAAGTATTTCTTGCATAGGAATCATACCAACCACCCCAGTAAAGGGTTGGGATATCTGCATGTTCATCGTAATATTCTGATATTGCATAACCTCTTTGTTTCCAATAATCATCGTATTCACCGTGGGTTGCTATATCAACAACCCATTGTTCATATGATGGCAATTCTTTCAAAATAGTACTCCCTTTCTTTATCGGAAAATGTTTTACAATTTCATGCATATTATTTTCATAATCATTTTTCAAAGATTCGTATAAAGATGTATCTCTAAGCGCCTCCTTAGAAGTCATTGCCATTCTATAAATATAAACAAGAAATCTTTGTTCCAACGCACCATTCTGTCTCATAGAGCTATGGAAATAATTGGAAGCTCCAACCGCAACAACCATGGATGACAAATGACTTGGGTTTAATGTAGCAAGCGCAGCTTGGTCACTACCACAATAAGAACCACCGATCGTACCAACTTTACCGTTACTCCATTTTTGACTTCCTAGCCATTCCACGGTTTCAAAACCATCAGGTGCCTCTTTTGCAAATGGATACCACTCTCCTTCGGATTCATACCTGCCTCGAACATCTTGAAAAGCAACGATATAACCTCGCCTTGCAAAATATTTCCCATTTAAAACCGTGTTCGGCAATGATTTGTTGTACGGTGTACGTTCCAGTATTATTGGAAACTTACCTTCTATTACTTTTGAATCAATAGCCGGAAAGTAAATATCTGTTGCCATGTTACACCCATCAGACATTTTAATTTGTATATTTTTTTCACATATAACATCATATTGTTGATGAGACCCTTGATAATGAATTTGCGGTTGCATACCTTGAACTCCATTAATTTTTCAATAATTGTAATTAGTTCGGTGATATAATTTGTTTGACTTTAGATGTTAACTTTATATCTTCCCATCTGTATTGCATGTCTATCATCTTATTTTTCGCCCATATCGGGTTTTGATCCAAATAATGAGAACTCAACTGGTTACCAGAACTTCCCAATGGAGTAATCCATTTGGAATTATCCCAATCAGACAAATCAAAAATATATCTTGCAACCGAGGACCCAGTAACTGTAAAAGGTCCAGACAAAGCATATGAGGACGAATGAGGAGTATCACCATCTCCACTCATTGCCACAGATAAAGGGTTTAAAAGCCATTTTAAATTTGGATACTGGTCTGAAAGTTCATGTGTATGAGATGTCCTATGTATACGTGACCAATACCAAGAATCCATATCTACACCCATTAGCCCAATCAGGTATTCTAAACCTTGTGAAAAAGAACGTAGGATAATATCGTCCATTGTATCTAAACAAATTAAGTGTTTTAATTCATTCCCTTTCCTGTTCTTAATTATCCAATCAGTTAAAAGTCTCATATGAAAAGGAGCTCCTCTGCCATTTGAATCTAGTGCTTCCTCGGATAATTCTCCGAAAAGAAATTCAACTATATTCACATTAAATTTCAACCGGAATGCACTGTAAATTGAAGCACCTATTGAATCTCCGGACATTAATCCATTCCAAGTTGAAATAATTCGCTTTGCTTTAATCAAAAATTCGTCAGTTGTTTGAATCTTATTTATCATATCAATACAATCCAAAGATGGTATCGAAAGGATATCATCATGAATATCAGACATATCCTCTATTGAAGCATTGCTTAATGCTTCAATCTTCTTTACGATTCGATTTATTCTGTGATCAGAGCTAAAAAATAACCCAACGTAAAACGGAAAATCTTTTCCGACTATTCTATTGTTTGCTGTAGCTATATAACCTTCTATTGGATTGCGTTTTCTAGGCAATTTATCAAAAGGTATGTACCCATTCCAATCAAATTCATCTGTCCAACCTGGAACAGGAACCCAGGCATTATCTATCTTTCTAGTCGGCATCTTGCCTCTCATTAAATATCCAATATCACCATTAACGTCTGCAAACAAGAAATTTTGACATGGAGACACCCAATCATCCATTGACTCATCTAATTCATTTATATTGTTTGAATAAAGCATTTTTTGAATAGACTGCAATGTTTTATTTTCACCAGAAAGTCCTGAATATTTAAAAGAAAACGCTTGTCCATTTTCAATATCATCAAAGATAATTGGACCATTTACCGTTTTGGCCATTTTTATATAAACAGGCGAACCATTTTTAACTTTCAATTCTTCTTCTTTAATCTCCAAATCAAACCATTTACCTTCAAATTCGTACTCATATCTATCTAGATTTTCATTTGGTTTAATCTTCTCTAAATAAATATCTTGATAATCTGCTTGAGCATGCGTGACGCACCAAGCAACAGTTTTATTATGACCGAAGTGAGGGAAACCAGGACAACCAGGAAAAGACAATCCTATTACGTCAAATTGGCCACATGCTACATGATTTTGATAATAAACATTTGGAGTATCTAAGCCTCTATGAGGATCACCAGCAAGTAAAGGTTTTCCGGAACTAGTTTTTTTGCCAGCCAACACCCAATTATTGCTACCTGAATCTAATTCATCGGACCATGCAGCTATATTTTTACTTGCTTGGTGTAAAATTTCAGACTTATTACAATTGATATATCCATCACCAGTTGATTCAATGATATGTCGATTTCCTAGTCCATACTCAGGAAACAAAGAGTTAGTTTTCTCGAAACCTAAAATCTCTAACAGCCTTGCGCGCCATAGTTTTGATTCAAATGAACCCATCATAATGTGTCTCCCCTTAAAGACAGCTAAACTATCCCAAGGATTCCATGAATCTGGTTCTTCTCCAATGATTTGATATTCAATAGGAAGTACTTCGCATTTTGCAATTAAAGCATTAACCCCGTTGGCATAACTATCAAGCATCAATTTAGTTTGAATGTTCAGATTTGAATATTCTTTTCTTACGGTTTCTTGGATCCTAAATTTACGCATTAAGGTGTCTTTATCAATAGATTGAACACCTAGGTACTCTGCAGATTTGCCATATGCACTTTTGCGGTCGAGGTCCATGTGCCACAACCTATCCTGCGCTGTGACAAATCCTTGGCCCCAAAAAGCATCATTGGTTGTTTTAGCTAAAACGTGGGGAATACCATAAACATCTCTATATATACTAAGAGAATCATCTAATCCCTTAATACTAAAATTATTAAAAGTGTTTCTTAACGAACATTCAGTTCCGCGTAAATCAATATCCATCAGCTCACTATACATCAAATATCATACAGGTTTCATTAATAACCTGCTCATCAATAGTATGAATGATAGAGTATTAACGCATCGATACTGACTGTGTTTCGATAACATTAACTTGATTATCAACTTGGCTATAAGAGTATTTTGTATCTTCTTGACGTCCACTCGCCCAAATACCGATAACCACTATGGTCACAATTATTATGACAAAACCGATCAAAAACTTTTTGATAAATGGATCCATATTACTAATCCCCTTTTAGAGTCAAACTTAACTTAAAATAAAATGAAGTATAAAAATTTAGATTAATGCAAGTCAATAGTTCATATAGACTATAAAGAATATTACAAATTATTTTTCCAAAATAGTTTGTGTGCTGTACCTCCTATAATATTAGAGAGGTCGCTATGGTTTTGAAAAACAGGTGAACCCATAATTTCTTTAAATGAGTTAGTATATCCCTCTCTGCTACTAACGGGAGGATAGTCGCTTCCCCACATCATTCTTTCCGACCCAAAATTGGTTAAAGTAACTTCCAGTAATTGTTCCGATTTATTTTCAAATGCGGATTTTCTAAATAAAATATGTGGTTTATTATTTATTTCTCCCAAGCCAGGTATTTTTATATATATATTTTTGTAACCTGAAAATCGTCCTACTGTCTCATAATATTCCTTTTGATAATCAGGATTATGACCAATACCTGCAAGATGTTCCATGACAATGCTTAGACTAGGATTTTTTTCCACAATCTCAATAAACTTACTGCTATTAAATTGAGGCCATTCACCCAAACAACTTATTGGCAAACCTAATTCAGATATCATCCCCAAGACTGAAAGATATTCAGGCTTTACAATATTTACAGATGAAATACGTACTCCATCAAACTTATCAAGTTCTAATCGCAAAGAGTGATCATTTTCATAAAATAAATCATCTAAATCAAAAACACCAACAACAGCAAACCTATCAGGGAAATTTTTTTTACATTCGAGCAAATAATTGTTGTTCTCATAAGCACCCATGTGTCCAATCAACACAGCTTTGTTGATTTGATTTTCTTCTAAATGAAACACCAATGATTTAATCGGCTCATACCAACTTTCGCCAGCATGACAATGTGAATCTATTGCAATAAACTTTTTACTCCCCATGATAAACCTCACATGCTCATTTTTGCATGACCATCAATTACGTTTGTTAAAAGCCCCGCCAGTTTCCAAAATCAAATCCAAAAATTTTGTGCTTTTCATATCTTTCCCAATCACATGTTTTATATATTGGTTAAGTATATAGCCCAACTCATTAACATTAATTTTAGGAGCGGTTAATGATAAAGAGTCTTCTTCAGAATTTTTTTGAAAATATCTAAATAACTTTATAGTATTTTTTTTGATAGGTAATTTAGAGTTTTCAAACGAACGTCCACAACTGAAACATATAAGACCTCCCCTATCGATACTAAAATAATGATCTGAAGGAGGTAAAATTTCAAAACATTCTAAGCAATTATTGAGGTCTGGTGCAAATCCACTATATTCCAACAATTTAATTTCAAAATACCTCAAAACTTCGTCATATGTATCCAAATCCGGTAGTTTACTTAAAGTAGACACAAAGATATTAAACAATTCTTCGTTAGATGAGTCTTCAATTGAAACGCTCTCAACTAATTCTGACAAATACGTCGCCAGAGATATATTTTTTAAATCCCCTTTAATTTTCGAATAATCATCCAATGTTTCAACATCTGTTATTACATCGATACCTTTGCCTTTACCAACACTTATTGTTACTAAATTCAATGTATCCAAATGGCCAGACATTTTACTTTTATACCGTCTAACGCCACGCGCTATAGCCCGCACTTTACCGAGTTTTTCTGAAAAAAACGTAACTAACCTATCTGCCTCACCTAGAGGCATATGCCTGATAACTACCGCTTTAGTTTCAAAAATTGTAGATCTATGTGAAACCATCAAAATTAACCGTAAATCAAAAGTTTATACAAATACAACCACATCTAAATTTGAGACATTATAAATTTTGCCTTCCTTCAAAGGCTTTACTCAGAGTAGTTTGATCTGCATATTCCAAATCTCCTCCAAATGGCAACCCACGTGCAGGTCTTGTTATTTTTACACCAAAGTTAGAAAGCATTTGATGTACATACATCGCTGTCGCTTCGCCATCTAAATTAACATTTGTAGCTAATATAATTTCGTCGAAACTACCTACTTCTACTCGTTTTATCAATTCATTTAGCTTTATATCTTGAGGACCTACTCCATTAATCGGTGATATCGCTCCATGCAATACATGGTACATCCCTTTAAAAACTGCAGTTTTTTCAAAAGCAAGTACATCCAGTGGTTGTTCTACAACACATAAAGATTGGCGATCTCTATCTGGAGCAGTACAAATAATACATGGGTCTATTGCAGTAATATTGAAACAAAGAGAACAAAATTTAATATTATCCTTTACTTCAATTATTGCTTGCGCTATAGATTTCGCATCTTCTTTAGGCATCCTAATCAAATGATAGGCTAAACGTTGAGCTGTTTTTGCTCCAATACCCTGAAATCGACTAAGCTCATTTATTAAGTTATCTATATAGTTCATATAATCAACCTAGTATGGTTCAACTAATCCTAGTTAACAAATACTATTGCTACATTAAACCCGGAATCTTGAGCCCTCCGGTTAATCCTCCCATTTTTTCAGAGGCAATACCTTTTGCTTTATTCAAACCCTCGTTAACAGCTGCGACTATCAGATCTTGAACCATATCCATATCTTCTAAGTCAATTACTTCGGGTGAAATTATTATTGACTCTAGCTCCATCTTGCCACTAACAGAAGCTTTTACAACTCCACCACCAACTGAAGATTCAACAGTTAATTCTTCAATTTCTTGTTGGATTTTCTCCATGTTTTTTTGAAATTCCTGGGCTTGCTTCATCATTTTTCGATTCATCATTGATATTCTCCTTTTCCTCCAATATTAATGCTCCAATAGATTGGGCTGAGCGAACCAAATGGCTATTTGTAGCAACTTTATTTGATTCTGACCCAAAAGAAACGTCTAATAATTTGATGACAATCTCGTAATCTCCTTCAAATATTTCATTTATGTCTTGAGACAGCATCTTTTTTACTCGCACATCTTCAATTTCACTTTCTACTCTCTCCATATTAGCCTTGTGAGTAAATTCTAATATGGCCTTTCCGTCTATAATTTGGTGTTTTTTACAATCTCTTAATAATGCCCCTATATTAAATCTTTTTCCTTTAATTTTACTCAATCTTTTTATTAACTCATCCCATTTCTCGCTGCTAGAAACAACAACATCTGGTGGTGGTACATTTTTTTTATCCTCTTTTATTGATGTTTTAGTAACATCTTGCAACTCAGTATGATTATCATTGTTAATTTTGGATTCGTTAGGAATATTATTACTCTTACCTAAACTTGGTTTTTGCACTTTGGATATATTTTGATCTTTTTTATCCTGTGGTGTAAATACCACATCTGCATGATCATTTTTAACAGCAATGACCGCTTCAATACAAACCAACTCTAAACCCAAGTTAGCAGGAATTTTATTGTCAGTTTTGTACTCAGCTAAAACTCTGATTATTTTGACTATTTGCTCCAAGGTCACTTTTTCACTTATTAAACGCAATTGATTCTTAATATTCTCTGTGAAATTTAACTGGTTAATATTTTCTGACTTAATTAACAAAATTGCTCTGCTAATCTCAAGGAGGCTACGCTGCAATTGATTGGGGTTAGAACCATCTTCTAAAGATTTATTTAAAATCAATACCGTTTTCTTAATATCCAAATCGATCATATATTCAACAACTTGAATAGCTATTTCATCAGAATCCAAATTTAAAAGAGTTCTTATTTGGTCTTCTTTTAAATCTGTCTGAAATGAAACGATCGCTTGTTCAAGTAAATTTTCTGCATCTCTTAAACTTCCACCAGCATATCGCGTTATAAGGAACAGAGCTTCCTCGGAAACAACAGCATTTTCGCTATCACATATATCTCTTAATCTTTTTACCACAACATCGAAAGGTATAGTTTTGAAATCATACCTCTGGCATCGAGAAACAATTGTTTCAGGTAATTTTTGACTCTCAGTGGTTGCCAAAATAAAAATAGCATGTTTAGGCGGTTCTTCTAATATTTTTAAAAGTGCATTAAACGCAGCCTCAGTGAGCATATGTACTTCATCTATAATATATATCTTGTACTTGAACAAGTTAGGTGTAAATTGGATTTTTTCTCTAAGATCCCTGATATCATCTATGCCTCTATTGCTAGCAGCATCTATTTCAATCATATCAATTGGATTATTTGAAAATTCATTGCAGATATTGCAATTACCATCAGGCTCTCCATCAATTGGGTTAATGCAATTTACCAAATTAGCAAGTATTCTAGCAGTACTAGTTTTACCAGTACCTTTTGGTCCACAAAAAAGGTAAGCATGTGCAATTCGGTCAAGTTTGACTGCATTACTAAGAGTCCTAGTTATATGCTCTTGCCCAACTACATCAACCAATCTTTTTGGACGCCATTTTCTGTATAGCATTTGAGCCATAAATGTATCCTATCAAGAAATATTGATAACCGCACTGTATGCTTTATCAGCAAACTTTTGCATTTTTTGATAATCTTGATCATCTTCATGATCAAACCCCAATATATGTAAGATACCATGAATAACTAATATTGCTAATTCTTGGTCAAAAGAAATCCCTTTTTCCTTAGACTGAGAAGCTACTTTCTCTAGTGAAATTATGACTTCACCAAGAGTACCGGGAGCGCCATCTGGAACAACAAAATCACTTTTATTCAAAGACTGCCTTGATTCATCTTCAATTAAAACAAAATCATGAATGGGTTCAATATTGAATGACAACACATCTGTACTATCATTAATTCCTTTATGATTTAAATTCAATGAATGTAGTAATTTATCGTCAGCAATTATTATATTTAAATCACAGTTTCTTATAAATATATGCGGCTTCAATGCCACTGTAGCTACTAGAATTATCCAATCTGCTGAAACACAATAGTCACCATCGTAAACTTTATGTACTTTAGGTGAGCAGGTATATTTATTCATTAATGAGACGACACCTGTATATATACTTTAAGATATAAATACACCCATCCTATTTAAGACACTCAACCACCATTGTTGCATCTTCGTTTGTGTGGATTTCAAAAGTATTGCCATTGTATTCAAAAAATGCAACAAATCCCTTAATTTCCATCTGCACTGTTTCTTCGGATGAATCAATTTCACAACCCATGCTACTATCTTTCCATTCCTTTGAATTTATACTAACTAATTTCACATCAATATCATTATTTATATCTAATTTTTCTGAAATCAACTTCTGGCCTGCTCGCCTAACATCAACCTCATTACAAGAACTTATACCACTACTAGATGGTACAACAGTTTCTACACTATAAACCCCTGTATCACTTCCATCTATTCGCGAAGCATCATTAACACCTATCCGAATTTTAGCAAATAATTCTCCTAAGTCTGCTGATGAACCAATTATAGTAGTATTGCTCGCCAAGTATTCTTTATATGCTTCTAATGACCTTTGAAATGAATAAAATTCAGGATCTGCTTCCAATGCTTGTGCATATATTTTGATTGACTCTGCCTCAGCACATCCTCTGATTATCTCTGCATCCCTTTTGGCAGCGGTCCTGATTTCTATAGCTGTTCTATCCGCATTAGCTCTGCGCTCTAAATCGTATTCAGCACCTTCTGCTCTCTCCCTATTAGCTATTCTTTGTCTTTCTGCAATCATCCTATTATGTACGCTATCAGCTACTGCATCAGGAAAATCTGCTCTCTTGATTCTTACATCTACTAAATCAATTCCAAACTCCTTCAACTTTGGAGCTACAGCATCCCTCACTCGATTCATTATCATTTCACGACTAATACTAATGATTTCAGATTGTTCATCATTTGCAATTTCTCGCCTTAACTCTGAAGATACTATATCTACGACACGATTATATCCCGAAACTTCAGTTCTTAGAGTTGCATAAAATATTTTAGGATCTGCAATTTTGCCTCTCGCATATACATCTATTTCAAGATTTTTTTTGTCTTTAGTTAACAACGAATCTGGTGGAGCATCAAAAACTAACAATCTTTTATCGAAATAGGTAACCGAATCAATAAATGGTGTTTTCATATAAAGACCCGGATTTTTCTTTGCAGAACCGATTATTTCTCCGAATCTTGTGACAATTGCAGTTTGAGTTTCATCCACTTTAAAGAACGTTTGCGGACCTAATATAAATGCAGCAATAATTATAATAATTAATAATGGACCTACTAATCTCATATTATTCTGCACCTTCTTTTGTTTGAGGAACCAAAGATATGTTGTTTTCCTGTCCTAATGGTAATATTGGCAAAATACCAGTTTCAGAATCTACAATAAACTTTGTTATACCAGGCAAAACTTCTTCCATTGCCTCATATAAAAGTCTTTGCCTTGTTATGTCTGGCGCTTTTTGATATTCAACTAGCATAGATGTGAATTTACTAGCTTGACCTTCAGCTTGATTTATTCTCTCAGCCTTAAAAGCTCTAGCATCTTCAATTAATTTCCTAGATTCACCTCTTGCCTGTGGCAAAACTGCTTCTTCGTAAGCTTGAGCTTGATTTATTATTGTTTCTTTGTCTTCTTTAGCAATAACTACATCTGCAAAAGCAGGCTTAACTTCATCAGGTGGATTAACACCTTGTAGCTTAACTTCTTTAACTCTTATTCCTGATTTATATTCATCCAATAGTTCCTGTAGCTTAAGCTTGGTCCTACTTTGAATATTTTCTCTTTCAATAATTACAGTGTCAATCGGACTACTCCCTACTACTTGCCGTAATGCAGTTTCGGTAGCATCCTTAAGTAATGCACCAGACGGATCTACAGCCTCAAACAAATAATCAGTAGCATCCTTTATGTCATATTGCACAAGCAATTGAACATCTACTATGTTTTCATCTCCAGTTATCATTACAGATTCGACAGGTACAGGTTGAGTGCCTCTAAAACCAAGTTCTAATCTTTTAACTTCCTCAACAAATACTATTTGCTTACTACCAATAGGTGAATTGGGGAACCAATGCAAACCTGGTCCTTCTTCTGAATTTAATTCGCCAAACAGTTTTACTACAGCAACTTCTCCAGGCTGTACCGAATAAAACCCCGTCGCTAACCAAATAATCAAGGCAACTGAGAAAATAGAAAGTACTACGTAGCTAAACGTGTTGCCACCTGACATTCCTCCAAATTTAAATGGGAGTTTATCTAAAATTGCACGTAAATTTATTTCTGGTTCTTCATTTCTATATGACATATCAGTTTATATTTTATCATAATCAACTGTATTTGACGTATTGAAAAAAATTAAATAAAGTCAATCATAATATTTGTAGCAAATTAAAAGTGTGAGCCAACATAATGAAACCTTCTATATGTATATTGGGCTGTGGAGAGCATGCGAAAAGAGTCTTATCTGAAAAAGATTATTCCCAAGAATTCAATCTTTATTTCGCTAGTCATGACAAAAACAAAGCGAAAACATATTCAGATAAATATAAGGGTTTAGATTACTTTGAAAGTTATTCGAAAGCTTTAAGTGATAAAAGAATTGACGCAGCATATTTCCTAACCCCACATAACGTACATCTATCCAATGTCCAATTAGCTGCAAAAAACGGCATACATGTATTAATGGAAAAACCAATTGCAAGAAATTTAGAAGAAGCTCATGCAATGATTAGTGAAGCTCATGCAAATAACGTAAAACTAATGATTGCAGAAAATTACAGATATCTGCCCACTATCAAAAGCGTCAAGGAAATATTGGATGCTGGGATAATAGGGAATATGATATCGATTGAGATCGAATCTAAAGACTATAACCCTGTATATGGGTGGCGACTTGACAAAGATTTAACTGGAGGTGGAAGGTTTATTGATGGAGGAATACATTATATTGACATTTTGTTAAATTTAGGAGGATTACCTACTCGTCTATATGCTCAAGCTGCACAAACCAGATTGCCAAATATCCAGGCTGAAGACACAGTTATAATGATTGCTAATCTACCAAACGGAGTCATTGGATTAATCAACCACTGTACTGCAGCACCTCAAAACACAAGACAAGATAACGTATTGATATCTGGTACAATCAAGCAATTAAGTTTCAATCCATTTGGCAACGAGATCTTAGTAACTTCAAAAGAAACCCAGGAAAAAATCAAGCTGGATAAAGGTGGGGCTGGATTTAAAGAAATGTTAGATGATTTTCGTCAATATATTATGAATTCGTCTCATAAACCAATTATGACTAACGAAGCAGCGCTAAACGATTTAGTAGTGGTTCTAGCCAGTTACGAATCTATGTCAACATCAATTTCTGTAACACCCAAATTTGTGACAACCCAATGACTTTAAATAAGCAAAAAATGAAAATCGCTGTAGTTGGTGCCGGGATATTCGGCCTATCTACAGCCTATGAACTTCAAAATCGGGGGCACTCTGTAAGTGTGTTTGAAAAAGGGATTATACCTAATCCTATGGCCAGTTCAACCGACGTCTCAAAAGCGATTAGAAGAACTAGTTACGCCTCTAATAATAACGTTTACGTCAATTTAGTCGAACAATCCGCTTTGAAGTGGAAAGAATGGGAAAGTAAATTCACTAACAAAATTTACCATCAACCTGGAACTCTAATAATAAGCAACCAATTTGAACCAAAAACCCCGCTTTATGAAAGTTGGAGGTTTTTGAAAGAAAACGACCAAAATGAAGATATATTGATATTAGACAATGCTGAATTACATACAACTTTTCCACAAATCAAAATTAATAATGACGAAATAGCAATTTATGATAAGTGGGGTGGATATATTGAAAGCGGTCTTGCAGTAAAAGAATTATCTATATTAATTAAATCTAAAGGTGTGCAAATATATGAAAATTCGGAGGTTAAGGGAATCGAAGAAAGTAATGAGTCTGCGTATCTATATATTGAATCCGATCAAAGACACTCTTCCTCTCTCACTAAAATGGAATTTGATCTGATAGTAGTCGCCTCAGGTGCATGGACAAATGCTCTATTACCTAATATAGGTTCTAAATTAACTGTAACTTTGCAGCAAATGATATTTGTGGATTCAAGCAACCTAAGTTCATTTGTTCATGAAAAGTTACCTGTTTGGTCTATGAATCCAATCGATTCCAAAAATGAACTTATATCTGAATGGTATGGATTCCCTTTATTAAGAGAAGGTTACATTAAAATTGCCAATGATTCTCGAGGACAAATTATTGACCCAAATGCTGATCGGTCTCCAAACAAAGAATTTTTAAAAAATGCAACTGATTTTATGCATGAAAGATTCCCATTGCTTGTGGAAAGTCAAATAGTATCCGCAAAAGGATGTGTATACACAAACACTCCTGATGACCATTTCATCTTGGACTGGGCTCCTACCTGTTCTAGAACTTTTGTCGCTTCTGGAGGAAGTGGGCATGGATTCAAATTCGGTCCATCCATAGGAAAACTAGTAACAGATGTATTAGAGCATAAAGAAGACGAAACAAATGGGTTTTTCAAAATAAAAAACAGATTAAACCAAACTCATAATAATGACTCAGAACGCGGATTCGCAATTCCAAGCCATTAATTCAAAACGCTCTTTTGAACAAATTAAAAAACCTATCTTGATATTGCTCAAACACCCCCCATCTATCCAATTCAAGTTTTAACATGTCTGTAGAACCACCTTTTTCTGCTTCTGAAAAAAGTTTCTCTATTTTTTGCACAGCATCTCTCGGAATTCCTCCTAAAGATGCATCTGGGTCTAACAATCCTCTAGAACTAAATTCATTTATATTGTTTGCAATTGAATTTGCTGTAAATTCATAAACGAATTTTAGCAATGCTACATCCCAATATTCATCGACACCAATCATTACAACCGACATGTCGGATTTGGTTTTGTCTAACCCTGAATCAATATTGGCTGCAATCTCTTTTGGATTACCACTTACAATCTCCATTTCAGATGGTTCATTTTTGTATTGATATAGTATCCCAGGGCTATTTTGACCGGAACTTGAACTTATTTCTTTGAAATATTCATAAGCATCCTCACTAAATCCCTGTAAGTGCATTGCATAATATGGAGTTATAATAGCAGGCTTTTCTGCTACTACTACTCCTGTTCTTATGACTCCTTCCTCTGATTTTGAATCTATAACTGTATATAAAGGTTCAGTAACAACATAATAATTAATAGACGTGCTTCCAAATGTAGCCAATTTTTGTTTAGGAAACCGTATAATTGAAGTGTTTTCTAAAACCTTTTTCCAATCAACATTATCTGCAGACATAATATTCCATTAAAAGAATCTCTTTGTTGTTATACTATCGTTTGGAAAACATGTGTCAAGCATAATGCCTCAAAATAATAATTAATCAATGGATAAATATGCACGTAGGTGTCTGTAAAATCAAACTATTTTTACCAATGAATCATGATCTAAAGGGTAAAAGGAGAATAGTGAATTCACTAACTAGGCAAATACGCAACAAATTTAATGTCTCAATTATAGAAATCGAAAGTAATGAACTTTGGCAAATCGCCACAATAGGAATAGGAGTAATAAGTAACAAAATTACTAATTTAAACCAAACTATTGAGAATATAATTTCTTTTATTGAATCTTCAAATCATGAAGTAAATATAATTTCAAACGATACTGATATCATCACTTAAAAACTTTCGATAAAAATCTAATACAGTTTTCCCAATTTAAGTTGATGCATTATATACCTTTTGCTATTCTTATCGAAGTCGGGGTGTGGCGCAGTCTGGTAGCGCACCTGCATGGGGTGCAGGGGGTCGCTGGTTCGAGTCCAGTCACCCCGACCAATAATTTTCTATTTAGGAGAAAATGTCATGGGCAAATTAAGTGTATTAAATGTTGGAGGCCATCCCAAAGATGCAATATTATATGCAGGTGGAACCATGGCAAATCATATCGCCAACGGAGATACAGTATGTACACTAACTCCTACACACGGCTTGTCTCATCATGAAACCGCAATAGCAAACTTTAAACAAAATAAAAAAATCAATTTTGATTCTTTGATTGAAGAAAGGAAAAATGAATTGGAAGCTGCTTCTGCAGAATTAGGTATTAAGGACGTACGATTTCTTGGTCACGATGACACAATAATACTTCCAAAACCTGAAATAATAAAAGAAATTACTGATGTTATATTAGAAGTAAAACCAGATATAATCATAACCCACTGGCCAAATGATACAGTACCTGCACATGCTAACGCTACTCAGATGACTCTCTTAGCTATTGAAGCTGCATCATGCGTACAAAAAGATGATTCTAAACAACCTCACTCAATAAAACAAATTTTCTTTCATGTTTCTCAAGGTAGAACAAATATAAGAGAAAATTCAAGACCTCCAAACCCTACTACAATCATAGATATAACTGATGTTATACATCTCAAATCAAATGCAATGAACAAATTCAAGTCTCAATATTATGGAGAAAACGGAAATTTGCAACGAAAACTTGGAGAAGCTTTAGACGGCAATATCCATGCAATCCACTCAAGAGTACCATATGCAGAATCTTTCATAGCTGACCAACCTTCACTCTATTCTTTATTACCTTTAAGCGAATATCAATTATCAATTCAAAATAAGACTAAAGAAGACAACTTAAAACATCTTAGCCAATTCTTGATTAATTAATCACCCTACCTTCAATCTATTACTCTTAAATGAAGCTAAATACAATCATCGATAAAAAAATAGAAGATATTTATAATGCCAAAATGATTTATTGGGTGGCATTATTTTTTTCAGTTTCTTTTTTAATCCGCTTAATACTGTTTTTGGCACCTATCGAAAGCTTAACTACTTTGCAAGGAGATGAATATGCGTATAGTAGCATGGCTGAGTCTATATTAAACGGCACAGGCTGGCATGACTATGCTGGAAGAGCATCATATTTACCACCGCTACTACCAATAATTTTGTTTTTGAATTATAGCGTATTTGATGTCGATTACAACTCAGCTAAAATACTCATGATTATATTAGCTTCTTTCGTGGCGCCAACAATATTTGCAGTGAGCAAAACTTTATTTCCAAATAAATTTTGGATAAGCTTCACAGCAGCTATAATCGTTACTTTGTACCCACCTTCAATTTATTATTCCAACATGCTTTTGACTGAAAACGCAGCAAGCCTATTTGTACCGCTGATTTTACTTTCATATCTTTCTACTTCAAAAACCAACTCATTATTGTTAACAGTTATTTCAGGATTATTGTGGGGGTTAGCATCTCTAAACAGACCAGTATTTTTGATGCTACCAATATTTATGCTTGTATCTCAAATGTTGTTACAACTAACTTTCAAAAACATCCATTGGAAGTGGAAACCTACAAACTGGATTATTGGTATTATAGTAATGCTAATCACTATATCGCCATGGACAATCCACAACTTCATAGTACACGAGAACTTCGTCCCGATTCACACTGCTTCTGGATATATGATGTTAATTTGCAACGGCAAATTAAATCACCCTGATATTCAAAAGGGATTATTTTACTATAAAGATGAACACTACCAAAAAACATTAAATGACAACCTTAGTGAAATTGAAAAAGATGGGTTAGCGATGGAAATGGCTTTATCTGAAATTAGTGAAAATTGGCGTTTACTTCCTAAACCGATATTGAACAGAGCAAAAAATTTCTGGTCTTGGCGCCCCGACCCTTATGATACTAATTTTACTCTCAATGATTTGGTAATGGCGTTAATATACATACCAATTTTGATATTTTTCATCTTTGGTTTGTTCAAATGCAACTTCCAAAATTCTTGGCCAGCAATCGTTATAATATTATATGTATTTATAACGATTTTACCGTTTTGGGGGTCGCCGAGATTCAGATTCCCAGTTGACTCGCTAATAATAATGATGGCCAGCTTTGGTATTATTTCAGCTATTTCAATAATCAAAAACAAAAGCGCAGAATTGGTAAAAACAAATCCAAAATAAGCATTTACTCTACTGTCTAACCAAATTTACACTTCAGTAGGATGTATATAGTTTTTACTCCATCTTTCCAAGACAATTTTTTTCCTTCAATTTTACTTCTTGGATTGTAAGTTATAGGGACTTCATATATCTTATTGCCTGCCAACAATATTTTTGCGGTTATTTCAGCATCAAATTCAAACCCGACTGAACGTAAACTTATTTGGTTTGCAACACTCCTCCTAAAAACTTTGTATGCTGTTTCCATATCTGTGAGTCCACCAGAAAATATAATATTCCCTAAAAGTGTCAAGAATCTATTCGCAATTCTAGTAATTATTGGTATGTTTGGGTTTCGTTGCATAAATCTAGATCCATAGACCACATCAGATTGTCCATTCAAAATTGGCTCCAAAAGCTTTACATATTCCTCTGGATTTAATTCCAAATCTGCATCCTGAATTATGATTACATCACCAGTGGCATATTCTAATCCAAATCTTACAGCAGCGCCTTTACCTAAATTTATTAACGAGGTGTGCACTTTTATTATTGATTCATCACGTTGGGTGTTTGCTATAATGCTACTTGTTTGGTCTGTAGAACCATCATCAGCAACAATAATCTCTTTCTCTACACCTTCAATTGTAACGTTTTCCACTCGCCTTATAACTTCCGCAA
>CEOQ01050019.1_pt1 | contig 20896 bp, 23 predicted proteins | sample 361351 | NCBI WGS metagenome assembly CEOQ01 (sample SAMEA2619907, study PRJEB7988) | marine metagenome | biome: marine biome (ENVO:00000447); feature: deep chlorophyll maximum layer (ENVO:xxxxxxxx); material: "saline water (ENVO:00002010), including plankton (ENVO:xxxxxxxx)" | depth 60 m | reverse complement strand
TGTGCCAATAGCAATTCCTGCAATTTTTCCATTAGACATTAGCGACATTTTTAGAAATAGGTAATTAAATTAATTGAGGTTTCTTGACTCTTATTCTAAGATTATAGAATAAGAATTACTAACAAGGTTTAAAAAAAGAAAATAGTAAAAATTCTCTAAATTTTACTTACTGGTATTATTCCAAAAAATTATAATAGAAAAATAGAGCCAACATTATTTTTAATAATTCGTAAAATCTGGTTATGATACCGTTAGTGACTAATTGTCGCATGCTTGATCTCTAACCGACAACCATTGGCAAAAGAGTTTTTCATGAAAGTCACATGCCGTCGTCTACTGGAAAAGTTGCTAACGGTATTTTTTCTAATAATATAGAATAAAAATTTGAAAACTTCGCAGGTTTTTAATAACTAGATTTCTGTTTTTTTGTATGGAAGAAGTTAATAGAGAACCATTTGTTCTAGTTAGTGTTTTCAATGATGGCGCAAACCCAGAACAAGTTGCAACAATAATGCCTACACTATCAATGATGATTGATGAGTGGCAAAATTCAGGAAAAATGATTTGGAGTGGTCCCTTTGATGATAACAAAACTTCAATGTCAGTTATAGAGGCTACCGAATCTGAGGCAGAACAATTCTATACAAAATACAATAACACGACACAGCAATTCTTGTCTACGTATATGTACAAGTGGGAAGCAATGCCATTTTTGTCACTTATTGGTAAGAAAATTAATCAAGCTTCACTAGAGATTACGCCTGAACAGCAGTAATCATCATTTTTTATTCTATAACACATCGCTTTGCCATTTGAATGTGTTCGTCTGTAAGATGTTTTGCCATCATTACGCCAATCATGTATGATCTGGCAACTGCATCATTAGGTTTGTTTTTCAAAACCTGTATATTCATTTCAAATTGTTCTGCTGCAATTCTGTTAAAATCTACCATAAACAGATAGTGTAATAGAGCTTAATCATTCTTGCTTATGGGCGTAGCAAATACAATAGTGTATTCATCAGGATCACGCATTTGGAAAAACCTTTCTCCCCACACTGCGTCTGCTGGCTTTGTTTCAAACTTTCCTAAATTAGAAACAGTATCATCATTTCTCAGGTAGTAATACAGTGTATCCACATCCTCTGTATAAAAAATAATTCTAAAATCAATAGTGGACTTTCCAGAGAGATTTTGTGCTACAGATGATTCAATATTAAGAAACATTTCTGGTGACTCGCTGATTCTAAATGTAGAAAAATTAGTACTAGGACCACCATATGTCAATTCAAATTTTGGTATACCAGAATAAAACATACATGAATTTTTCATATTCTTGGTAAAAATTGTAATAGCTGAAATTTTTGTCACTTTCATACTATTCATTATATTGAAATTATTTCAAGTTTTGAATTCTTATTGACCTGAAATTCATCTACAAATCCAGCTGTAACTTCTAAAGCATATTTAGCATCTCTAGCTGTAGCACCATGAGAATCACATGCCATTACTTCAGTTGGAGTTTTACATGGTGGGACGTTTTTTGATATATTAACTACGTTTCCATCTTCATCAAACCAAATAATATCAAGTGCAAATTGCATATTTAGCATCCACATTGATTTAGGTCCAGGTTCGTCAAAAACAAATAACATTCCTTGATCAAAAGGTAACTCGTTTTGGAACATCAAGCCTCTTACATGCCTAGGCTCAGTATCAGCTATCTGAACTTCCAGTATTTTATTATCAAGCATAATCGTTCCACGTGGAAATTCTACTTGTTCTAGCTTTATCTCTGATGGTAATGTAACTATACCAGCAACACCAACAATTACTGCTGCAATTCCAATCGGGATTAAAACCTGAAATCTTGTTGGCATATTATTTAATAAATTCTACAAAATAAAAACTAAGATGGAGTGATATGACCATGAAAATTTTTTATGGATGACATTGTATGAGTTGCCTGACTGCCTATGTCCTTGATTGTTGCACCGTTGTATACCTTCTCTAAATATCTCCCAGCTATTATCATTGGTGCCCCTACAGCTACTGTAACACATGTAGGTTCTGGAATCCATAACATAATGAACCCAAGCTTCTGTAATTTTTTTCCAGGTGCTGAAGCCCTGTTTAGTGCACCTAACGATTTTGCAGTACTTTTATCATCAATTCTTGAAATATCTGAATAAAGATTGGATCGCCTGTTTGCAGATTCCTTCATTAGTCTAAGCCTTTCTAGGCGTTTTTTGAGTAAATCAGACATTTCCTTTTCTATCAGAAAAATTAGTTAAAATTCGGTGATCAAATTGGATTACATTCATGTCAAGAATTTGTAACAAAGTCAGGGAATTTATATCTGAAAGCCATGAAGAAACGGTAATGAAGAAACTGAGATCCAAGAGACTAGATTCGATTAGAGCCGCACATGAATCAGAAAAACTAGAGTCAAGCACAAGAATGGAAGATTACTTGGAGGTTATTGCAGAATTGGTTGATCTAAAAGGGTATGCAACTACATTAGATATCTCAAGATACATGAATGTAAGTCCACCAAGTGTAACAAAAATGCTCAAGCGATTGGATAAAAATGGATACTTGTATTATGAGAAATATCATGGAATTACACTTACGCCTACAGGAGAACAACTTGCAGAAGCAATTAGACAAAAACATGGAACCCTATTAGATTTCTTTGAGATTCTTGGAATTGGTAGAGATATTGCAAACCAGGATGCAGAAGGAATTGAACATCATCTAAATCCAAAGACAATGAGACAGTTAAGAAAATTCATCACATTTTTAAAATCTAATCCAAAAATTACTGATAGTTTTAATGACTTCTAAGGAAAACTTGAATATTACTTTTTGTAGTTACAAACCGAGTAAATTTCTTACCATCATTTGAACGCTTTAAAATTTTGATTTGACCCTTCCTACCAATTCTTGACGAAAAAAGAAATTCTCCATCTACATGGATATCAGAATAGTTTCCAGAATACTGTCTACCAACATCTAGTAGCAATGAAGTTCTAGATTCAGAAAAATCAAAAGGAATGTCATTGTTTAAATTAGAATCATTGGTGAGATTTGAGTTATTATCTTCCACATCAATATGTAAATTTAGCATTGCTTCTAATTCCTTAATGTTACTACCATTACGTCCAATTATTCCCGGTATGGAATCTTTGGAAACATATATCTTGATTCTTGAATCATTAAGAAATTCTACCCGTGGGTTTGGATCATACTTTCTTAATTTATCAATTATTTTTTCCTCTGCTAAACTTTCCATGCCAATTTTTTTTTGTGGCTTTGATACTGGTATTATCACATTTTCTTCTCCAAATGTATAAATCTCATATTCCAAGTTATTAGTTTCAAAATCACAGATTTCAATTACAGGTCTTGCTAAATCCTGCTCTACCATTCCGCTTGGCACCTTAACTTTCAACTCTAATTTGTATACTTTATTGATTCTTCCATCCTTAACAAAAACAACAGTATCTAAAATACTTGGAATTATACCAAGCTCAATTTTTCCAATAAACCTCTGAATAGAATCAAGTGGTGCATTTGCATGTACAACGCCAACCATTCCAACTCCTGTTAGTCTCAAATCACTGAATATTCGAAAGTCGTCCCTACGTCTGACTTCATCAAATATTGTATAGTCAGGTCTAACAAGTAAAAGAATATCTGCAGAATTTTCAAAACTACCATCAAGTCTGGTATACTGGGTTACCCCAGGATCCACTTGTAAGTCTCTAGGAGATTCGAATGTTTTTACAATTTTTCCACTTCGATTATAGAAATTTGCAAGTCCTGAAGCCAATGTGCTTTTACCAGAACCTGGAGGGCCAGAGATCAATATTCCCTCTGCTTGTTCTGTTAATCTCGCCATTAATTTTTCAGAAATATCGTATTCTTCTAGTGACATTTGTTTGATAGGATGGACTATGGTAATCTCTAGTAATTCAGAAAATGGTGGTCTTGTGATGGCTATTCTATAATCCCTATATTGAATGACAAGAGCACCTGGTTGGGAGATTTCAATATTTCCCAGCATGCCATCATCAACAGCAGTGAGAATTTGGTTTGTGATTAATTCAAGATAATCTCTTTGTAGTGTTTTATTACCTGTTTGTACCAGCTCAAAATTTCCTGGCTTTCCTTTTTTGCCTAGTGGTTTTTGGTTTTCTTTTAGATGTATACTCATTGTAGTTGGGTCAAAAAATTTCAGAAACTCCAAGTTATCAGATTTTTGATTAGAAACCAATTCTGATTCAAAGTTTTGTGTGTCAGTCATAATTGTAGTTTAATTATGGTTTTATTATGTCATTCTTAACCTAGTTTAGTTAATGAATTGGTTAATTATTAAGAAATTTATCGATCCAATAGGAGAAAGTAATTGAATAGTAAGTTAGATGTGATTACCGAACAAGTTAGAACTTGCCAAAAATGTAATTTGTGTCAAACTAGGACGAATGCGGTACCAGGAAAGGGTAATCCAAATGCTGAGGTAATTCTAGTTGGTGAGGCTCCTGGAAGAACTGAGGACAAAAATGGTGAGCCGTTTGTAGGTTCTGCAGGAAAAAGGCTTGATGAAATTCTATTACATGTCGGATTGAAACGAGATGAGATATACATAACAAATATTGTAAAATGTAGACCCCCCACTAATAGAATCCCTACAAAGCATGAAGAAAAATCATGCCTAAATTACATCAATGATGAAATATCAATCATTGATCCAAAAGTCATATGTGTTATGGGAAATACTGCATTTAACACACTGCTAGATGGAAAAGAAATTAGCAAAAACCACGGTATCTTTATGAAAAAAAATGGTAGAACATATTTTGTCACTTATCACCCTGCTGCAACAATTTATAATCAAAAGCTTATCGATGAGTTAAAAGTAGATTTTAAGAAATTGACTAACTTTTTGCGAAAACATAATAATGAAAAACAGTACGAAGAGAGACGATGTGATTTCTGTATGTTAAAGACAAATCATGAGGTTATAGTTATTCCAAAAATAATTACAAAAAAGCGGAAATGGTTATACAAATGCACAGAATGTAATCATGAAAGATGGCTTATTCCATATAGAACAATTGCTGAAGGTTTGTATTGATTTCTTTAAAGTTCTAAACCAAATGAGTTAGCAAATTCATAGAACTTTTGATATTCTGATAAAAATACCATACCTTTCTCAGTTATAACATAACAATTTCTACCATCAAATTGAATCTTAGTAATAAGACCTGAACCAATCAAATTGCTAGTCAGTGAAATTAATCTGTCATGAGAAAGATTTGCTTTTTGAGTTAACCTGGAAATAATTAATCCTTGACTACCTGCGTCTTGCATTTTGTCAAGGACTTGTGCCATAATCTGCATATTTGTTCTGTACTTCAATTCTATAGTTCCTCCATATCTACAAGTAGCCCAGACCATATGTAATCATTAATCTGATTCTTATCTGGTTTTATTCGAGATTTTTGTAATAATTCACTCATGCCATAGCACCCCAGGAAGTTGTTGCTAAATAGTTTGTATTTAGACATGGGTGATTTTCACTTTGTGCACAACTAATTAATTTACTATCACAACTTAGAAGTGTGGCATTATGAATGATTGAAAATGCTAAAATTTTGTTATCTGGTTCGTGAAGGTTCTGATTGTGTTTAGTTAGTAGATCATTTGCCAAAATAATTGTATTATTAGAATATGGTACGATTTTTACAAATGCAGTTAATTTATCCTCCAAGTAACTCATAACCTTCTCCAAGGTTAATTCAGAATTTATGGATTGAAGTTGATTTTTGATTTCTGACCAAACTGTTTTACTCAAGATTATCTGCGAATTTGAGAAGTTTACGTGTGTGTTGATGCAATTAAGGTAGTTTGGATTTTCAAGGATTTTTCTGATTACACACGTGTCTAATGTGTAGGTTGTCTGTGTCTGTTTTTCCACATAAAGTGTTGTATTCATCATCATAAAGACTATTATGTAGTTGAATATAAGTATAGTGAGTGAAAGGTTCATTTTTGTGTCATAATGCTTTATTTTAGATAAATACAATAGATTATGTTAATTTTAATATAAGTTATTTTCACATAAAGTATGTCAAATGGAGATTCACTTGAAGGTGCAAGGGACAGATATGAATCACTTTTACAAAAATCTGGTGGAAAGATAGTCAGGTTAAGCCCTGACCACAAAAGCAAAATCAACCAACTAGTTGAAACAAACCCTGATAGATTTAGGGATGCTAATGATTTTATCTTTAGAGCGATTGATGTTTTTTTGGCATGGGAAAAAAACCCAGTTAAAGTAATAGAAAAACTAACTGATATGGAACCAACAATGCCTCAGTTTGCATTTATGCAAAGTATGATGTCACCTGATATTCTAAAACAAATCTATCCTGGATATCCTGAAAAGTATGGTGATGCATGGAACCAGTTTTTGCGTTTAATGCCTAATTCAGACTCGAATACAAATGAATTACAAACAACCGAACAAAATTTTGACTCTGATAATGAGTTTGAAAAAATTCACTCCAATCTAAATTCATCAAGGGAATTTATCAAACAAATTAATTTCAATAATATAACCAAAGAAGGGTATGACAATGTTCAGTTTGATGGATGGCCGTTACTTTTTACACACTATAGTAGACTATTGCCTGTAAAAATAGCAATATGCCTTCTTGGTAATATGATGCGAGAACAAAAATCACCAGTAATAAATTTCAATGACTTTAAAGGTAGAGCATATGATCTTGCAGAATCCATCTCAAAACGTCTAACGGTTTATGAAAAAGAAAATAAGAAAAAAAGGGAAGAAAAAATTTCAACAGGTCTTCCAAGACCATACATAACCAATGAAATTACGGCAAAACAAGCACTTGCAGAACAAAGATACAAGGATAGGTATTTTGGGAAATTAAAGAAAAGCCAAGATTTAGGTGAAACTACTTTTGAGGGAGCACTGATGGCACTTGGTGTTATCAAGATATTTGCAAAAAAGAAAGAGGTGTTGATCACATTAACTGATTTGGGTAAAAAATTCTATCTTTTGGATAATCCAATAATTAATGGAATGAACACACCAGCATTCTCTAATGATGAACGAGAATTTTTGGTGACAAAAATAATACCAAATAGACCATTAGAAACAAAACTAATCAAAACTGCAACTGAGATTATAACATATGAAGATGCATTATCATCAGATATAACAGATACACTGGATACAGAATTTGAGAATACATTAAAGAATTTTGTTAAATCATCAAATGATAAAAAATTCACTGATAAAATTCAGAAAGATATTATCAATAAAACAAATGAAATAACGAAAAATAATGAAGGTAAGCAGACTCCTGTAGAGGCATGTAGAATTGCCACCATGGGAAGGCTAACAGAATTAGGCGTAGTTTCGTGGGACATCAATAAAGAGGGAAAATCAGAATATGAAATTGCTGACCAAGAATTAGTTACGTCAATTAAAAAATTGTAGAAAAAACTGTTTTTAATTACACTTTATTTTCAAACACTCTATATTCACCGATAATAGAAGAGCATTGAATGCAAATGTATTGGCCTCTTTCGACTAGAATCAAGCCATCTGCAATTAGCTCATTTGGTGTTTCTTCTATCTGATATTTTGGTGGACCGTCAAACTCAGATTCACATTTATTACAGAAATATTTGTGCATGTCTTCCTTTGTAAGTTTTCCAACAGGTGCAAGAAAACATTTATCGATGTTTGGAACCAATTTTGATTTATTTGCAAGTTCCTCAGATAATTCTGCAATTACATATCCACCGGAGCCATGTAGTTTTAACTCAACCAATTCAAAATCTCTTAAAAATCTAAGAAATAAAGTGTTACCTTAATCCTCATCTAACTCATCGTCTTTATCTTTTTTCTGATACAAGATCCATTCATGCTTTTTGTATAATGGCTCCATTGATATTTTTTCAGTTTTCATTAGCATTAATTTGCTGATAAATAATGTTTGGCAAATAGGTCATTTCTGGGGTATTGGTAATATATTCTAGGAATCAATAATTGGGTATGGAGCATGCATTAGATAATAAAAAGACGCTTATTGTTGGATTAGGCTTGATGTTAGGAATAACTATTCTTGGTGGATTCATAATTACGACGTTTATGCCAGTAAAATAATTTTGTAGGAAATTAACCCTGTTTTTTCCAATCGGACACCCAATATTTTAAAGAACATTTTACTAACTCCTTTTTTGTATGTTCTTTTAAATCCCTTTTACATTTAGGGCAGACCGAGTTCATACAATACCTAGATTAAAGATACAATAAAGTATTACATGAACATAATTACTTTTTTACCAGATCACCCAATAGATTTCAGATGAAATTTGGACTATTATCAAAAATCATCATTCTATTAGGTGTATTTATTCTCACATATGGTATATTTTCTGTATTAGGTGTATGATGATTAGATCTTTTGGCCAAGAACCAGTACAAAATAATTTTTTGAATCGTGCCAAACTTGATTAATTTTTAGACCAACACTTTCAAATTTTGACTCTATTTGAGAAAGTGAAAATTTATACGAATTTTCTGTATGTATCAATTCATTTTTTGCAAGGCTAATTGATATACCAGCTTTTGGAATATTGACAGTTTGTGAACATAGTGATTTGATATACATTTCAATTCTGTTATATTTTTCATTATATATGGCATAATGTGAAAACATAGATTTCTGAAAATTAGCATCCAAGTCCCTATTCATTCTATCAAGTATGTTTAGATTAAACTCTGCAGTTATGCCTTTTGAATCATTGTATGCATTGTACAATGTTTGAGAGTCTTTTTTGAGATCAACTCCTATCAAAAATAGATCAGTTTTTTTCATTATGTCTGAAATCATTTTCAGAAACTTTGTTCCGTCACTCTGATTAAAATTTCCAAAACTTGACCCCAAGAACGAAATTAAATTTGCTTTATCATCATAATGTTCTATAAAATCTAAACCACTTTCATACGTATCAATCATTCCAATAACTTTTAGATTTTTGTAAAGTTTACATAGTTTTTTTGTACTTTCACTTAGAATATCTGAAATATCTATTGGAAAATATTCAACGTTAGTTTGAAATTTAAAAAGCATATCTAATAGCAACCTTGTTTTAACGGAAGAACCACTACCTAACTCAACAAGTCTCATTTCAGATTTAATGAATGGTTTTATTTTTCTATCAAAGTTCTGTAGAATTTCAATTTCAGAGTTGTATAGGTAATATTCTGGTAATGAACAAATTTCATCAAAAAGTTTAGAACCTAAATCATCATAGAAAAACTTTGGACTTATTGATTTTGGTGTATTAGTTAATGACAAAGCTATTTCATCTTGAAGAGTTTTTTGTTTGGATGTAACTCCTGGTTTAAAATATTTTAGATTCTTATCTATTATAATCTCCTGAAACGTAATCTGGTCCTGAATAGATTTTGACTTCATATTTCAAAATCAATTTTCTGGAAACATAAATTTCTTCTGTAGTTTTTAGACATAATGACCAATATTCCATATATATTACATATATGAAAATTATACATTGGTTGAAATACTTAGAGTTGAAAGTCTCACTAAAACTTTCTCGAAAAAAAACTTGTTTAATTCAGAAAAAGATGTGATTAAAGCAGTAGATAATGTCAATTTTTCTCTTCAGGAGGGAGAAATTCTAGCAATTGCTGGGCAATCAGGCTCTGGTAAATCAACTATCGCAAAGCTAATTCTAAGAGCGATTGAGCCTGATTCAGGGAAAATTTATTTCGATGGTAACGAGGTAACACATGATTCTATTGATCTAAAAAAATTTAGAACCAAATGCCAGATGATTTACCAAGATCCATATGATTCAATTAATCCAAGAATGAAAGTTTTTGATATCATAAATGAACCATTAGAAATACATGGAATTGGAACCAAAAATGAACGTTACAATATTGTTTTAGAAGCATTAAAACAAGTTAAGCTAGAACCAGCTGAAGAAATCTTAGAAAAATTTCCTCATATGCTTTCTGGTGGACAAAGGCAACGTATTGTTATAGCACGGGCTATTGTTACAAAACCTAGACTAATAATTGCAGATGAACCAGTTTCTATGTTAGATGTGTCTGTACGTGGTGAAATTCTGGAATTAATCAGCAATATTCAAAAAAATAACAATATATCAATTATTTATATCACACATGATCTTGCAACTGCAAAATTCTTTGCAGATAAAATTATTGTCTTATATTCAGGAAGAATTATGGAAATGGGTTTAATATCGAATGTATTAGATGCACCAGAACATCCCTATACACAAGCACTAATTGATGCAATTTCAAATCCAGACCCAAAAAATCTATACAAAGAAAAAAATGTTAACTGGAAAATGAATGATTAGGTTGTAACAGTGGACTCTTCTAAATTCAACATTCGTTTATCTTTATATTTTACAACATTTGAAACTCCAGCTTTTGGGAATACACCATAAATTAATTTTGCCTTTTCTACAACAGAATCTTTTAGAGACACCATAAGAAATTGACTACCTTCAGAACGGTCTTTGATAATATTAGAAAGTTTTTCAGCGTTTGGTGCATCAAGTGCTGCATCAACTTCATCAAATAGATAAAATGGTGAAGGATTGAGTCTTTGTAGTGCCAAAACAAACACTATAGCAGCTAAAGATTTTTCTCCTCCACTAATTGATGTTGACTCACGTTTAGGCTTGTTAGGGAATTGAATTATATAGTTTAATCCAGAGCTAAATATGTCATCTTCATTCTCTATTTCTAACCACGCATTACCGCCAGTCATTTTTGAAAATGCATCACGTACTTCTTTATCTACTATATCAAATGCATCCAAAAATGTCTGACGCTTATCTTTTTCAACTGATTCTATAAAACCAACAATTTTGTTTCTCTCTCGTTCTAATAGATTCTTCTTTGTTGATGAGCTTCTATATCCATATGCAATTTCAGTAAATTGCGATGGTGCACCTGCATTTAATGATGATTTAAGTTTATTTTGTTCATGTTCAAGCGATGATATCATAGAAGATACATCAAATACTTCAAGATTTTCATCAAACCCAAATGTACCTAACATTGATTTAATTTTTGTCTCTTTTGAAATAATTTCATGCAAATCTCGATTGAGACCATCTGATGTTCTATCAATTGTTCCAATATCACGTGTCAAACCACGTTCTTTGTTATGTAGAATTTCTAATTTGTCATCAAAATCTTTCATCTTCTCAACTGATGTTCCAGACGTTTTGATCAGCTCCTGTTCTTCTTCCCTTAATTTTATTAATTCCTGTTCTACATATATTTTTTCTTTTTCGTTTTGTCTATTCTCTACTTCAATTCGATATTTTTCATTTTTAATAGTTGAATACTCTTCCTGAGTCATTCGATGATTATTTTTATTACTTGTCACCGATGTGAGTAAAGTTGCAAGTTTAGTTTCCTCATCTTTTAATTCAATGTGAACTGTATTTTGATTTGCCAATGATGATGAGAATTGATCATTAATTGATTTTAGTTCATTTGATATGCTATCCATCTGTGGTTCTGCATAATTCTCCTTCATTAGTTTTATTTGTGATTCAAGTGATTCTAACTGTGATTGTTCCCTAATTAGTTCCGTTGATAGTCTCTCCTTTTTTCGTGCTAATTGTTTATTTCTAGATATGAAACGATCAGATGTATCAGTTGTAGAAGTGATTTTCCGTTTTAAGTCCATATAGCTATTATGGGTAACTACCAAACCTTGTTCTGATAGTGAAAGTCTGTTTTCATGTATCTTTATCGTATCTTGGTATTTTTTTATTAGGTTTTTCTTTTTATCGGCAGTTTTACGTAATGCAGAAATCATATTCTGGAGCCCTTCTACTGAATCACTCATATTGATGATTTTTGTTAATTTTGAAATTTTTGAGTTAATATCTATAACAACTGCAGATGCTTTGGCTTCAAAAAATTCCCCCTCCAATGTGATTGTTTTGTAACCTAATTTTGAAATTTTTATTGCAGCATCACGCGAGTCAACAAGTATCACATTACCAAATAGAAAGGTTTTGAGCGAGCTAAATTTACTTTCACATTTAACGAAGTCTGATAATATACCAATAACACCAGAATCATTAGGTACACTTAGTTTAATATCAGGAATTGCCGCAAGGGGAATAATTTTCAATTTTGGAAGTTTTTTCTCTCTTACAGATTGAGCTAGTGATATTAGACCAGTAAAATCCTTAACTACTGCAGCCTTTATCCAATCGGAGCCTACAGCTAATACCGAACGCTCATACTTTTTATCCCAAGATAATATTTCATAAACCAAACCTTCAATGCCAAGATTAGATGCATCATGTTTTAATTTTGAAATTGAGTAATCTTCATGCATAATCCCTTTAACAAATTTAATTTTTGTTTCAAATTTATTGGCACCCTTAGATGATGCATCAATTAATGTTGTTAATTCATTCACATCTTTTTCTAACTTATGTTTTCTATATTCAAAGTTTTTTATACGCTGGTTGATTTCATTAATAGATTGTTTGTGATTATTTGTTGCACGCTCTAGTTTATCTTTTTGTTTCAGTAAATATTCTTGATTACGAGTAAATTCTTTATGTTTAGCTGAATTACTTGAAATTTTTTCTATAATATCATTTAATTTAGAATCAATTTTACCCACTAGTAATTTTGTGTGTGTTAATTTGCTTGTAAGTTTGGTTATTTTTGTATCAACTTCACGTTTTTGTGATGTGATACTTGATTGTTTTGATAAAATTTCTGTTCTACGTGAAGTTATTGATTGTGAAGTATTAACAATTTCTTTTTTCTTTTCACGTAGTTGGTTAATCAATTCTTTCTTACTAGAAATTTGAGATTCAAGTAATGTTCTCTCTTCTTCTAATTGATTTAATATTGGTTTTAATTCTGGTAGTCTAGAATCTATTTGTAATAATCTTTTTTCATTAGTAATTATTTTACTTGCTTTTGCATCAAATTTTTGTTTAACATCACTTAATGCTGAATCTAGTTTCGACTTTGATTGATTATATGCATTCACTTCTGATAAAAATTGATTTTTTTGCTTTTGTAATTCCGAACTATCTTTTCTTATAATAGATCTCTCTTCCTCATTATGCCTTTTTTCAGAATTTAGTGCATTTAGATTTCTTTCTTTGGATGTTTTCTGAGAAAGTAGTTCTTTCAGATTACTTGCTGCGGAAACTGCTCTATATCGATTGAGTTCACGCTCAATTAGATCATAACGTAACTTATGATTTCGTTCAACTTCCAAATCATCAATTCGTTTTTTAACTTCGCCCATTTTGGCTAGTGCTATTGCAAGTTTCTGGTCTGCATCAGATAGTTGTTTTTCTGCTTCCTTTTTCTTTTCATCAAATGCTGATAACCCAATTAGATTTTCTATGACTTCACGCTTTTCCTCAGTTGTAAATTCGGAAATCCTAGTTACAGTTCCTTGTTGAACTGCATTAATTTGGTTTAAACCAGCATTTGCAAGTTCCATTAACTCAAGGATTTTTTGTCTCTGCACCTTCGTTTTATCTAAATAGTAAATGTTGTCCCCTTTGTCACTCATTTCGCGTGTTATTGTGACTAGATCTGAATCAACAGGGATCTTTCTGTCTGTATTATCAAATTGGACACTTGAACGTGCCATTTTTGGTCCTCTTCTGGAACTTCCCTCAATGTCATGAATTAATTTTCGTAAACTTGGTGCCCTCATTACTGAGGGTCGATTTTCACCTAATGCAAAAATTATGGCATCAAGTATGTTACTTTTCCCTGAACCGTTAGGACCAGAAATTGAAATTAATCCTGGTTGAAAATCAACAATAGTATTCTTAAATCCAAAAGATTTGAAACCAAAAATTTCTACCTTTTTGATATGTACCATTAAAAAATATCATAAATTGACTTCCATAATTAGTGCTAACAAGTTTAGTTGACTTGACTAACAAACTTTCTAAGGTTATAAGATTCTAGAAATTAATCTCCATGAACAAATTTCTCTAATTCAGTTTTAGCAACAGGATCAGTCATCTGTTCTATTGGGTGCTTCATAAGATATGCACTGGCAGGAATTACAGGGCCACCCATTCCTCTATCTAAAGCGATCTTTGCTAGTCTAATAGCATCTATAACTATACCTGCAGAATTTGCTTTATCGTCAACTTCAAGCCTAACTTCCATGTTATAAGGAATATTTGCCCATTGTCTACCCTCAATTCTCATAAACATGAGTTTTGTATTACCAAGAAAAGGAATAAAGTCAGAAGGACCAACATAGATTTGCTCATCTTCTAATCTGTCAGTAAGCTGACTTTGTACACTTTCAGTCTTGGATATTCGTTTACTCACTAATCTTTCCTGTTCTTTCATATTAAGAAAGTCGGTGTTTCCTCCAACATTAATTTGATATGTTTTTTCGATTTTTGTACCACGCTCATCACACAATCTTGCTAATGTTCTGTGGACAATAGTAGCGCCAACCTGACCCTTAATATCATCACCTATAATTGGAATATTTTTTTCTTTAAATTTTTGTGCCCATTCTTTATCAGATGCTATGAATGCTGGCATACAATTAACAAATGCAGTATTTGTTTCAAGGCAGATATTTGCCCAAAACTGAGTTGCTTTCTCAGAACCAACAGGTAAGTATGATACAATTATTTCTGTGCCAGTTTCTTTAATTATTTTTTTAATCTCATTTTCTAAGTCTTCTTGGGATTTCCCACTTTGTATTGGTTTTACCTTATTCTCAACCCAGATTCCAACTCCATCTAAAGCAGGACTTTCGTATACACGACCATCAGTTTTTGGCATCTCATCTTTTGGAATCCAATTAACCATATTCGGTGACTCATAGATTGCTTCATTAACTGATTTTCCAATCTTATTTTCACCCACATCAAATCCAGCTACAAAATCAATGTCATGTATTGAATAATCACGAAGTTTATCATGTATTATTCCGATTACTTGCTGGGAAGGGTTTTTCCTATAATACTCAATTCCCTGTATCAAACCAGAAAAACAATTTCCTAATCCTACTAACGCCACTTTGATCTTTTCAACCATGTTCAAATTGGTATTTTGTTTATGGTTTAAAGTTTTCTTAATTAATTAAAAAATTATAACTGTCTACATGGTATCAATAACATGAGTTCAGAGATTAATATCAAGGAAATAATCTCAATAGATATTGAAAATGGAATTCTAATTAATGGTTTTCCTTCAACAGGACTGACCAGTGCCATTGCGACAGAATCACTTATCAATACTACTCAATTTGAATTAGGTGGAATAATTGATTCAGATCGATTTCCACCAATTAGTATAATAAAAAATGGATTACCAAATTACCCAGCACGTGTATTTGTAAATAATGAACTTAAAGTGGCAGTATTTTCGTCGTACTTAACACTAGATGTCTCACTACACAAGATCGCTGCGAAACTAATGTTAAAATGGGCAAAGGAAAAAAAATGTTCGACAATCATCAGTAGTATTACAGTAAAAGGTTCAATTGACCAAGAAATTGTTGGGGTTGCATCAACTGGTACTGCAAGAGGTAAACTAGTAGATTCCCAAATTAATGTTGTAGAAAATGCAACAATACCAGGTATCTCTGGAGTTTTGTTAAACGAAGGTATGTTAACTGGGCAAGATGTTATTGTTCTACTTGTTAGCTCTGATAAGGATATACCAGATTTCACTGCAACATCAAATCTCTGTAATACCTTAACTAAACTTGTTCCAGGAGTTTCATGCAACCTAACAAAGTTAGAAAAAGAATCAAAAATTATACAACAGCAAATTCAACAAGCAACTGATGATACAAAAGTTCTTGGTGATAATATCTATAGATAAATTACTCAAATAGATGCCTCATGTGACTAATAGATGCAAGAGATTTTTGAGTTTGCAGTAATGGTTATAGCTATATCTGCATCGGGTGTAATGTCACCTGGACCATTATTTTCTGCAAATATAATTTATGGAATTAAAGAAGGAAAGACGTCTGGATTAAAAATAGCAGTGGGTCATACAGTTGTTGAGTTACCACTGATAGTTCTACTTGGACTAGGTATTTTTTCATTAGATATTTTTCCAGAATTTAGGGGCTTAATTGCAATTGTTGGTGCATTTGGGCTTTTTGGATTTGCAGGTTTACAAATTAAATATGTATTACAGAAAAATTTTAAAAGAGATACAAAATCTACTAGAGGACCAATTCTGACAGGAATTTTTCTTAGTGCGCTAAATCCATTTTTTATCATTTGGTGGCTAACTGTAGGCTTCAAACTGATTTCAGAATCACTTGAGTTATGGGGATTATTTGGAATTATAGTACTATTTCTATTTCATATTTGGATGGATTATGTTTGGTTATACATAGTCGCATTCTTAGCATCAAAGAGTAGAAATATTTTATCAAATCGTAATTATAAAATTCTAATCGTATCTTTAGCAATAGTTTTAGTCTATTTTGGAATAGAATTTTTGAGAGAATTTTAGATGTTACTATTGCTTATATCAATCTCAAGAAGTGAAACATTACGTTTTTTCCCATCTTGAGATACTAATGATTCGGAAGAAATTCTAACATCACTTATTTTATAACCCACAGAATTCATACGTTTCATAATAAATTGTGAAATATCTACTGCCTGAGTAATTCTCTTACCCCTGGCTTTTATTGTAACAAAAGGTGATGCTGATAGCTTGGTTAATGTTGAATTGACATATATCATGATAGTTTTATTTCCAACAAAAATAACATTTTTTACAGGTTCATTTTTTGTATCAAGAGAAGTTTCTTGTTTTACCATAGATTCTGTTTGAATTATTTCATCAGATTCATTAGTTACATTGGTTGAAGATGTGTCTTTTATATCATCAGTATTATTGCCTAATTCAGATAATATATCCACTGCATCGGTATTTGGTTCATTACTCATTTTATTAATAATTATTTTAAAAGATGTGTTTTATTTAGATTTTAGGTTTGTTTTTTCAATATATTCCTCTAAAATTGAATTGATATCTTTAGTTGTTTGAGAAGATAATTTCTGTACCAGTTCAGGTTCATCTATTTCATAACAATTAAGAAAATCTTGCTGATCTTTATAGGCTAATATTATTTTGTTTTTGAAAATACAATGATATAGTTTTTCTTTTTCCATAATTTCAGGTTTAAAATTTACACCATCATTATTTGCAGAAACTGGGTTGGACATAATTTTTAGAAGTACCTATGCTATTTAGGGTATTCATATCTAAATCATAATAAGCATTAACCAAATACTCACTACATGCAAGATAGAGTGATTTTTCATATAGATTTTGATTACTTTTATGCGCAATGTGAAGAGATACGTAATCCTGAATTAAAAACTAAACCAGTTGTTGTGTGCATTTTTTCAGATAGAGGAACAGATAGTGGTGCGGTTGCAACTGCTAACTACAAGGCAAGAGAATATGGTGTAAAGTCAGGTATTCCCATAAAATTTGCAATTAACAGATTAAGTGACATGGGTGATGCAGTTTTTATCCCAGCAGATTTTGAATATTATTCACAGATTTCAACATTTAGTATGAAAATAATCGAAAGTTTTGCAGATGTTTTTGAATATGTAGGAAGGGATGAAGCATTTATTGATGTAACAAAGAAAACTAACGGCAGTTTTGAAAATGCAAGTCATATTGCTCAGCAATTAAAGAATGACATCAGAAATGAATTAAAGATGACGTGTTCTATTGGTATATCTCCAAATAAATTATTGTCAAAGATTGCATCTGACTTTAAAAAACCAGATGGGCTAACACATGTCACACCTGATTCCGTTTCTGAGTTTCTATCTAAATTAGATATTAGGAAAATACCAGGTATAGGTAAAAAAACAGAAGTTATTCTGGCAGAAATGAATTGTAAAAAAATTGATGATTTGCTACGTATTGATGTTTTTGAGCTAAATAATAAATTTGGTAGAAAAACTGGAACATATCTTTACAATGCAGCACGAGGTATTGATTCATCACTTGTAAAAGAAAGACAACCGCCTATACAATTTAGCAAAATTATAACGCTAAAAGAAAATTCAAAAAACTATGAATTTCTATTGAAAAATCTATCAAATCTTTGTAAAAATGTACATGACATAGTGTTAAAAAATAATAAAATGTTTAGAACTGTTGGTATACAGTTTGTTAATGAGGATTTAACAATTAAAACAAAATCAAAAATGTTGAAGAATTCTACCAATAACCTCCAGGAATTGGAAAAAACAACCACTCAGTTACTAGCTGATGCATTAAATGATCAACAATTACTAATACGTAGATTAGGAGTGCGAGTATCAGAACTATCTGATCTTGAAGGGCAAAGTAATATTACAAATTATTTCTAAGAATTCTGATTAGATTCTATTTTCTTTAGGCGTTTGGTTTCAACTGCTGTTACAATCAGTAAAAATATGAATAGCCATGGTAAGAACATTATCTCACCTGCTACAGAATGAAATTCTTCCCATGCTTCTGGGTCAGTAGTCACTTTTAAGGCATATACTGACAATGAGAAAATTCTAATCATGTTAACAAAAATTGTACCTGCAATTCCAATTACAAAATACATAATCTTACGTTTTCTAATTATATTCATCTTGATGAGAAATGCCATCATTACAAGTGAGTAAATGATTACACTATGAACACCCGCAGAAGGCCAAAATACTTGTAGTGCAAAAGGACCAAACTCACCATTTAGGAACATCAAGTTATCACGTGCAGTTGCAACACCGAGATCTAGTGCAGTAATTATCCAAACATTTGCTTGTACTAAATATGGAACGACATATTGTAATGGACCCAATGTATCATATGGGAAAAATGAATCAAGTGCAAGAATTATTGCATTACCTGAAAGAAATATTGGTCCTGCTGGGGCAATTCTAAACCATTTTCTTCCAAATAATATTGCAAGTGCAGTAGTTGTGAATATTGCCATAACAGTAAAGTCAAACAACCAAGCCCATGAATATTCTAAAACCCCAAAAACATCTACTAAACTCATAATACTTTCATGAAGTCCAAATGGTAGAAATGTAAAATATGCAATTGTTACAGCAACTAAAGGAATACAAAGATACAATCGTGTTTTTGGAATTATGTATTTTATACCAACCAATTCAGCAACAACGAATGCCATAGCAAACAAAAATCCACCACGCCCTTGATTCCAGCTTAAACTAAATGAATCAGAATATACAACTATTGTAAATAAAGTTGGAAAAACAACTGCTATAATTCCAAGTAGAATACTTTTGTTTTGCAATGAGTGCTTTGGTTCACTCGTCAATAAATACCATATTTAGAAAAAATCAGATAGGCTAGTCTGCTCAAGAAGCTTCAGCATGCTACCATGTGAAATCCAGTCGTTTTTACTAATACTCATTTCATTTGTGGCTAATTCAATTGCTTCAGTAAGGGAATAAGCTTCTTTTGGTAACTGTTTTAGTGCATTTCTTACTCCTTCCCTTACCTGCCACACGCCTACAGGAACTGCATATTCAGGTTGGATTTCTCTTAGAATAAGAACCCCTGATTGTCTTTGAATATTATGTAGGTATTCTGTTACTGCCAATTTTCCTGCAAAATATGCACCCGCAATAGAGGGAGGGTGATCAATACCTTTTGCATTTTCATGATCAGCCCCAAATCCTACTGAATCTTTATCATGCCATGCCTCTTCCATTTCAAAAATCCATCTGTGTGGAAATAATATAACAGAGAATAAATTTCCAAGATGATTAAATCTGAAAACATTATACTGATCAATTATATCAAATTCTAGAATATCAGATAACAGTTTATTCGAGATAATTTGATCAGTTGCTGTTATACTCCATTTAGTTGGTACAAGTTTTCTGTTCTTACCAAACATTCCAATGCTAAAACACTTCTGAATTTTAGAAATTTCAATTCCTGAATTATATAATTTCATTACAGCTTCATCTGCTTTAAGATCTGTATCATAATACACAGATTCAATTGGTTTTATCGCAGTATTAGGAAAAAATTTTGCATTCTTGATTTCACCAATTGGACCAAATGGTGGATTTTGCCCATCAATTGTTGTAATAGGAATGGGATTTTTAGTAAATTGAATTTCAGAGTCTATAGAACCTGATGACATTGCTAGATCATGTAAGTTTTCTATAAAGCGACCATTGGTTTGTTCAATTGTAGTTTTCTGAATTCCACGTATTAAATTTAATCTATAGTTAACTATCTCCTCAAGACTTCTACCACTCCATCTTTCTGGAAAATCAAGCAATGTTGTGTCACCATGAATGGGTGGTAGCATGGGTCCAACTCCTACTTTTGGATATCCATATGAACCTACAAAAACTGAGGGAGGACTTGATCCCTGTACTTCATTTGATGAGAAAAGATTTGCATATTGAGAAAGATATTCATGCCAATTTTTCTCAATTCCCTTTCTAATATCAGAACCTGTTGGCAATACAAAAAGTATAATCAAACATTGCTTAAAAATTTAAAATGGTGGTAATTATTCTTCTTCCGCTTCATCTAGCTCTTCAACTTCACTAGTACTTCTAGATGGTCTAATTGGAACATAGATCTTTGACATACAATATGGTTTTATTCTATATGGTTAGTCTACATGGTTGTAAAAATTATCTTTTTGAATAAGAAAAATTTGACCAATGGAAAATAATCAGTGCCAAATATTGTAATTATGAAGAATCCATACGCCCATAACTCAGAC
>CEOQ01060660.1_pt1 | contig 20950 bp, 21 predicted proteins | sample 361351 | NCBI WGS metagenome assembly CEOQ01 (sample SAMEA2619907, study PRJEB7988) | marine metagenome | biome: marine biome (ENVO:00000447); feature: deep chlorophyll maximum layer (ENVO:xxxxxxxx); material: "saline water (ENVO:00002010), including plankton (ENVO:xxxxxxxx)" | depth 60 m | reverse complement strand
GACAAATCTTTCAGGCACCACCAGCGTTTGGGATGATGCGGCATCAGGCTGGAAAAGTTGGAATGGGAGCAGTGGAGGTCTTACGAACGGATTAATTGCTCCCTTTCAAGGATTTTGGATCGAAGCCAGCGGTGGGACAGGAAGTATTACCATTGAGACCGCAGATAAATCTACCTCTTCCGGCGCTTTTTATCGAACAATGGACGACAGTACAGGGAGTGTTTCCTTTATAGTTACAACACAAGATTATACAGATCAAACATTTATGTCATTTATGACCAGTGGAGAAGCTGGGTTGGATAATGCAGATGGCCGAAAGCTCCTGCCCTTACAGGCAAGTCCTCGTGTGGTGGGTCTATCCTATGCTGAAGAGACTGGATTGGATATCCACAATCTTCCCTTTGAAAATGATGGAACAATCTCCTTCCCCTTAGATGTGATGCTCCTTTCTCTGAATGAATCCAATTATGTAACAGAAGTAGGAGATGTGACCTTATCCTGGAATTTAGATCAACTCCCTGATCATGTTGATTTAACCTTAATTGATAATTTCACCAATACAGAAACAGATTTAAGTTTGGTCAATACGCTCACCTTTTCCACGGAGCCAAAAGGGAGTTTTAGTGCTGTTCCGGATGGACCTGTTGGACCGTATCCTGTTGTAGGCGATCCAAGGTTTACACTCATTGTGACCTATGAAGCATTGAGTAGCAATCCACAAGAAACAATTCCCAGAGAGTTTGCATTGCATCCGGTCTATCCCAACCCCTTTAATCCAAGTGCAACAGTGAAGTTTGATCTACCAGACGTCGGCGCCATTACTTTCAATGTGTACGATGTAAAGGGCGTTCTGGTAGAGACCTTGCTCAATGAAACCCTAAAGCCCGGCAGTCACACTTATACTTGGGAACCGCAATCACTGCCTTCCGGTGTTTACTTTATACGACTCACCACAGCAAATGGGACTTTTACCCAAAAAGTCACATACATTAAGTAGGGGGAGAGATGAGATATAAACTACATACTTTAATGATAACACTTATTTCAATCACCCATACACTCATGGCCCAGGGTATTGATTTTCCCGATACGCCTTCCCAGGCGCCTATTGGCGGATTGGGGCTCTTGGGAGCAATAGGTGGTGCCATCGCTTGGAATAAACTCAAAAATCGAAAAAAGTAAACCCATATCACCTTTAGCACTTTTTTTAATCAAAGCGGGGGGAGTATATGCAGCTTGGCAATTCCTTTACAATTTAGTTTTTTTACCTGATGGCCGGCTGGATACATTCTTGAGTCTATCCGGTGTGAATTTAGCTGGCAGCCTTTTGGCATTACTGGGGTGGGAGGTAGAAGTTTCCGGCAGAATTATTACTTGTATCGGTGAAAAAGGCGTTGAAATTCAAAATGGCTGCAATGGATTAAACCTGCTTGGATTATATGGTGGATTTATAATCGCTTATCCCGGTCCTTGGACAAAACGGTCTTTATTTTTAATGATCGGGCTCTTTGTACTATTCATTGCCAATATTTTAAGAATTGCTTTTTTTGCTGTATTTAATGCTAATCTGCCGCAATATTTTGATATTGCTCATAATTATAGTTCCTATGTTTTCTTTTATCCGATTGTTTTATTATTCTGGTATCTATGGACTGTTATCAGCGACGAGAACGACATTTTAATTCCTGGTTAAAACTTATTTTTAGTCTGGGAAGCTTTTGCCTTTTATACTTATTTCTTATTCGTCCAATTCAATCCATCCTTGTTGCTGATCTCGTTGTTCCCGCACTTAAATCCTACACTGAAGCTGAGCCGGATTTTGAAATCGTAGCAATTCAAGATGATTTTTGGATAGAATCTCATTCAAACAGATTTATGGACTTATTTATTAATTTACCTTTCAATGGTTATTTTTGGCTAACAGCAACCATTCTATGGGCTTTGAAGAAAAAAATAATTTTGAAGGTGATCGTTTATTACAATCTCGCATTATTCGTCATACATCCAGTCTTGATTTTTATTTTATTAAATAAGAATTATTGGATTGCACCTTGGATCAGTGCCCATGAAATGGTTTATAAATCATTGTTTCTTTCATTGGGTGTACTTGTCTTAAAAGAGGGCCTAAGCAGAAAAAATGACATCGAAATAAGGATGCGATGAACCTATGATAATCTTGTAAAATAATTTTGTAAATGGTTCTATTTAATATTTAAATTTCACGGCTTTATTCGAACCGAAAACATTCATTTGAAAAGAGAATCATAATGAGCAGAGTATGCGACGTAACCGGAAAAAGACCCATGTTTGGGAATAATGTGAGCCATGCCCATAACAAGAGCAGGCGCCGGTTTAATATAAATTTACAAAAGAAAAAATTTTGGCTTCCAGATGAGAAGCGTTATGTAACCTTGCGATTGTCCACCCGCGGGATGCGGATTATTGATAAAAAAGGCATTCGGAGAGTTGTGAATGAATTAAGAGCGAAAGGGGTTAAAGTCTAACTTCTAACCCTTCTTTTTTTATCCTCCTTTGTTGGTATAAGCCCTCCGGATTCCCGGGGGGCTTTTTTATGTCAAAACGCCCCCGCAAAATGCAGGGGCGCTTTCACCTATCATCCTTTATAGTTTGATAGCCAACCAGTTTTAATCATGCTGCCGACGAATAAAGGCAGGGATCTGTAGATCTTGCCCATAAATCACCGGAGAATCTTGTGTATCATCAAAGGTCAAAATCGGTTTGGATTTTTCCGGTTCTTTTTGATCATCTTCGGCAACGATATCCTTTTGAGCATGGAGCGGTTTATTTTCCTGATCTTGCAATTCCCGCGTGTGAGATGACGTTGGTGTCCAAGGTTCGGATTTTGGTTCAATCTCCTCGATTTTTGAAGCAACTTTCGGAATATTGAATCCGGTTGCAATCACAGTTACTCTGATTTCGTCATTCATGTTAGGATCGATCACAGCACCAAAAATGATATTCGCAGAAGGACCTGCCTCTTCAAAAATGATACTTGTAGCCTCGTTCGCTTCCATAAGGGTGAGATCATTCCCGCCGGTGATATTTACCAAAACTCCCTGAGCGCCTTTGATTGACGCATCATCGAGTAGCGGGCTGGAAATTGCCTGTTGAGCTGCTAAGACTGCACGTTCTTCACCGGATGCAACGCCGGTTCCCATAATGGCTTCGCCCATATTTTTCATGATGGTTTCCACATCAGCGAAATCCAGATTGATAACACCATGGACATTGATAAGATCAGATATTCCTTTGGCAGCGTGATGAAGAATGGTGTCCGCCATTTGGAAGGCTTCTGGTAATGTAGTGGATTTGTCCACAATGGACATGAGTTTTTGATTCGGGATGGCGATGACAGTGTCGCAAGCCTTTTTCATTTCTGCCATACCTTCTAAGGCACGGTTCATCCGTTTGGGACCTTCAAAATTGAAGGGGAGGGTGACGGTCCCAACAGTTAAGATACCCAATTCTCGTGAAATTTGGGAGATGACCGGCGCAGCACCTGTGCCCGTTCCACCGCCCATTCCTGCGGTTATAAATACCATATCCGCACCTTCCAACATGGTGACGATGGCATCCCGGTCTGTTTCGATGGCTTCCTTTCCTACACTGGAATTCGCTCCGGCGCCTAGACCTTTGGTCAAGTTTTTCCCTACTTGTATTTTGTGTTCTGATGGATTGTTGTCCAGGTCTTGAGCATCTGTGTTAATGGCGATGAAATCCACGCCTTGCATCCCCGATGTGATCATCCGGGTGACCGCATTTCCGCCTGCGCCGCCGACACCGACAACTTTTAGTTTCGCTTTCTGTTCAGATAGACTATCAAACTCAAACAGCATGATATTTCTCCTTGTTTACTGGTTTGGTTAAAACAGATCTTCGATGGTATGTCGAATTTTTTCAAACAGCCCTGTGATGCCTCCTCCTTTGGGTTGGTGCAGCCGAACATGGTCGGTTGCATACAACGGCCAAAGTAACAGACCCATGGCTGTGGTATGACTTGGTCCATCTGCAATATCTTGGACCCCGTCAATTTTTATGGGTTTTCCTTGGCGAACCTTCACGCCAAGAGAATTTTCTGCAAGTGGTACTATATTCCTTAATTGTGCACCACCACCGGTCATTACGATTCCGTAAGTAAGCGGATCCTTTATATCCGCTCGTGAAATCTCTTTTATGACCATTTGAAATATTTCCTGCATCCGCGCTTCCACATAGCGAGAGACTTCTTGCTCCGGAATAGATCGCTCTAATTGACCTGCCTGTGCAGGAAGGTCAATTTCTAATTTTGGCGAGGACATGGAAGACCGAGCAGATGCATATTTCATTTTAATATTTTCTGCTTCCTCAACACTGATTTGCAACATAACTGCAATATCATTGGTAATGCTGGAGGAGCCAATTGGTATAATTGCTGAATGACGAATCGCACTGCCATGGTAAACTGCGATATTTGTTGTGGAAGAACCAATTTCAACAAGAGTAACACCTAACTCCATCTCATCAGTGTGCAGCGTTGCCAAGGCAGAAGCCAAAGGTTGAAACACAAGGCCATCAACGGTGATGCCCAATTCTTCTACACAGCTCACTAAATTATTCATAGCCGTAGTTGCAGCGGTGACCAAATGCACACGTCCTTCCAATCTTCTTCCTGTCATCCCGATGGGATTTTTTATTTCCTCTAAAGTATCTACCAAATATTCCTGGGGAAGCGTATGGAGAATATCTCGGTCAACAGGGAGAGAAACTGCTTGAGCTAGATCCAAAACTTGAAAAATATCCCCTTCATTGATAGCACGTTCTACAATGCCGCCGGTTCCGGCACTGGCACGATTGAGGGCAATGGCAGCTTGGGTGTTCAAACAGCGGATATGGTCACCCGTAATGGAAAGAATTGCTTTGGTTACTTTTGTATTGGCCATCGTTTCCGCTTCTGACAGAACTTTGTCTAATTTTTCAATCAATTCATCCCGATTGGTAATGGTTCCACGGCGAATTCCAGCAGAGGGAATGGAAGCAATTCCCAATAATTTTACATGTTTCTTTTCTGGAATCAGTAAACCGATTGCACAAGTGATCGTGCATGATCCAATATCAATCCCCACAGCGATTTGTCGGTCTTGTCCATTGCGAATGCGACTCATGACCGTCTCCCTTTCACAATGATTTGATTTTCGTAACGCATATCCAAATAACTGAAATCTGAAATTTTCCCCGGTCCTAAATCTGCTTCGAATTGTTTCAGGATTTCTATTCGGGACCACAATTCATCTTGGCCCAGGAAAATGTGAGTTGGTTGATCCGCTAAAATGAGTTCCATCTCATTGGTGGCAGTCATTTTCATTTCGGATAAATTATTGTAAAGTGGTTCATAGTCTTCCTTAATCCGAGAAAGCCAGTCAATGCATTCTTTCACTTTTACGGAAAGGGCTCGTTTTCCCTCAGGGTACAGTTCTGTATCTGGATTAAAATTGGACAAAATTGGAAGATTAAACTCATCAAGATTATTCAAATCCGGAAGTACAACGCCTTCGCCATCTAACATGACCATCGGCTCGGATTTCAGGAGTGCAATGGGTTGCCGTTCCAAAATTTCAACTTGGATTGTTCCTGGGTACTGATGGCTGACGCGTGCAGCTTTTACATAAGGATGATTTTCCAGCAATTCACTGATATCTTTCAGATTCACATCTTCCGGACGAATACCTTCAATTTCACCCAAAGTTGATTGATAAACCGGCGTTTCCAGAACAGACGTTATTCCAAATTTTATTTGGTGAATTGCCAATGAATTCCTGAATTCTGACCACCAGAATGCGGTCCAAATCAACCCAGTCACCAATGAAAAAGAGATTAGATTTATGACCAATTTGAGCCAATTGAATTGTTGTTTTTTCTTACGCGTCATCTGCTTCCAATTCCTTGGGGTCAAACCCAATTGTTTTCACTTCCAATTCTAATTTGATGCCAAATTTCTTAAATACAGTTTTCCGGGCTAAGCGAATCAAAGCTGTAATATCAGATGATTTTGCCCCGCCATGGTTCACAAAAAAGTTGGCATGATGGGGTGAAATTTCAGCTTCCCCAACTCGTGTACCTTTCAGTCCGGCTTGGTCAATCAAATACCCTGCTGCATGTTCTTTTGGATTTTTAAAAACACTGCCTGCAGAACGGAATTTGAGCGGTTGATTTGTTTTTCGTCCTTTGCTGGCTTTATATCTTTTTTCCTGAATGATCTCAGGATCTTCTTCCTTTAGCTCAAATCGAGCCAATAAAACAAATTCATTCGATCGAATAGTTGAAAATCGATAAGAAAAATCAATATCACCGGGATAATAGGTATTTACCTCACCGGACATATTCATTATTTCCACTGATTTTAAGTAGTTGGAGATTTCTCCGCCGAAAGCACCGGCATTCATGACCAAGGCACCTCCTAAGGTCCCGGGAACCCCAATCAAACTCTCCACACCGGTTAAGTTGCGTTTGACACATTCTTTTACCATTCGGCCTAACATGACACCGGATTCTGCCACAACAGATCCACTATCAAATTCTAAATGGGTCAGTGCTTTGGCCGGCGTAATCACAATACCATCAATCCCCGAATCGGAAACAAGGAGGTTGGATCCGGACCCCACAAAATGGGTTTGAATTTCATGTTCATCAGCGAATTTCAGGATTTCAGCCAAGTCGTACCGATCTTTGGGTGTAACATAAGCAGCAGCTGGTCCACCGATTCCATAAGATGTGTGACGAGACATGGGCTCATTCTCAAGCAGTGTTCCCTTTACGATTTGTTTTAGTTCTGCCATATGCTTCAACCGTTTACTCCCTCTGTCAGCGAAGCCAAATGCAGTGCATAAGATTCACTGTAACGCCAAATGCTTCCGGCACCCAACGTGATAATCATATCATTGGGCTGGACAACTTCGTCCAATTTTGTCTGCAAGTCATCCAAATCCGGGACGAAAAAGCAATTATTATTCATTTTTTTATAACATTCATCAAAAACAAGTTTTGCTGTAATGCCTGGAATTGCTTTTTCTCTGGCTGGATAAATATCTGTAATCACAACAATATCCGCAATTTGAAGTGCTGTAGCAAATTCCCTGAAGAATGCTTGAGTCCGGGTGAATAGGTGCGGTTGGAACACAGCAACGATCCGCCGGTCCCATCCGGCTTTTGCAGCTTTCAATGTGGCTTCAACTTCTGTAGGATGGTGTGCATAATCATCCACAACCATCACATCCTGATGCACACCTTTAATGTCAAACCGGCGTCGGACACCTTGATAAGATGCTATCCCACCTTGGATTGTGTTGAAAGAAAGGCCCATTTCCAAACCTAAAACAACGGCCGCAAGGGAGTTCAGTACATTATGTTCACCAGGAACATTTAACTGAATATCTCCCATGTTTTCCTCCGCGCGGAAAACAGTGTATGTGGAGCTGTTTTCGTGAAATCGTAGGTTTTCCGCTCGATAGGCCGCATCCCTTGACCGTCCGTAGGTGGTCATGGGCCTCTCAATTTTGGGTAAAATTTCTTGAACTGCCGGTGAATCCGCACAAACAATCACCTCACCGTAAAAGGGGACCGATTGGCAAAATTGAATAAATGCATTTTGCAAATCTGCTAAATCTTCATAGCAATCGGTATGTTCTAATTCTATATTGGTAATAATGCCGATGGTGGGCTTCATGGCTAAAAAGCTGCGGTCAAATTCGTCTGCCTCTACCACGATGATATCTCCGGAGCCTAATTTTGAATTGGTATCCAAATTTTGGACTAAACCACCCACAACCAGTGTTGGATCCATTTTGGCATGAGACAGAAGGGCTCCAATCATTGAAGAGGTAGTGGTTTTACCATGGGTGCCGCCAACAGCGATGCTAGTTTCTTTCACATTGATCAATTCACCTAACATTTCAGCACGGCGAATCACAGGAATCCCTTTTTGTCTTGCTTTAATGATTTCCGGATTTTCCAAGGGAACTGCACTGGAATAAACCAAAACATCAGCATTGGTCAAATTTGCCGGATCATGGCCAATTTTAACATTAACTCCAAGGCTCTTGAGCCGAACAACATTATCATTCTCATTCATGTCGGAACCGGAGACTTTGAATCCTAAATTGAGGAGGAGTTCTGCAATGCCACTCATGCCAATGCCGCCTATGCCCACAAAATATACATTGTCAATTTTTCTGAATGTCATGCGGCGGCCTCGAAAATATGATCAACAATTTCCCGTGTTGCATCTGGCCGGCCCAATTTTTTTGATGCCTCACTCATTTTTTCCAATTCAGCTTTATCATGGATCAAATTCATTACCGAATGGAAAAAATCCTTAGGATGAAGCGCTTTTTCAAATAAGATTCGTGCAGCACCTGCATTGACTAAAGCTTGGGCATTTTTAGTTTGATGATCCGCCGCAGCTGCAGGAAATGGGACCAAAATACTGGGTTTTCCACAAACAGTGACTTCCGCTAGGGTTAGGGCGCCGCTCCTGCAAATGATGAGATCAGCCATGGCATAAATATCCGCAATATTATGAATAAACGGCACCACACGAATATTGTTCGCTTCCCGATGTTTATATTTATTGTATTCCAAATCGCCTGTTTGCCAAAGAACCTGAAGTCCGGCACCAGCTATGTTGGAGACCACTTGATTCATCATTTTATTGAGATAAGCTGACCCTTGGCTCCCACCGAAAAGAAATATCGTTTGGTGGTCATGTTGAAAGTTGTATTCCTTGATGCCCTGATTACGAGAGCCATCGGCGATTCCTTGCCGTATCGGGTTTCCGGTAAGAATAGTTTCATGTTCCAAATGATCGTTTGCTTCGGAAAATGCGACGCAAATTGCTTTTGCCTTTTGGGCAAACCAGCGCGTCGTTACTCCCGGAATGGAATTCTGTTCCTGTAGGATGATGGGTAATGGTTCATCTTTTTTAGAAGCCATGTAAAGAGGCAGTGCAGAAGCATATCCACCGGTCCCAACTACAACTTGGGGCAGGAATTCTTTCATGAGTGAACGCATCTTTAACATGGATCGAAAGATACGTCCCGGTAGCAATACATTTCGTCCCATACTTTTTAGACTGAATCCTCGTTGTAAGCCGCGAATGGGAAGAAGGGTATGCCACACATCTTTCACAGGAAATACGCGAGCTTCCAGTCCAAAATTGGAGCCAACATAATGAATTTTTGCATCGGGCTCACGGCGATGAATTTCTTCACCGATGGCCAATGCCGGAAAAAGGTGTCCACCAGTTCCGCCGCCTGCTATCAATATTTTCCGGTCAAGCATAAAGAGCCGGACTCCACCCGCGGTTGCCACCTACCGATCGCCTCGCCTGGGATATATTTAATAAAATGCCAATCAAAGCCATATTGATCACCATCCCTGAACCACCATAGCTTACCATTGGCATAGGTAATCCTGTCACGGGGAAAATTCCCGTAACAACGGCTGCATTTACAAATGCATACAAAATCAAATTGAACGAAATACCCACAGCAAGAAATACGCCAAAAGGATCTGTACATTCTTTGGCGACTTTCAGTCCCCGGAAGAAAATAAGTAAATAGAGTGTGAGGACCGGAACTGTTCCTAACATAAATCCAAGTTCTTCGCCGATAATGGCAAAAATGAAATCTGTATGGGGCGTCGGCAGAAAATGATTTTTTTCTATGCTATTTCCCAAACCGACACCAAAAATGCCCCCATTTCCGAGGCTGATCAGTGATTGACTGGCTTGGTAACCCACATCCGGTGAATCGCCAATACCAAAAAAAGAAAGAATTCGGATGCGGCGGTATTCCCGTGAAAGTAGGATAGGAATACCAACCAATAAAGCGCCTGCACCGGCAAGTGATAATTGAGAAAATTTTGCACCGCCAATGAACAAAATTAAAACACCGATTAAACCTATCATAACCGCCGTACTGTAATCCGGTTGAATAATGATTAAACCCATGGTAATAGCAATGACACTTAAGGCAGGCAATAACCCAATTTGAAAATCTTTGAGTTGATCCCGTTTTTTATCCACGTAATACGCCATGTAAATGATAATAGCCATTCGGGCAATATCAGAGGTTTGCAAGGAAAATGAACCAATATAGAGCCATCTTGCCGGTTTATACCATCCCAACCCCTTGGCTAAATACACAGCTTTAGTAATGATCAATAAAAGGATAGCCCCAATCACAAAATAGGGAGCGATGTCTTTCAGATGACGATAATCCAAAACTAAAAAACCAAACAGAAAGAAAACACCCACAAGCATCCGTTTGAGATGACCCTGCAAATAAAGCATTTCTGTCCGTCCATTGGAATATGAAAAGGACTCATACCAACTAGCGCTGTAAAGCATGACAGTCCCCACAACAGCAAGAATACCAAGATAAATGAGGAGTTGTCGGTCATATCGTTGAATGAGCATATCAATCATGATTTTGCTAACTCCATCACCATGGTTTTAAAATATTGTCCACGTTCTTCAAAATTTGAAAATTGGTCAAAACTGGCGCATCCCGGAGATAACAATACAACATCCCCGGGAGCAGCCAGAGTCCGGGCTGTCTCTACTGCAGATTTAAGATCCGTGACTTGCACTGATCTTACCGCATCCCCAATTGCAGTGAGAATATGCCCACCGGCCTCTCCATAAGAGATAATATCCCTTACATGACTTGACTTGATATGTGGAAGGAGTAGCCGAAAATCTGCGCCTTTGTTTCGTCCACCCAAGATCAAAACAACAGGCTTTTTAAAACTATCAATCGCCACATTGACGGAATCCAAATTGGTGGCTTTGGAATCATTGATGTAGGTGACCTCATTGGTAGTGGTCACATATTCCAACCGATGTTCTACACCAGTGAAAGTTTTCATGACGTGGACAATATGATCATTGGAAATTCCCATGAGATGAGAAGCCGTGGCTGCACTTAACATATTGGATAAATTATGTTGACCCGGAAGGGCAATGTCCTCTACGGCAATTAACTGGTTTCCATCGAGAGTATTCACATGGTTGGAATCCAAGGAATAGGTAAGTCCCGATCGGATAATACTAAATGGCGTTAACTGGGCACCATGCCCCTCTACCGCCAAGGTTAATTGAGCATCATCCGCATTAAAAACTATGTGTGCGTCCGGCCCCATATTTTTAGCCATATTTAATTTCATGTTGACATATTCATCCATGGAACCATGGCGGTCTAAATGATCCGGTGAAAGATTGGTATAAATGGCAATCTTTGGACAAAAATGTTTCACAAATTCCATCTGGAAACTTGAAATCTCCAACACATAGGCCAAATTTGGTTTTGGATTTTGTAATTCTTCCAGGACACGTTCAGAAAAAGGAATACCCATATTCCCGCCCATGAGGGGTTGAACGGTGTCCGACCGGTACATTTCCGATAAAATATGAACGGTAGTTGTTTTACCATTCGATCCAGTGACAGCAATAATGGGTGCCTCTGTGTACCAACTGGCAAATTCAATCTCGCCAACCACTGGAATCCCCATTTCTTGTGCTTTTTTAATAATGTCTGCATCCTTAGGTACACCAGGAGAAATAATCCATAAACCTGAATCATATATTTTTTCTGATTGCAAACCGGTTTCGCTTTCAATATGGTATTTTAAAAGGATCATTGCATTATCACTTACATGATATTCAGAAGATGGGTCACTGGCAAAGACACGAGCGCCCAAATGGTTTGCCAGTTTCGCAGCTGCAGTTCCACTCATTCCCATTCCGATGACTGTAACCTTTTTATCACGGATATCAATATTTGCTCTGTTCGAAATATCAATCATCTGATCTTGAATGTTGTGAGTGAAAATAGAGCAAGCAAAAGCCCAATGATCCAAAAGCGGACCACCACTTTCGTTTCCGGCCAGCCTATCAATTCATAATGGTGATGAATCGGCGCCATTTTGAAAAAGCGTTTCCCTACACCAGTACGGGACTTTGTCCAGCGGAAATAAGTCACTTGGAGCATCACAGAGACTGCTTCCCAGACAAATACACCACCTATGATAAAAAGGAGCAATTCTTTTTTAAGCAGTACAGCTAATGTTCCCAGGGCGGCACCGGTAGACAGGGAGCCGGTGTCGCCCATGAAAACTTCGGCCGGAGAAGAATTGAACCATAGATAACCAATGCAGGCTCCAGCCATGGCTGCCGTAAAAATGGTCAGCTCCCCTGCACCTGGTATATAGATGATGTTTAGATAATCAGAGAAATCTACACGTCCTGATATGTAAGCAATTGCTGCAAATACGGTGAAACAAATCGCTAATAATCCCGCTGCCAATCCATCAAGCCCATCGGTGAGATTAACTGCGTTAGAAGTTCCGGTAATCACCAGAATCACCATGAGTGGATAAAGCAGTCCCAAATCAATTTCGACATTTTTTAAAAACGGCACCGTTGTCTTGGTGCTGAATTCCGCAAATTCCGGTGTCTGTAAGATCCAAAGACTTACAATGGATCCCAGAGCAATCTGGCCTGCCATTTTGTATCGCGCTACCAGCCCTCGTTTCAATTTTTTAACCACTTTTAAATAATCATCAATGAAACCAAAAAAGCCCATCCAGAGCGTAGCAACCATAATGATTTGGATCAGTGGACTGTTCAACTTGGCGAAAAGGAGGGTTGGGAGGAGTACGGCCATTAAAATGATGACTCCTCCCATTGTTGGCGTGCCCCTCTTCTTCAAGTGGGATTCAGGCCCTGTTGGGCGAATCTCTTCGCCGATTTGGTTTTTATGTAGTATGTGGATAACCCAGGGCCCCACAATGAAGCTTATGATAAGCGCTGCAATCGCTGCGGATGCAGCACGAAATGTGATGTACTCAAAAATACGGAGTGCAGAAATAGAATCCTGCAGCGGTGTGAGAAAGTGATGAAGCATTAGTCTGTAAACACGCCTTGAATTACTTTCTCCATGGCCATACCACGGGATCCTTTGAATAAAATTTTATCACCGGAATGGATGTTTTTTCGAAGATTCTCTATTAAATCCTCACGGGTGTCAAAATGAATATGATCAATGCCACTGTTGATTGCGGAATCAGTATGGACTGTATTGTCTCCTAAGGTGAATACGCCATCCAATCCCAGTTCTGTACATTTTTCACCCACTTTCCGATGTTGTTCATCAGAAGTGGGACCCAACTCAAACATATCACCAAAAACAAAAATACGACGGCCATTCCCGGAAAACGCTTTCAAATAATCCAAAGCTGCCAAGGATGAAATCAAATTTGCATTATAGGTGTCGTCAATGATGGTAATGTCATTATACTGCTTGACTTGGCAGCGACCTGAAGGAGGCGAAAAAGTCTGAATATTTTCTATGACGTTTTCCCAATCCAATCCCAAGGTAACCGCAATTGCAGATACAGCAATACTGTTTTTGATAAAGGATAGATTCTGGCTTCCTGTAGGAATTTCATGGGCATCCAAGATCAAGGTAAGCGATCCGTCATTTTCCTGGTGAATATCCGCAGGAAAGTCACAGTCCGGCGATAGACCGAAGGTGACTTTTTCACCTTGAATCCTCATTGCAGCAATTTTTTCATCAGCCAAATTCACAAAAGAAATGCCGTTTTCAAGACTGCGGAACATGGCTGCTTTCTCATGGGCAATGGTTTCTATGGATCCGAATCCTTCCAGGTGCGCCGGTGCAATATTTGTAATAATACCATGGGTTGGTTCCGCAATGTTGCAGAGCAACTCAATTTCACCGGGCAGGCTGGCGCCCATTTCCAGAACGGAAACAGAATGGTCATTATCCAATTGGAGGAGGGTGAGGGGAAGTCCAATAGTTGTATTGAAATTCCCCTGTGTGGCGTGCACAGTGTAACTGCTTTGCAGCACATGTACGAGTAATTCTTTTGTGGATGTTTTGCCGTTTGAACCGGTGATCCCTATCACGGGAATGTCAAATTTATTCCTCCAGGCGGTTGCTATTTTCCCGATCATTTCCAAGGGATCATTCACTTCAATTTGTTGGAATTCCAACGCATCATTTTTTTGGGAAACCAATGCAGCAGCAGCGCTATTTTTTTCAACAAACCCCAAAAATGAATGACCGTCCACCCGTTCGCCTTTTAAAGCAATATACAAATCACCGGCTTTTACTTCTCGGCTGTCTGTTGCTATTCCCAGGACTGGATGATGCAGCCTTTGACGGGTGACTGTTTCAAAAACACTAGAAAATCTTTCCGGATGTTTAATATCTATTCTCATTGGTATTCCCGAATGATTTTCAAATCTGAATAAAAAATCTTTTTGCCCATGATATCCTGGTATTCTTCCCGGCCTTTCCCTAAAATAACAACGATGTCATTTCCCTTGGCTCGATCCAAGGCAGCTTTTAATCCTGTTTCACGATCTGCATAAACAGTGAATTCTTCAACAGTAAAACCAGACACCACTTCTTTTGAAATTTGATCAGGATCTTCCGTTCGTGGATTATCAGGTGTAATAAAACAATGTGATGCAAATAACTCAGCAATCCGTGCCATTTCCGGACGTTTTGTTGCATCGCGATCGCCTCCCGCACCAAAGACAACAAAAAGTTCGGTTCTATCAGTCCTCATCTCTTTTAGGGTTCCCAGTACTTTTTCGTAAGCATCCGGTGTATGCGCATAATCAACAATAGCCGTTGCACCCGAAGCAAGTTGAAAGGATTCCATACGCCCGGGAATAGGAGGACAATTTTTGATACCGTTTTCAATGGCATGTTGATCAAGTCCCAACGCGTGGGTTGCAGAAACAGCCGCCAAAATATTTTCCTTGTTAAAATCACCCACTAGGTTTGATTCAATATCAAAGGTCAAATTGCCGGCAGAGATGGTCCCACTAATACCGGAAAGCACCATATTAATACCGGAAAAATGAACAGAAGATCCATTTTCCCGTGAGAAAACTAAGGTTGGCGCATTTGTTTCAGCCCCCATTCTGATACCGTTAGGATCCGATTCATTTATGATAGCTGTGGCCTCCATGGGTAGCATCCTGAAAAGCCGGGCCTTAGCCTGATAATAGGATTCCAATGTGGCGTGATAGTCCAAATGTTCCGGTGTTAGGTTCGTGAAAACCGCCACATTGAAATCCACATCAGCAACTCGATACTGATCTAACGCATGGGAAGATACTTCCATGACGATGTGTGAGAAATCCGCATCCCTCAATTCTGAAAATGTTTGGTGCAAAGAAACAGCATCCGGCGTTGTCAGTGTTGCATCTTGGGAAAAATTATCTGCAATCAATCCAATGGTTCCTAACTGCGCAGTTTTGTGTCCCGCTTCTTTTAAGATGGAATAAAGAAGGGAAGCGGTAGTCGTTTTTCCATTTGTTCCCGTGATGCCAATGACAGTTAAATCTTTGGTAGGATGTCCATAAAACTCAGCAGCCACAATGGAAGCTGCCCGCCTTGGATTTGCAACAACGACTTGCGGGACGGATAATTCACCCATATCCCGCCCATTTGAGATAACAGCCGTTGCACCTGAATGGATAGCATCGTGAATAAAATCATGGCCATCCTGCTTTGTCCCGGAAATTGCGATAAAAAGATCGCCTTTTTCCACTTGAGCAGAATTCAGTTTTATTCCGGAAATCGCCACATCAGGTATATCCTGTGAAGGAGGAACAAGGGTTTGGACAATGGTATGCAGAGATTTTGTCATTTTAATCCTACGATGCAGGTGTGCCCTTTGTTCAAAATTGTTCCGGGTTTTGGACTTTGCCAGGCTACTTTCCCACTGCCTTGAATTTTAATTTTTAGTCCTCGTTCACGAAGGGTAGTCATGGCTTTCCGCATACTAAACCCTCGGACTTCCGGCATTTCTACTTTATTTGAAAATCTTGCTACGGTTGATAATCCTAATGGAAGCGTGGATGCTTGAACGGCTACGGGTTGATTATTTTGGATCACGAAATCATTTTTCAGAGCCGCGTATGCAAACTCGACACGGGGACTTTTCCTGACCGGTGGCACAATTTCATCATCCATGTTGATTATCCGATTCATTACCCGCTTAAATGCTACAGCGGCACCTTCTGACCCCCAATGGTAAGGCTGTACCGGTTCATCCAACATAATGAAGGCTAGGAGTTGAGGATTCTCATAGGGGAAAAATCCCACAAAATTAGAAATAAATTGATCATTGGAATATTTTCCATCCTGCCATTTTTGGGCTGTTCCAGTTTTGCCTGCCACATCCCATCCGGAAATCTCAGCATTATGCCCGGTTCCGTTTACCACAACGCCCCGAAGTATTTTCCGGAGATGTGCCATAGTTTGTTCATCAGCTATCTTTCTGATGATTCTTGACTCTTCGGCATAGATCACTTCCTGATTATGATCCATGACTTGCCGAACGATGCATGGAGTGACAAGGTAACCACCATTTGCGATTGCACTATAAGCCACAGCCAATTGTAGCCCGGTAACGCCCACTTCATGTCCCATGGCTATTTGTCCTAGTGATACAGCGCTCCAATTTTTAATAGAGCTCAATTTTCCCACGGATTCACCGGCAATGCTCACTCCAGTGGCTGACCCAAAACCAAAGTTTCTACTGGATTGGTACAAGGCTTTTTGGCCCATGCGCTCCATAACTTTAATGATACCGATATTGCTGGAATATTGCATGATTTGAGGGAGGGTGAGCATGCCATACGGTTCGTGGTCCCGCACTTTAATATCATAATAATCGAACTCACCATTTTCACAATTGAATTCTTCCTTGAGTCCGATAGTTTTTTCAGAGATGGCCGAAACTGCCGAAACGACCTTGTAAGTGGACCCGGGTTCAAATTGGTCTGTAATGGACCGAATTCGGTGAAGAGCAGGAGAAGATCCTTGATATTTATTGTTATTAAATCCCGGCGTGGATGCTATGGCAAGGATTTCACCAGTTTGGGGATTCATGATAATTCCAGTCGCAGACACAGCTTCGGTTTCTGTTTGCCGTCGGGTCAATTCCTCTTCTAAAATTGATTGATATTCCAAATCAATTGTCAATTGAACATTACTGCCGTCCACGGGGTTTTGAAAAGGCATGCCACTTTTATGCTGGACTTTTCCGCTCCAACCTTTTGTTTTATAAACCCAGCCCGGTGATCCGGTTAAATAAGAATTGAAATCCTTTTCGATACCTGAAATACCTTCATCATCCACATTGGTGAATCCAAGAACTTGGGCACCAACATGGTTATGGGGATAATATCGCCGGTATTTCCGATCAATGTTTAATCCCTCGAATGCGGTTGTTTCCAATGTACCCAGCGTCTCCCGTTGAAGGTTCCGCTCCAAATATTCAAATTTTGATTTTGAATTCAGTTTTTTGAGATATTTGTCCTTCGGTTGACCCGTCCGTTCGCTAATGGCCGTCGCAAGTCCGGATTTATCTTTGACCTTGGATGGATTAACGGATAAGGTATAATGAATAATATTCCGGGTCAGTGGCCGGTTTTTGCGATCAAAAATATTCCCACGATTCGCCGGTAGATTTTGTTTTTTTTGGGATTGCTTAACAACGGCAATTTGGTACCGTTCACCATTCAAAACTTGTACCTGAAACAAGCGCACACAAAGCCCCGCCCATGACAGAATGATAAATCCTGCAAGAATGGTGATCCGTGTTCTGTATTTCAAGTACGTTTTCGTCACAGTGCGCTGGTCAAGTGAGGATCGATAGCGATCTGGAGGGTTTCAGGTTGTGTAAATACCATATTCAATTCTTTTTGAGCTTTTCTGGCAATAACGTCAGGGCGGCTCAATGATTCAATTATGCTCTGAAGCTCATTCACTTCATTTTGTAATTCATTAGCGGTTGAATTCTGGATTTCGATGGCTAAAAGTGTTTCATCAATTTCGGTATAAACCCAAAGGTATATGATGAGACAGGAAATGATGCCCAGCGTTGACATAAAAAAGATCAGACTTTGGATCACATCCCGTGTTCGTTTCGATATTCTTTTCCTTGCCATTTAATTTATCCTTTTTGCTGCTCGAAGTTTTGCGCTTCTTGATCGGCGATTCTCCCGCATTTCCTCTTCAGAAGCGACAATTGGTTTTTTGGTCAGGATGGATAGATTTCCATCCGCTGCCAATTTTTTAAAACTATGCTTTACCATTCTATCTTCAAGAGAATGGAAACTGATAATGGCGATTTGGCCGCCAATTGTTAGCCTTTCTAAAAAGGTAGAAAGAAAGTTTTCAAGTTTATCCAACTCACCATTCACTTTAATGCGAATCGCTTGGAAAACGCGAGCAAATGTTCTGTCTCGATGGTTGGGCGGTGTACACCGTCGGATGGCTTCAACCAGGTTGAACACCGTATTTAATGGCCGCATTTTTTCAATACTCTTGGCTATAGCCCTGGATCGCCTTTCTTCACCATATTGGTAGATCACATCCGCCAATTCATTCACAGGAAATTGATTCAATATATCGGATGCTTTCAAGCTTTGGGAAGCATCAAAGCGCATATCCAAGTCTGAATCAACTGCGTAGGAGAATCCTCGTTCGAAAGAATCCATTTGCAGGGACGAAAGCCCAAGATCCAGCAACATACCGTTCACCTGGTTAATCCCATTTCCATCCAGGATGGGTTTAAAATTGTCATAGGAATCGTGAAATAGAGAGACGGGTGTCGATGAACCAGAGAGACGTTTTTTGCAAAATGACAGAGCCTCATGATCCCGGTCAATCCCGATAAAATGCCCTTGAGCAGACAACTGGTCGAGGATAAGCGTGGCGTGCCCTCCAAGTCCAACGGTTCCGTCCAGATAGATTCCGTCGGTAAAAATGTTTAGGCAGGATAGAACTTCCGTCGGCAGAACCGGAACGTGAATCGGCGTTCCTGATTGCTGCTTTACTGTCATCAAAGAATAATTTTATCAGCCAGGTCATCATAAGCTGCCGCATCGATTTCCATACTTTGTTCGTCCGTTTCGTTCAAGCGATCCGGGTTCCATATTTCTATTTTATTGACCATGCCGATAATCAGCGCTTCCTTTTCCAATCCTGCATATTCAATCAGGGACGGAGTCAACGTGATCCGTCCCTGTTTATCGTATGTGGAAGGGGAAGCATACCGCGCAGTATTCCGCACGAATGTCCTGTTAATTTTTGATAGTGAAGAAAGATTGCGGAGATTGGACTCGATATCTAACCATTGGACCATGGGATACACCCAGATACACGTGTCCATTCCGCGGGTGATGACAAATGTATTCTCATTATCATCAGATAAGGATTGCCTGAATTTTGCCGGGACATTTACACGGCCCTTGGAATCCAGCGAATAGGCGTATTCGCCGATAAATGTATTGTTTGTCAAGGTCATGATTTATTAGGGGAAATTACCCACAACTACCCACAATCTTACCCACACGAAGGAAAAATGTCAATAATTAATCAGAAATATTTTGAAAAATAGGCAACTCTACCGACGATAAAGATTCTCGGTGGTAGAAAGTGGGTTGTAGAGGAGGGAATCTACCGAAGCGGCTTGTACCGCTGAATAACCATGGAGGGAGGGTTCGGTTTGATGGTTAATCGAAGCGGGTGGCTGTAATCGGAAATGCGTTGGAGATTCACGCCATTGATAAAAATCGTGAGTCCTTTAGTATGGGCAAACAATAATTCAGATGGGTTCACGAATGCTTCCAGATCCTGCTCCCAATTGGGTTGGATCATTTGTGATACAGCTGACAATTTATCAAGTTTAAATGAATAGGCGGTTTGGTTCAATGACCGGAGTTTGATGGAAAAAGGCGGTATAACAGACAATAATTCTTCCCGCGTATTATCCAAAATAAAATTGGTGGCAATGTCTGTATCGGAAATGGAACTAACTGTTTCCTGAATGACGGGACCGCTTTCAGTGCCCATGGCAGCGCTTTGCTCACTGAATATTTTTTTAAAAATCAAAATTGCAAAAATAAACACCACCAAAAGGACACCGCCTTTTATGAGATCTTGCCGAAGCTTTTGATCCAAATTTGATATGAAGTTATGGTCTGCTCCGTAGTTTTCATGATCCTCCGGATGGTCTTCGGGATTAGGCTGAATTGCCTGCACCGGCGAGTTACTGGTGCCCATAAAGGAATCCAATTGATCCAGCGCTCTTTTTGAATCACCGCCAATTTCTTCTGCATAGGCTCTAAGGAACAACCGCAGATAAGGTGTTTCTATAGTATCAAAATCACCGGATTCAATTGCTTGAATATAACGGATGTTAATTTTTGTCCGGTCGTGGATTTCTTCAACAGAGATGCCGCGGGCTTCCCTTAATTCTTTTAATTCTTTATAAAACTGTGCCATAGTAGTAAAAAATAGGAGATGAAATTACAGGCGAGTTTCAACATAGAAAAAGTTTAATCATCCAGTTTTGGCGGTTTTCTCAAATTCTTTTTTTCGCTTTGTCTTTTTTTTTGTAATAGTCGGCTTTCCTTTGCTCTTCTGGGAGGCTTTGTTTTTTTCCTGTGCTTAGGCTTTACAGCCGATTTTTTAAATAATTCGATTAAACGGTTCAATGCATCTTCCTTATTCCTTGCTTGGGAGCGGTGGGATTGTGCCCTGATCGTAATAACACCCTCTTTTGATATTTGGGAGCCAGCATTGGATTTTAATTGCTGAACGAACCATCCTGGGTAATCATTGAATTCTATTGGATATTTTAAAACAATAGCTGTAGAAACTTTATTTACATGCTGACCGCCGGGACCGGAAGATCGAACTGCTTGAAAGGTAATTTGATCCTCATGAATTGCAATGGCGTCAACGATAGGAATCATGATTCTTCATGTGATTTTGACAAGCGCCGATATTGGGCAAAGAATGAAGACAAGGGTAAACCCATCACATTGAAATAACAGCCG
>CEOQ01018914.1_pt1 | contig 21051 bp, 18 predicted proteins | sample 361351 | NCBI WGS metagenome assembly CEOQ01 (sample SAMEA2619907, study PRJEB7988) | marine metagenome | biome: marine biome (ENVO:00000447); feature: deep chlorophyll maximum layer (ENVO:xxxxxxxx); material: "saline water (ENVO:00002010), including plankton (ENVO:xxxxxxxx)" | depth 60 m | reverse complement strand
CTCGGCTTTAGACATCTTGGATCGTTTCGTTGAGTACGCAAACCGATCACAACCTGATTTTGTAGTTGACCTTGGGGATAGGATTAATGATGTGGATCAAGAAACTGATTACAGATTAATGCAGGAAGTTGCTGAGAAGTTTAATCAGATTGCTGTTCGGAGGGAACACGTCTTAGGCAATCATGATGTCGCATTTTTGACAAACGAAGACAATGAAACGCTTCTGAATGCGGCGGTTCGAAGTAGAAGTTTTATTTTGGATGATTGGCATTTCATATTTTGGTCTCCAGACACAAGATACTCAACTCAGTCTGGCTTTCCGGAGGATGAAAAAGCGGTTGAATGGTTGGAAGCTACTCTTGATCAACATTCTGGGCCAACCGTCCTTTTCTGCCACGTTCCACAAGTTACGGGAAACCTGGATGGAAATTATTGGTTTGAAAATAACCCGTGGGCTGCAGTATTGCCATACAAAAAACGCATACTGGACATTTTGGCTGATCATCCTGGCATTCAAATGACGGTTGGCGGCCACATACACTGGCCACGGTTGAATACACTTAACGGAATTCATCACATAACTCTTCCTTCAATTATAGAAGGCTTTTTTTCAGCAGGCACTGCTTGTGCGTTGTGGACAGAAATAAGTATTTCTGACAACCTGACAATAAATATTACTGGTTCCCAGAACTGGGAATGGAAACTGCCTTTGAGGGAATACGGCCATAAATGGCCAGCTCCCCGGAAGTCATCACGACAAACGGCGAGTTGAAATTCTAACTACAGGAAGCGCCACCTAACACACAAAATTTTGAGCAATGATGATGGTTCAAATAAATCTTCTCGCAAGATTCCAAAAGAGATTCTCCTAACTCGAATTCTTTTTCATAAGGCAGCAGTGTACAGGACACGACTATCGGTTTTTTCTGCCCTTTTCTTTTTACCACCATTCGCGATGTAGCACACATTTGCAGTTCAGGCCTTACAGAAAGGATCTTCCAGCAATTAGTTGTTATCTCCGGCACATCAACCTTAGCATCCATTTCTGGAAAAATGACCAATTCACTCTTATTAAAGGGGTCTAATCTGAGACCGAGTTTTTCAAATAACTTTTTATATCCTTGACGACATTCTTCATCGCTCTCCCCAGACAAACTGCGTCCCGCTACATTTATTGTATATTCATTATTTATCAGCCACTGCAGCCCGTTTATCATTGGCGTCCATGTTCCAGCGCCTCGCTCAAGCTCATGCCACTCCTTTTCATAGTGGTCTATAGAAACCCTAAAAACTAATTTTTTAGTTCCAAAAACGGATTTTAATTTCAAAAGTTCGGCGGTTTTGTTTTGTAGAGGCTTCATAGCATTTGTAAGTATCAAGATTGAAAAGTCCCTACGCAGACATTCCTCTAGCATTTTTAAAAAGTCTGGGTTTAAAAAGGGTTCACCTCCCGTAAAACCAATCTCACAGCTTTTCCCAGAGAGGGTTTCCAGTTCGTTGAGATACTCAATAACCTCTTTAAGAGAAAGATAGATCAATCGATCATTTCTTGGCGAAGATTCTATGTAACAATTTGAACAAGCTATATTGCAGAGTGTACCTGTATTGAACCAAAGTGTTTTAAAACTATTGAACTCAACGAAAGCCCTGTGCTGCCCATCCCTTGTGAAATAGGGATTAGAAAATTTTGATAACGTATGTTTCATTTTGTTTCCTAGGCTTTCAACTTTGTGAATGCAAATCTTGAAAAACGTCCCACTACTTCCACCTCTTTTATTATAATGTTATCGTTGCTCCGCCTATTTGCGCGCATTTACATTTTATTTTACCAAAAAAAAAATTACAGGCAATTTATGAACAAAGCCCACAGTTTAAATCGACCGGATAGTTCAGCAGAGAACCAGGCGCGACGCCAGGACAAGTTTTTTGAACAATTAGTAGGCACTACAACACCAGACCTCAAGTCATCTGTTGCCACGCAGGATGCGGGGCAAGCGTTTGAAATAGTATCGGAGTTTAAACCATCGGGAGATCAACCCTCCGCCATCGGTGAATTGACACAGGGACTAGAAAATTCCTTGAGGGATCAAGTACTGCTAGGTGTAACTGGCTCTGGAAAAACATTTAGTATGGCTCACGTCATTCAAAATGTTCAGCGACCTACACTAATACTAGCGCCTAATAAAACGCTTGCCGCGCAACTTTTTGGGGAAATGAAGACCTTTTTTCCCAATAATGCGGTAGAATATTTTGTTTCTTATTATGACTATTATCTTCCTGAAGCCTATGTCCCGCGTACAGATACTTATGTTGAAAAAGAGGCATCTATTAATGAACAAATAGATAGGATGAGGCATTCGGCAACCCGCGCGTTACTAGAGCGTGAAGACGTAATAATAGTCGCTTCGGTATCAAGTATTTATGGTATTGGCGCGGTTGAAACATATGGGAAGATGACCGTCATACTTAAGGCTGGCTCCTCGCTTGATCCCCAAAACCTTAGGAAAAGATTAGTTGAATTGCAATATCGCAGAAACGATACCAACTTTCAGCGTGGCTGTTTTAGGGCTAGAGGTGATATTTTAGAGATTTTCCCTGCGCATTTAGAAGATAGAGCCTGGCGCCTCTCATTCTTTGGAGAAGAGCTGGAAAGCATTCAAGAGTTCGATCCTTTAACTGGCGAAAAAACCTCAGAACTAGAACAGGTGCGGGTCTTTGCTAATTCCCATTACGTCACACCAAAACCAACACTCTCTCAGGCAATTCACGAAATAAAAACAGAATTGAAAATGCGACTCAATGAATTGCAAGAAAACAGTCAATTGCTTGAAGCCCAGCGCCTAGAACAAAGAACTACTTTTGACTTAGAAATGATTGCCGCCACTGGTTCCTGTGCAGGTATAGAAAATTACTCCCGGTATCTCTCGGGACGAGAAGCCGGACAGCCGCCGCCAACACTTTTCGAGTACTTGCCTGAAAACGCGCTTTTAATGGTAGACGAAAGTCACGTGACGGTGCCTCAAATTGGCGCTATGTACAAAGGTGATTTTGCCAGGAAATCGACGTTGTCGGAATACGGCTTCAGGCTTCCTTCTTGCTTGGATAATCGCCCACTTAAATTCGAAGAATGGGAAGTGATGCGTCCGCAAACAATTTTTGTTTCTGCAACTCCAGGTCCATGGGAGTTAGAGAGAACGGAAGGCGTATTCACTGAACAATTAGTGAGGCCAACGGGTTTAATAGATCCAGTTTGTATTATGCGGCCAACAAAAAGCCAGGTGGATGATGTTATCGCAGAGTGTAAAAACTGTGCGGAGCTTGGTCAGCGCGTTCTCATTACAACACTTACAAAACGAATGGCAGAAGACTTGACCGAGTATATGTTAGAGGCTCAAATTAAGGTTCGGTACATACACTCGGATATTGATACCCTAGAACGAATAGAAATTATCCGTGATTTACGTCTAGGCGTATTTGACGTGTTGATTGGAATTAATTTACTTCGGGAAGGACTAGATATCCCCGAATGTTCGCTCGTTGCGATCTTAGACGCAGACAAGGAGGGCTACCTGCGGTCGCGAACCTCCTTAATACAGACCATAGGAAGGGCAGCCCGGAACGTTGATGGGCGAGTAATACTTTATGCCGACAATCTTACGGGAAGCTTGGAATATGCCATCAATGAAACGGATCGCCGCCGCAAAAAACAAACTAACTATAATTTAGAAAATGGCATAACCCCAGAGTCAGTTAGAAAAAATATTGGTGATATTCTTGAAAGTGTATATGAGCGAAGTGATCGAATAACAATCGACGCGGGCGAGAGTGGCAACGAGCTGGTCGATAAGGACTTAAAAACTATTATAACGGAATTTGAAGCCCAAATGAAAGAAGCAGCAGCAAACTTAGAATTTGAAGAGGCAGCCCGTCTAAGAGACGAAATTAAACGTTTAGAGGCCGCTGAATTAGGCATGACCATCGACGGCAAACCACTGCCGAGGGGTGGCCTTATACGGATATCCTCAGCAAAAACCGCTAGATCAAAAAACAGTGCTTCAAGCCCACAATCATCAAAACAAAAAAGAAGAGTGCGAAGGTAGCTATAAAAGGAGATACGCAAATGGAATGTGTTGGTTTAGTTACAGGCGCAGCATCTGGCATAGGCCTCAAAACAGCTAAACGTCTTCTGGAGAAAGGCTGGGTCGTCTACGGTTTAGACAATGATGAGAATAACTTACACCAAGCAGAAGCAGAGATAGGTAACACAAATTTTATCCCAAAGTCATGCGATTTAAGAAACGAAGAAGCACTAGTGAGCGTGCTTAATGATATTAAAATAAATCAGCAGAAAATTAATGCTCTCATCGCGTGCGCGGGCGTTTTAAAACTTGGTTCGCTCGAAGAGATGTCGACAGAAGATTTCGATTTGGTGTTTGATATTAACGTAAGAGGTTTGTGGTTGTCAGCGAAGGGAACTTTGCCCCTCTTGAAAACTGCCGCTATTTCTGATGAAGTTTCCAGAATCATCTTGTTATCCTCAGTCTCAGCATTGAGACCCAAAATAGATAGTGGAGCGTATTCGGCCTCCAAAGCAGCCGTTAGTCAACTTGCTCGGGTGCTTTCTGTTGAATGCGCAAAATATGGCATTACTGTAAATGCAATAGCGCCAGGTACTGTGAACACGCCTATGGTAAACAAAAAAAATACTTCGAAAAGTCGGGGAAATTGGCGACCGTCTGGTCCTTCTCCGCTGGGCAGAATTGCTCAACCGTCCGACGTGGTAAACGTAATAGAATTTTTATTGTCTGAAGAAGCAGCCTACGTGACAGGAACAACCATTCCCGTTGACGGCGGAACACAGGCTGCATTCATACCGCCTACTTGAAGAAATCCTTTTATTAAATGCTAAATGCTATTTATTTAAAAATACTACTGAAATATAGAGAACATATTATTTAGTGCTTCAATGTGTTAGGTTAGTAAAATATTTTCAGATTTTACCGGATGCCAAAACAATGTCGGACTTCAAGTTCAAAAATGAACCCAATGTGAATATTGAAGAGCTGCTCTATAAAATCAAAATACTAGAAGAACGCCTCGTGCAAAAAGACGAGCTGATAACAATTTTAAAAGAATATAATGAAAGATTTATTAACCATTCAGAAAAACTTGCGAGCGTCCTAGATAAACAGCAGGGCAACGGGTTGAGCGAGCGCGATCAGTTTTTATTAAAAAAGGCAGCGCAGATATTTTCCAAAAGCAATCCCGAAAACAATTACGAGGAACACACAATAAACAGAATAAAACACTCCGTTTCCAAAGAAGATACCCTCAGTTCATTTTCGGTTGCGTCAGACTCTATAAGCTCCGCTTCAAGGGAAATTGAATTCTACCAGTCGTCCTATGATAGTGAAAATATCCAGGATGACGGTATATCGGATCCGTCATTACGAACAAAGAACCCTTTCCAGAAAACTATCGACCGGATCAAAACATCGGAGCCCAAAACCCTCGATGACGTGCAGCCGTTGCATACTCCAATAAACCCAATGACTGAGTCACGGGGTGACGAGCTTGACGATTCAATAAATAAAACGCTCAATTCCCAAAACTCGGCAAAGCCCAAAGGCCGAATAAAAATCCGTTAAGCAAAACTTGGTTAGGCGGCGCCTATTTTTCGAAATGAAGTTATTCTATTTCTACGCTAACACTGCCGAGTTTGCCAAAGTCCGCGAGAATACTGTCTCCACGTTCTATTGGAATAGGTGTGGTACAACTTCCTGTTGTTACTATCATATCTTTATCTAACGGCAGTTCATTTTTCGAAAGTTCATTAACCAGCCACGTTAAAGCGGTGATAGGGTGATCCAAGACGTTTGCTCCAGAACCACGGTTTTCAGTACCGCGCTTTGTGGAAATAATTACTTTGTGCTCTGCCAAGTCAATATCTTTCCAGTTTACGTCTACGTCATCTCCAAGAATAAATTGGTGTGCACAAGCATTATCTACTATCAACTGAAGGTCGCCTACTTTTTCAAAATGTTCAAATCGTGAATTTGGTAATTCAATTGCAAGATATAGCTTATTGATAGCATCTATTACCTCGTTTTCGGTATATAGAGCGGTTCTAGGCCTCAAACATTGTTTTATGCTAAACGCAAACTCTGCCTCGGCGACGGCCATCCGGTTGTTATCTATTGTTAGCTTCGAGCCCGATTTGTAGATATTTTCTCCTAATAAAAGTCCCGCTATTGGCCCTGAAACCCCTATGTGCTGTTGACCGGCTAAACTAGTTGCAGCAATTTTCCAGCCAAATACTGGCTTGGAACTTCGTTGTGCATATTCCAATTGAATTCGGTAAGCCTCTGAACGGGTTATCGGAAAAAGATCTTTAGGAAACTCGGTCAACGCATAACCGTTTTGCCATGCGGCCCAGATTACATTGGACGCTTCTTTTTTTTTGTTTTTGCCTATTTCCATAACCTGCTCTCTAAAATTTACCACGTTTCGCCGTGCGGTCGTATTTCGACATCGAAGCTCCACGCACCTCTCGATTGGTGCACAACGTGGTAGACCTCGTCCGCAATTTCGTCGGGCCTAATAAAAAAATCATCCGATTTCTCCGGATATCTTTTACGGGTCCATCTTAAATCAATAACGGCATCAATAGTAATATAGGCCACATGAATTCCTTTAGGTCCCGCTTCACGGGCTATTGATTGAGCCAATATCCGTTGGGCAGCTTTTGTAGGTGCGAAGCCGGCATAACCAGCTCGGCCGCGATGAGCGGACGTGTTTCCCGTGCAAATCAATGATCCATGCCCTTCCTCTATCATTTTAGGCAAGGTTAAACGTGCTAAGTGCAGAAGGGCCATCGTATTAACCTGAAAGTTTTTTTCTAGATCGCTAGGTTCAATTTCCATAAAATTTCCCCAGGCACCTGATACAGCATTATGGATAACGACAGAAGGGCCTCCTAAATCCTTTGTTATTTTTTCCAGAGTTTCTGTCAAAGCGCCCGTATTCGCGACATCGCAGGGATAAGCATTTGCGTTTTTTATATCATTCTCGAGTTTTGCAAGTCGATCTTCTCGGCGAGCCAACATTGCTACTTTGTAGCCTGATGCCGCAAATTTTTGCACGATAGCACTTCCCGTGCCCCAACCAACTCCAGTAATAACGCAAACCCTGTCACTCAACGCAATCTCCTTCTTTTGTCTCTTTAGGAGAATATTAATAGAAATAGGAGCGAAAAGAGATCTTGCATATGATTCCGTTCTATTTGCCTTTATTTAGCTTAGGTTCGGTGCAAGGATGGATCGCTTTTTTGATGGAAATTCTTTGATATGCACGTGGATATCAGAGTTACTAATGTAATAGGGGTCTTTAGGAGCTGGAAAATATGTCTGAATGTGTTCAAACTGCGTTGATTACAGGAGCTGGAAACGGTATCGGCAGAGCCATAGCTCTGGCCATGGCGGATTCCGGCCGAAATGTCAGCTGCGCCGATATAAATTTGGACGATGCACAGAGGACGGTTCAAGCAATAGAACAACAGGGTGGTGTCGCTCACGCTTTAAAGGCAGATGTAGGCTCAATTGCTCAGATTGAAGCCATGATAAAGGATACCGTGTCGGTTTTTGGATCTTTGGATATTATCGTAAACAATGCGGGCGTTACTCGGGCGGCGGATATTATGGAGCTCACCGAAGACGATTGGGATCGGATCCACCGGGTAAATGCTAAAGGGGTATTTTTCTGTCTCCAAGTTGCAGCCCGTCAGATGATCAAACAAGGGGGGGGCGGACGTATAATTAATATTGCATCGATTGCGGGAAAAGGCTTCAAGGGAACATCTAATGCTGCGTATTCAGCCAGTAAGGGGGCGGTGATTAGTCTGACCCGGACTGCCGCCCAGCAACTTGCAAAGCATAACGTGAACGTAAACTCGATCTGCCCCGGGGTCACCACTACTGAAATAGTTGAAAAATTATCGATTGATAGGGCAAAGGCCCGCGGTATTTCAAAAGAAGAAATGATGAAGGAGATGAGTAAGGATATACCGCTTCAACGCGCTAATGAGCCCGAAGACATTGCCGCAATGGCCCTGTTTTTAGCTTCGATTGGGGCGCGAAATATTACAGGCCAATCCTACAACGTGGACGGCGGGCTGGTAACCAGTTAACCAAAGCCACAAAACTGTTTCAAACAACACAATATTTATGTATACTCATTAACTAGATTTTTGTGTTTTAACCCGTTTGTAATAGAAAAATCGTCAAGGTGCACTGATTGGCAATAAAAACAAAAATATTACAAGCCACACTATTTCAGACTGTGCGTTCAAGCCTAATTCATGCGGTGAACTCTGGCGACATAGAAATTGGTGAAAAACTGCCGACAGAAGCCGACTTAGCTTCTTTTTTCGACGCCTCCCGCCCCACCATTAATAAAGTTCTGCGTTCTCTTGCGCAGGACGGATTTCTAGAGACACGAAAAAGAGGCGGTACAATTGTATTGGCACCAAGGGGTATAAATTTCTCAATAAAGGAAATATCTGACCACGTAGCAGCAATCGGCAAGTCCTATCGGTTTACACTGGAAAATTACAACAAAAGCCAGTGTGGTGATGGGGGCATCAATTGGCCAGACCTTTTTGAGGGGACAGCTGTACTTGAATTAGAGTGCATACATTTCAGTAACAATATTCCCATCCAGCATGAAAAAAGACTGATTAATCTCGATTTAGCACCAGAAGCTAACTCCATTGATTTTTCATCAATGTCCCCAGGAAGATGGCTTAAGAACTATATCCCTTTTCCCAACGTGCTCCAAGAATTAGGGGCTGTTGGTGCAGGCGCATCACTATCGGAGCTACTTCGCGTACGAAGAACAACTCCCTGTATTGGTGTTCGGCAGATTATTAAGAAAGGTGACGAGTTTATCAGCCTTGCCGAACTTACTTCACCCGCCGGGCGTTTTCAAATTCATAGCTTTTATGAACCGTAGGCACTTGATTTTACGGCAAATAAGCGCACACTGTTTTTTGACGATCAAGGAAGCTTAAAAATGAATGATTTGGTGCATGAAGAAGCGCTAACGTGGATTGGGAAATCGGACCCTCCAACCGAAGTTGAGGTAACCCGACGAGACATAGTAAAATATGCTGCTGCCACGGAGCAAGAATTGGACAAATTCACCAAGGGAGATGAGGCCCCTCCTATGTTCGTGGCTGGATTGTCGCGTGAAATTATTCCCATTGATGATTTGGGTGACGACGGACTTCCTCCAGCCTCTCTTATACCGGAATTGCCGCTGAAGAGAGTAATGGCTGGGGGCGTTTCATTTCGCTTCCACCGGTCCGTAAAACCCGGAGATATACTTATATTTACCCGGACGCTTTCAAACATAGTTGAGAAAAGGGGAAAAACAGGGCCCCTTATTTTCATCACTTACTCGATCACGTGCAAGACAAAGAATGGCGAACCTGTATTAGACCAGGAACAGACTCGTATTTTAAGGTAAAGAAAATGGAAATAGCAAACCTCTCAGTTGGCCAACAATTACCCACCCGAAGTTTCAGAGCCACCAATGTCTCACTATTTTGCTACAACGCGGCAATTTGGAACCCCCATCGGATACACTACGATGAAAAATATGCTAAAGAAGTCGAGCATCATCCTGAAATAGTGATAGATGGGCCGTTACAAGGCGACTGGTTAAGCCAAACAGTTACGAACTGGATAAAAGACCGCGGGAATTTACTGGAGTTTTCTTATTCAAATAGGCGAGCATCTTATCTTGGGGAGACCCTTTACGCAGGAGGGAAAATTACATCCATCGATCGCGACACAAATGTCGTTGAGCTAGAGCTCTACATTAAAAATGAAAAGGACGAAGTTACGACGCCGGGTAATGCAAAAGTTAAAATAAGCAGCTGACTAATTTCACGAGATTCAAACTTCTATTTTATATATATACAATAAACAGGGTTTAGGGAACCCAATGTCAGGAGATCGGGTTAACTGAGAATATATAAAGAGTTTTGGGGCAGTGCGGATGTAATGTCTATGAAACGGCCAGAATATTATGAATACACAGGCGGCACCCTACAGCGTATACAAAACAAACACGCTCCGAGAGGGTAAAACGGTCTCAAACTAAGTTATTTTTGCGAAATACGATATTAGTCCCAAAAAAACAATGTAGCTAAGGATCGCTATGGCGATCACGCCGATATGTGTTAAGTCCGCCCGCCTCTATAGCTTAATATCAAAATCTAGCGTATTCTTTCCGTCATAGAACAGACGATTTGGATTTGTAATGGAAGAGATACCCTCGTTAATAATTCGCAATGGAACTGTCATTGATGGTTCCGGCAGCCAACGTTATGAAGCCGACATTGAAATTACCGGATCTAAAATAACGCATATTGGTGAATCTCACAAAAAGGGAAAGTGTGAAATAGATGCAAGCAATAGGATCGTCACTCCTGGTTTTGTTGATATTCATACTCACTATGATGCGCAAGTCACATGGGCAAACCAAATAACGCCTTCCTCGTGCAACGGGGTAACAACTGTACTAATGGGGAATTGCGGGGTTGGCTTTGCTCCTGTCAAACCAGATCAGCACGAAATGTTGATTTCGTTGATGGAAGGCGTTGAGGATATTCCTGAAGTTGTCCTGAGCGAGGGATTGCCATGGACTTGGGAAACTTTCAGCGACTACCTCAATACCCTCGATAAGCGACGTTTCGATGTCGATGTCGCAACGCAAGTGCCTCACGCAGCTCTAAGAGTTTATGTAATGGGAAAACGCGGTGCTGACCGGGAACCCGCTTCAGCAGGCGATAGAGCGCGAATGGCGCAGTTAGCTGCCGAGGGTATAAAAGCCGGTGCTTTCGGATTTTCTACGTCTCGGCTGCTTCAACATCGCACTGCCGAGGGTGAACCAATACCCTCTTATGGTGCTGCCGAAGAGGAACTCCAAGAAATAGCAAAGGCTATCTCCAAAATCGGTCGCGGTTGGCTGCAAGTTGTTGCTGACTTTGGAGAAAGCCAAGAAACAGAGTTCTCGATGCTGAAAAGGCTGGTAGAAGCGTCTGGATTACCCCTTACGCTGACCTTGCTTCAACGTGACTCGTGGCCGAATGAATGGTCTGAACTTTTAAAAAAAATAGAAGCCGCGAATTCTGAAGGGCACGTAATCACAGGCCAAATAAGAGGCCGGCCAACAAGTACTCTTCTGGGTTTTGAGCTTTCTGAAAACCCTTTCTTGGGTTGCCCGAGCTGGAGCGAAGTCGCGAATTTGGATATAAAGTCTAAATTTAAAGCATTAAGTGACCCAGCATTCAAAAAAAGGTTGATTAACGAGCCAGGGGGCACAAAAGAACAAATTGCACGTTACCGCGAGTGGGATAAAATTTTTCTGCTTGGAGATCCGCCTCAATACGAACCTGTCCCCGAAAGCAGCATTGCTTCTATTGCAAAAAGGCAAAACGCAAGCCCAGCTAATGTAGCTTTTGATTTAATGATGGAGAACGAAGGAAAAACGATTCTGTATCACCCAATGTCGAACTACAGTGCCGGCGATATGTCATGTGTTTATTCCATGCTCCAGCATCCTAATACGCTTATGGGACTAGGGGATGGAGGAGCGCATGTTGGGATAATGTGTGATGCGACAGATATGACACACGCTCTAACTCATTGGACCCGCGACCGGACAAGGGGAGATCTGCTGCCTCTAGAGGACATAATTACACGAATGACATACAACAATGCCAGAGCGATGGGTCTTACTGACAGGGGATTAATCCAAGAAGGCTTTAAAGCTGATATTAATGTCATCGATTACGATAGGCTCCAACTCCACGCGCCTAAAATTCATTATGATCTTCCCGCAGGGGGGAAACGCCTTATCCAAGAAGCTACTGGGTACGACCACACTATTCTATCCGGTGTACCGGTGTGGGCAGGCGGTAAACCAACAGGTCAATTGCCGGGTAAACTTTTACGAAGCCATTAAAAAGCAGTTCCTTACTAATATGCGTGCAAGTTGGTATGAAAAAACTGGTCCAGCCTTAGACGTTCTCCAAACCGGAGAATTGGAGACACCAGAAGCCTCAAATAGCGAGGTGAGAATTAAAATATTCTCATCGGGTGTGAACCCTGCAGATGTTAAACTGCGCTCTGGTCAATCTAGCTACGGTTATAATTTTGATAGAGTAATACCAAATAGCGATGGCGCAGGAATCATTGACCAAGTTGGCGCGGGCGTATCGAAACAGCTCCTTGGCCAACGTGTTTGGCTATTCAATGGACAGCGTCTGGGGCGCGCCTATGGAACTGCGGCGGAGTATATTTGTATTAATACTGATTATGTGACTGAATTACCTGACCATGTTTCTTTCGACGAAGGAGCAACCCTAGGCATCCCAGGGTTAACGGCATATCATGGTGTTTTTGCCGATGGCTCGGTTAAGGACAAAACAGTCCTTGTTACCGGAGGAGCCGGCGCGGTAGGATTTTATGCTATTTCTCTTGCGTCTTGGGGTGGCGCAAATGTTCTCTGTACTATTAGCAGCGACCAAAAAGCGGAGCTTGCATTATTGGCTGGAGCCCATAATACGATCAATTATAAAACTGAGAATGTAGCAAAAATGGTCGAGGCCTACACAAAAGGCAAGGGTGTAGATCGCTTAGTCACCGTCGATTTTGGCGGAGATCTCCCATGGATAGCCTCTGTCATGCGACAGAATAGTTGCGTATCAGCTTATGCTTCAGATACAGAGAAAATGCCAAAATTGGATTTTTTCTCTTTTATGCGCCGAAATATACAGATACGTCCTTTTATTCTTAATTCACTCCCCAAAAAAGACCTCGACAAAGCTCGTTTAGGTATGAACCGGTGGCTTATTGAAAAACCAGATTCGGTAAAGCCTATCGCTAAGAAATTTTACCTCGAAAACATAGCAAAAGCTCACGAATTTGTCGAAAGCTCAACAAAGTTTGGAACCGTTATTGTAAATCCTTAAATTTTTTACTGAACGTCTCTAGAAACGGTCAAGCCTGTATGGCGCCATATCTATGTTGAGCGGCTGGTTCGAAGCAAGCGCCGCAATCATTCTCCCGGTCATTGGCGCGCCAGTTAAACCAAGATGTGCATGGCCAAACCCATAGAAAAGACCCGGGTACCCTGGAACTTCGCCAATATAGGGAACAGAGTCTGGCGGCGAAGGCCGTCGCCCCATCCACTCTTGGACAGACGAAGTGTTGAGGTTTGGAAACAGCGCTTTTGAATGATTTTTGAAAATTAAAGCTCTTTTATAATCAGGCGGGGCATCTATGCCAGCGAACTCCGCTGTGCCTGCACTCCTCATTCCCATCTCCATAGAGCTCGAAACAAACTTGTTGTCTGCATCCATTATTGAGTTTTTTAAAGTTACATTAGGGTCCTTGAATATGAGATGATAACCACGCTCTGCCTCAAGGAGGACGTTGACACCCAGATCTTTTAAAAGTTTTGCTGACCAAACTCCGGCGGTTAGAACAAGTTTGGGGGCCTGCCGGTTACCGCTATCAGTAACAATTTCATACCCCCCATTAGCCAGAGGAACTATCCTATTTACCTCTGCTTTAAAATATTTTACGCCCTGAGCAATGGCCTTTTCAGCAATAACTTTTCCGAGGCGGCCTGGGTTTGTTGTTCTCCCTTGTCCGTTGATTAAGACGCCATTTTGAACGGAAGGAGAGAGGTCCGGTTCTAGTTCTCTCGCCTCATCCCCGGTGATCACTTGAATTGGCACGCCTCGCTCTCGACGCAATTTCCAGTCGACACTTTCCAAATTCATTGCAGTTTTATTGCGCGTTACAAAAACATAGGAACAATCTTCGATTAGATTTTCGTGTCCTGTACCCTTTAACAACTGCTTATATAAATCTAGATTAGGCCGGTTGAGGTTTAGCATGGCATCCGCTATCGCTGGCAATCTTTCGGCTCTGCCAGACTTCAAAAATTCTATTAACCATGGCACCATCCTGGGAAAATAAGACCATCGGATAGAAAGCGGGCCCGTCGGGTCAAGTAGCCATTTTGGAACGTTTTTCCAGAGCCCTGGCATTGATTGAGGGACACACGCCCACTGCGAAATTACCCCCGCATTACCAAAGCTTGTTGCATCAGATGGTTCGTCCCGATCAACCAGCGTGACATTGAAACCCTTTTCATTTAGCGCGATAGCATTGCAGATCCCAACAATGCCTGCACCGAGAACCAATACTTCCGTGTCCTGATGTGTCATAATGTATCCAAAACATTTTAATAACTTTTAAATTTTTAAAAGAACTATGTATAGATACATCATAGTACGAATTCTACTTATGATACCAACCGTATTTGGAGCGGGCATACTTGTTTTTTTTCTGATGCGGGTAATACCAGGCGATATATGCCTAACCCGCTGGGTCGATTTTGGTACAAATTTAGATCCCTATATCCTGGATTTGTGTCGACATAAACTCGGGCTGAACAAGCCTATACTGAACCAGTTTTGGGAATTTTTTAGGAATACTCTGACCCTTGATTTTGGGACGTCCATGTGGACTGGCAACGATATGGCCGAGGAGCTAAAACCCCGTCTAGCGCTATCGCTACAACTAGCTGTAATGGCACTGGCAATCACAATATTAACCGCAATACCACTTGGTGTAATAGCTGCCTATTACAAAGGTCGTTGGCCTGATTCTATTATACAATTTTTTTCCATTACTGGTGTTGCCATTCCTTCCTTTTGGCTGGGTATCATGGTTTTAGTGGGAATTTTAATTGTCACCCAAAAGATTAACGGCAATCCGTGGATGCCTCCTATTATTTTTGTCTCACCATTCGAAGATCCATTAAACAACCTGGCACAACTTATAATACCAGCAGTTGTAATCGCGCTGAGGTATATTGCTATTACACAGAGAATGACGCGATCTGCAATGCTGGAAATACTGCGAGAGGACTACGTTCTAAGTGCGCGAGCCTATGGCTTAAGTGAAACTGTCGTAATGAGGCGACACGTTCTAAGGAATGCAATGCTGCCAGTCGTTACAGTTTTAGGGAATGAATTTGCCTTCCTTATAGGAGGATTAGTCATAACTGAGCAAGTTTTTAATCTCAATGGAATAGGGGCGCTACTTTTGCAATCTCTAGAAAACGCCGACTACATTGTTACCCAGAATTTAGTCATGCTGATCGTTCTATTTTCCGCGACTATCAATCTGGTTGTCGACCTTACTTATTCTTATTTTGATCCACGCATACGGTTTAATTAACTTTCTTTACTTTTTTAGGAGTTTTAACGAAAAGTATCAGCGGCAACGCTAAAAAACCAGTAACCGCAAGAAAGTAGAATGCATTAATATATCCTATCATGGCAGATTGCCGTTCTATTTCGCTGCTAAGGTTTTTCAAATCAAAAAATGTTTCGGAATTCCAAAAACCCATTTCCCCTCTGTAAAGGAAAATTTCATTAAAAGGATTTATAAAATTAGTAAAGTCAGCATAATTAGTGGAGGTTGAGCGGATAACAATCGTTATCGTTAGAGAGATATATATACTACTACCTATGTTTCTTAGCAGGTGCAGGACGGCAGTCCCCTCTGGAACAAACTTAGGGTCAATATTAGAAAACATCACTATAGTGAGCGGCACCCAGGATAAACCTACACCAAAACCCTGAATTGCACTTGCCCAAGCCACACCGGCAGTTGTCATATTGATATCGAAATTTGCCAGCAGCCAGCAAGAGCCTGCCTGAGCGATGAAACCCAGAGCTAAGCCAATTCGAGGATCTCTTCTACTTATAACTAGGACAAGGAAATTTCCAGCGAATGCACCAAAACCTCTTGCTGCTAAAAGCAAGCCAATAATAGACTCGGGATAGCCCCTCAAATCCTGAAGCATACTAGGGTACAAAACAATTGGCGTGAAATTCAGCATGCCGTAGATAAATACGAGAACAAATCCCAAGAAATAGTTTCTATCTTTTAATAGCCACGGATTTAAATAAGGATTCCGTGAGGTTAAAATATGAGCGGTAAAGATATAGAAACAAATAATTGCAACGGCTGCTTCTACAAGAATTTCCCTAGAATCAAACCAGTCTAGCCTATTGCCTCTGTCCAACATCAACTGCAAGGCAGTTACTGCAATCGATAAGCTGATAAAACCAGTCCAATCCAACTTACTTAACTTGTCGTGCACCGTATTTTTTACGTAAACCCAAGACCCTATAAATGCTAGTAAGCTGAAAGGCGCGATAATATAAAATATCCACCGCCAACTATAAGCTTCAGATATATATCCTCCAACAGTCGGTCCAATTATGGGACCACAAACAACCCCCATTCCCCAAACAGCAGTAGAAAAACTGTGCAGTCGCCTTGGGAATACCCCAAGAATTATAGCTTGCGATAAAGGAACTAATGGGCCGCCAAACGCGCCCTGCAAAACTCTGTAAATGACTAATTCTGCGAGTGTCGTTGCTTGACCGCAGAGTATTGAAGAAATAGCGAAGCCAAAAATTGTGCAAAGCATTAGCCTCCTTTGACCAAACCGAAGGGTTAACCAACCTGTCATAGGTGTAACAATGGCTGTTCCAACAATATTGAACGTCACGGTCCAGGCTATTTGGTCCTGTGTGGCCCCCAAAGCTCCCTGCAGCTGAGGCAGTGCTATATTGGCTATGGTGATGCTCATTGCATAGAGGGTAGAAGTCAGCGTAAGTGTCCCTAAGATCATCCACTGAAAGAATGATATGCTCCTAGACGAATTGTCTAACACATCACTCATAATACGTTGATCCTTGTAAGGGTGCTGCAACCGTCACGGAGGCCAATTTTCGACAAGTATTTATTACTATCGCTGCTTCTTTTAAATTTACTGGAAACGGGAAAAATACTATTAAATTTCTAAGTTAATCTGAGCCGCCATAAATCTCTGCGGCTCAGGCAGAAGCCGGTTTTACTTTCAATTAACATCCGGCGCAAAGGTTTACTGTAAAACCGACAACCTAGTGGGAGTAACTCTCTGTACTTGGATTGCTTCTCGATCTATTAGTTCACCCACCTTAGGGGCAACCTGATTTTTCCAAAACTCACTCTCGTAAACGTCTTTGTAAAGTTGCTCTCTTTCGGTTTCGTTCTCAAACCGGCGTATCCAAAAGTAAACCGAGTCATCCGCTTCACCTTTAAAGCTAGCACTAATCACGGCTCCTTTACTCACCTGAAACGGGATGATTTCATTCTCCATAAAATCAAGCCATTCCGACATCTTCCCAGGTTTTATCTTGTATTGCCGCAATTCATAAAAGGCCATGATCTCCTCCACAAAATTAATTTATAGATATACATTAACCTGTTTGGAGGAATAATTCGATCATCTATAAAATGAATTTTTTATACAAGGGGCTCAAGCCGACTTTAACTTTGCTTAAGCCGAACTTTTAAATAGGATTATATAAGCAACTTCAGAATGCATGTTCTCAGTTAATCAATCTGAAAGGTCTTGAAAGTGCCGTCGGTTTTAAGCCAAATTGAAATAGATAATTATCACCGTGATGGATTTGTTTATCCTTTAAGGGTTTTAAGCAGCAAACAGGTTGGAAGCTGCCTAAAAAAATACAGGAGCTTTTACGCTCGTCATAATTCAGACTTCGACGCTAAATCAGTCCTTCGGAGCAAACCTCATTTAGTTTTCCCATGGCTTTATGACTTAGTCACTAATTCAGCTATTACAGACCACGTAAGTGCAATTCTCGGTCCAAACCTGCTTGCGTGGGGTTCTAGCTTTTTTGCAAAGCAATCTCATGATCCCGGCTTTGTGAGCTGGCATCAAGATGCCAATTACTGGGGTCTTGAACCTCACGACGTACTAACAGCATGGGTGGCTTTTTCTCCCAGCAAGTCGTCAAATGGCTGTATGCGGGTCATTCCGGGAAGCCAACTAGGTGAATCGCTTGACCATCAAGATACGTTTTCCAAAGATAATCTCCTTACTCGAGGACAGGAAATTGTCATGGATGTAGATGAGCACAGCGCAATTGATCTCGAACTTGAACCGGGAGAAATGTCCCTCCACCATGTCAATATAGTGCATGGTTCGGACCCTAATGACAGCAATATAGACAGGATAGGGTTTGCAATCCGATATATTTCTACAGAAGTTAAACAAATAGCCGGAAAAACAAGTGCCACTTTAGCCAGGGGTGTCGATAAATTTGGAAATTTTGACCATGAACCCAGGCCAGCTCGGTCATACGATAAAGAATCCCAGCGTGTTCGAAACAAAGCCTTAAAAAGACAGCATGACGTACTTTACAGTGGCGCTAGACAACGTTAGTTCTACTTACTTGAGTGTGCACCATCACGCCATCTGTAGTAAGCAACTGTGGCCGGCAGAAACCAGGGCTTACCATTATAAAACGGACGAGTCTCAAAGGTTAGTTTGTCAAATGCTGTACCGCCCTCCGGAAGCCCTAAAACTTGTTGCGCTGCTCTTGTACCCAGATAACTTGCCATTCCTACTCCTGATCCACAGCAGCCCATAGCATAATTGATACCTCCATGTTCCCCAATGTGCGGTAATTCATCAAACGTGTAGGCCACAAAGCCCATCCATGAATGCGAAAGTTTTATGCCCTTTAATTCCGGGAAAATACCTATAAGGTCCCGTCGCAATAGTGCGCCACTTTTTTTAACATCAGCCTCCCCAGTTGTTACTCGTCCGCCAAATATAATACGGCGTCGATCTGGCGATGGGCGGTAATAATATACTACCTTTCTAGTATCGCTAATTACCCTATCTGTTGGCATTAGCTTATTGATCAATGGACCATCTATGATGTCGGTAGCAATCATATAACTTCCAATTGGGATCACTCGTCTTGAAAGCCATGGCGTAAGTTGGCCAGTATATCCGTTCGTGCCGACAATAATTCGGCCAGCTGTAAATATTCCAAGCTGTGTTTCGAGGCTAAACTTAGCGTCGTTCTTTCCTATTTTTTCGACCCTACAGTTCGGTATTACCTTAACGCCGGCTTCTAATACTTTTGTGAGCAGTGCTGAATGATAGAGAGCCGGATCAAGAGACGCATGTGAACTAAAGATAGCTCCTCCATGATAAATGTCAGTCCCGAGTTCTGCACGTTGCTTAGACCTCGGAACAAGCGTTGCTGGCACTTTTAGAGAAGCGGGTTGGGTTTCTAAATTTACAGCCAATCGATCGAATTCTTTTTGATTATGTGCTGCAAAAAACCGACCGGGCACTTTAAAAGAACAATCTATTTTTTCTTGCGCTATGAAATTCTTTAACCATTCTAAGGAGTTCTGACCCTCCTTTATAATTTTATAGGCTAAGGCTTCCCCAAATTGCCCGCACAACTTTTGGAAACCCGGTTTTATGGAAGTGCTTATTTGCCCGCCGTTTCTGGAACTACATCCCCAACCGGCATCTTCAGCATCAAAAACAACAACGTCACGCCCCGCCTTCGCAAGAGTAAAAGCTGCGCATAATCCAGTGTAACCAGAACCAATAACCGCAACATCAATTGTCTTGGGTACTTTTTTTGTTTTGATTTCAGGACGTGGTGACTGCTCCCACCAAAACGGGGTGGACTTAAAATTCTCAGTAAAAATTTCCATCAACTTTCCACATGAATATCCAGCTCCAAACCAAGGTTTGAAGTTTATTTACAATAATGCCTTTTTCAAAATATTTTTTTACCCGTCGTTTATTTTTGTTTTCCCTTTTGGCTAACAGAACTAACAGTTATAAGAGCGGTTCTATCTTAAAGTCCCTAAACAGGAACGAGCCTTGAACAAGCAGACTAATAAAAATACGGAGCGCTTAAACATCGCCGTAATAGGCACCGGCATAAGCGGTTTGTCCGCTGCTTGGTTACTCAACCAAGGACACCATGTTACTGTCTTTGAACAAAATGACTATGTTGGCGGTCACAGCCACACTGTTATTGCAGAAGATGAATTTGGCAAAATACCCATCGATACAGGATTTATCGTTTATAATGAAACGAATTATCCAAATCTCACAGCATTATTTGACTATCTAGATGTTCCAACTGAAGCGAGCGAAATGTCTTTTTCGGCTTCGTTGGATGGCGGTCTTTTTGAATATTCTGGAACTAACTTAAATGGACTATTTGGGCAGCGCTCAAATATTATAAATCCCCGCTTTTGGAGAATGATGTCAGGAATATTGAGATTTTATAAAGAGGCTCCGTCCTTTCTCGCGGAAAGTAATAGTGAATCCATATCTTTAGGCGACTATCTTAGACGCAGAAATTACAGTGCCGCTTTTATCAATGACCATCTTTTGCCTATGGGAGCAGCTATATGGTCGACGACAAGTGAAGAAATCCAAGCATACCCCGCTCACGCCTTTATACGCTTCTTTCAGAGCCACGGGCTCCTCAATATAATTCATCGCCCGAGTTGGCGAACGGTGAAAGGGGGAAGCACCGAGTATGTGAAGAGGCTGTCCGCCGCGTTTGAAGATAGAATTTTTTTAGACGCTGTGATCTCGGTCATTCGCACACCCGATAATTTGGTAATAAAAACAAAAAGCGGTAAATCGTTATTGTATGATCACGTTGTCATCGCTACGCATGCTGATCAAGCCATAAAACTAATCGCGGATCCAAATGATATAGAGACTAAACTTCTGTCCCCATGGCGTTACACGCAAAATAGAACGATCCTTCATCGGGATAAACAATTCATGCCAAAGGAAACACGAACCTGGTCTAGTTGGAATTTTATTGGGGCCCAGCCTTCGAAGAGACAGCAATCTTTTTCGGTGACTTACTGGATGAATAAATTACAGAATCTAGAAAGTAAGAACGATTATCTTGTCACATTGAATCCTAGTCTAAAAATTAACCCTGAGGCCGTTATTCTGGAACAAGAATATACGCATCCATTCTTCGATGCAGCCGCCCTTAAATCACAGAAATTTCTCTGGGATCTTCAAGGCGTGGACAGG
>CEOQ01086062.1_pt1 | contig 21122 bp, 22 predicted proteins | sample 361351 | NCBI WGS metagenome assembly CEOQ01 (sample SAMEA2619907, study PRJEB7988) | marine metagenome | biome: marine biome (ENVO:00000447); feature: deep chlorophyll maximum layer (ENVO:xxxxxxxx); material: "saline water (ENVO:00002010), including plankton (ENVO:xxxxxxxx)" | depth 60 m | reverse complement strand
TATTTATACTTATGGCCATAGAAATCAGCAGGGCTTAACTCTAAGTCTAGATAATTCAAAGGTTTATCTTATTGAACACGGACCTAGAGGTGGAGATGAGTTAAATATTTTAGAGTCAAGCAATAATTATGGATGGCCCTTAATTACTTATGGAATTGATTACAGTGGAGCAACAATTTCTCCTTTTAAAGAAATGGAGGGATTAGAACAGCCTATAAAGTATTGGGTTCCATCAATTGCTCCATCAGGCATGACAACGTATAGAGGAGATAAGTTTCCAAACTGGAAGGGAGATATTTTTATATCTTCGATGATACCTGGTGAACTAAGAAGGTTAAAAATCTCTAAAGAAGGTGTTGAAGAAGAAGTATTAATTGATAATCTAGGAAGACTAAGAGGTGTACATAATTCACCTGATGGCAATCTATTGATCATTTCTGATAGAAGTAATGCCAAAATATATAAAATATCACCAAAGTAAGGAGTTAGTATGGTATTAAAAGTTATAACAGTTTTAGTTGGCGCCTTCTTGTTGTTACAGTCAATGGGATGGATTCTAGATCCATCAGCTGCTGCTGCTGGTTTAGGTATGACCATTGTTGAAGGAGTAGGGGCAAATACCCAGATAGGAGATTTTACTTCTTTCTTTTTTACTGCTGGATTATTTGCTGTATTGGGCGCGATAAAGGAACAACATCTGTGGCTATATGGTTCAATAAGTTTACTGGGAAGCGCAGCGATATTTAGATTACTTTCAGTTTTCCTTCACGGAACTGAACCTCTAGTTTCAGCAATAGTCTTTGAAGTATTAATTTCTGCATATTTATTAATACACATACACTTTCTAAAAAAACAAAATAGTTAACTAACAATTTCTTGGTTGCTTATGATAAAGTTCCAAGAAATTTAAATAAGGAAATAATATGAAATTTGAAGGAACTAAATCCTATATTTCTACTGAAGATCTAAGCATGGCAGTTAATGCTTCAGTAGCTTTAGAAAAGCCACTTTTAATCAAAGGCGAACCTGGTACTGGGAAAACTATGTTAGCAGAACAAGTAGCAGAATCTTTAAACATGCCATTAATTGAATGGCACATCAAATCTACAACAAAAGCAAGACAAGGACTCTATGAATATGATGCTGTAACTAGGTTAAGAGACTCTCAATTAGGTGATGAGAGGGTAAAAGATATTTCGAATTACATAGAAAAAGGAAAGCTTTGGGAAGCATTTGCTTCTGAAGAAAGAGTAGTTCTTTTAGTAGATGAAATAGATAAAGCAGATATTGAATTTCCTAACGATTTACTTCAAGAAATAGACAGAATGGAGTTCTATGTTTATGAAACTAAAGAAACAATAAAAGCAAAAAATAGACCTATAGTAATCATTACAAGTAACAACGAAAAAGAACTACCTGATGCATTTCTTAGAAGATGCTTCTTTCACTATATAAATTTTCCTGATAGAGCAACCATGGAACAAATTGTTGCTGTTCATCATCCTAAAATTAAGAAAAAACTCGTAAAAGAAGCTCTGGATATCTTTTTTGATGTTAGAAAAGTCCCAGGACTAAAGAAAAAACCATCAACTTCTGAAGTAATAGATTGGTTAAAGCTATTAATGTCTGATGACCTGCCTGATGAGATTCTTAAAAACAGAGACCCTTCTAAAGCTATTCCTCCTTTATATGGCGCCTTAATTAAAAATGAACAAGATGTTCAATTACTTGAAAGACTAGCATTTATGGCAAGAAGAGAGGCAAATAATAATTCCCAATAATGTTTATTACTCTTTTTAATACCCTAAGATCAACAGGAGTACCTTGTACTTTAAGAGAACTCTTAGATCTTATTGGATGTGTCGATAAGAATTTAGCTTTTGGAAATATGGAAGAGTTTTACTATTTAAGTAGAGCTACTCTAGTTAAGGATGAAAAGCACTATGATAAATTTGATAGAGCTTTTGATATTTACTTTAAGGGAATAGAAAGCATAGATGACATTTTAGAAATGCTTATACCCGAAGAGTGGTTAAAGGCAGAATTTGAGAAATATTTAACCGAAGAAGAACTAGAGAAAATAGAATCCTTAGGTGGACTTGAAAAACTTTTAGATGAATTTAAAAAACGCATAGAAGAGCAAAAAGAAAGACACGAGGGTGGAGATAAATGGGTTGCAACCAAAGGCACTTCACCATTTGGAAATGAGGGTCAGAATCCAGAAGGAATTCGAGTAGGTGGAGAAGGCAAGCAAAAAAAAGCTGTTAAGGTTTGGGAATCAAGAGATTTTAAGAATCTAGATGATAGTGTTGAATTAGGTACTAGGAACATCAAAGTAGCCTTAAGAAGATTAAGAAAACTAATTCGAGATAGCGCCGAAGAAGAATTTGATTTAGATAACACAATTAGTTCTACAGCAAAAAAGGCCGGTATGCTGGATATTAAGTATAGGCCTGAAAAAAGAAATGCTGTGAAAGTCTTAGTACTCTTTGATGTTGGAGGCTCCATGGATCCCCATGTAAAGATTTGTGAAGAATTATTCTCTGCATGTAAAACTGAATTTAAAAATTTAGAATATTTCTATTTCCATAACTTTATTTATGAAACGGTTTGGAAAGACAATAGAAGAAGGCAAAACGAAAGAATCTATACCGAAGATATACTCCATAAATACTCTTCTGACTACAGAATAATCTTTGTTGGTGATGCAACCATGGCTCCTTATGAAATTACAAATCCAGGTGGCAGTATTGAACATTGGAACGAAGATGCTGGAGCTTCTTGGATGAAAAGAATAAGAGAAGTATATGAAAAAGTTATATGGTTAAACCCAGTACCAGAGGAACATTGGGAATACAGTGCCTCTGTAGAACTTACTAGGTCTCTAGTTGAGGATAATATGTTTCCTTTAACTATAAGAGGCCTAGAAGACAGTATGGCTTTCTTAAGTAAGTAAAGCCATTAAACCCTTCCAAAAATAACATTATTTCCAAATGAAAGCTTTATCTATAAAGAATCTAAAGAAAACTTACAAAGGCGGACTGGATGCTTTAAAAGGTATAGATTTAGATGTCGAAGAAGGCGATTTTTTTGCTTTATTAGGTCCAAATGGAGCTGGAAAATCAACCGCCATCAATATTATCAGTTCTTTAGTAACTAAATCATCAGGAAAAGTAGAGATATTAGGCATAGATATAGATCAAAATCACTCTTTAGCTAAAAAAGAATTGGGTGTGGTTGGACAAGAGGTCAATTTTAACCAATTTGAGAAGGTATCTAACATAGTTATCAATCAAGCAGGTTATTTTGGTTTAAGTAGAAAAGAAGCCAAAGAAAATGGAGAGTACTTCTTAAAAAGACTAGATTTATGGGATAAGAGGAATGAAGTAGGAAGAAACCTTTCAGGGGGCATGAAAAGAAGAGTTATGGTTGCGAAAGCATTGGTGAATAAACCCAAGCTTCTTATTCTGGATGAGCCTACAGCCGGCGTGGATATAGAACTAAGGCGATCTCTTTGGGATTTTCTTCAAGAAATTAATGAGCAAGGAACTTCTATTATTTTGACAACACATTATTTAGAGGAGGCAGAAAGGCTTTGCAGAAATATTGCAATCATAGATGAGGGTGAAATAGTTGAGAATACAACTATGGTCAATTTATTAGGAAAATTAGAAGTAGAAAGTTTTGTATTAGATATTGATAAATCTCTATCAAAAGGAGAATTAATAGAAGATAAATATCAGATCAAACTATTAAATGATAAACAGCTCTCAGTTACTCTTGAAAAAGGACAAAAATTAAACGATGTTTTCTCTTATTTATCTAAAAACCAAATATCAGTTTTAAGTATGAGAAATGAAACTGGAAGATTAGAGGAGCTTTTTATTAATTTACTAGAGGAAAGTAAGTAATGAGTAATCTAGAAAAATTAAGATCTCTATTTACCATTCTTAGAAAAGAAATGGTTAGATTTTTCCGAATCTATATACAAACTTTTATATCGCCAGCTATTGTCATAACACTTTATTTCATAATTTTCGGCAATCTCATTGGGTCTAGAATTGGACAAATGGGAGGCTTTAACTATGTTCAATTTATGGCACCTGGCCTTATCCTTATGTCAGTTATAACTAACTCTTATGGAAATGTAGTTTCATCATTCTTTAATGCAAAATTTACAAAAAGCATTGAAGAGCTTTTGGTTACACCTATTCCAAACCATATAATTCTAACTGGATGGGTGGCAGGTGGAGTTGCTAGAGGACTATTAGTTGGGGTTGTAGTAACAGCAATCTCTTTATTTTTTACTGAAATAATAATCGAGAATATTGCTTTAACAGTTTTGGCTGTAGTTCTAACTTCAATACTTTTTTCTTTATTGGGTTTTTTAAATGCCTTTTTTGCTGAAACCTTTGACCATATAAGTATTGTTCCTAATTTTGTATTAACACCACTTATATATTTAGGGGGTGTTTTTTATTCCATACATTTACTGCCCGAGTTTTGGAAAAATATATCTTTAGTTAATCCACTAATGTATATGATTAATGCTTTCAGGCATGGAATGCTTGGAACATCAGACCTAGAAACTTTAGGATTCTCAGTAAATTTTGCAATATTTATGATGATTGTTTTTATTACAATTATCTATTCTGTTGCTTTATGGTTACTTAACTCTGGAAGAGGTATAAGAAGCTAATGAGTAAACAAGACATTACTTTTCCTTCAAAGTACGATAAAACATTACTTATACCAATAGACAGAACCAGAGAAAGACAAAATTTAAATATAGAATGGAAAGACAGTACCTTTTACGGAATAGATAAATGGACTTGCTATGAATTTTCTTGGTTAAATTTACAAGGAAAACCTATAAATAAAATTCTATATATTTCATATCCTTCTAATACTCCATTTTTTGTAGAATCTAAATCTCTTAAACTTTATTTATTTTCTTTAAATAACGAAAAATTCTCTTCTGAAGAAGAAATAGTTCGACTTATAAAGAAAGATTTAGAGGAGCTAGTTCAAGGGACTTTGACCTTGGAATTAACAAATAACGCAAAAATAATATCTCCAGACTTTTGTTCTATTGATTCATTGTGCGTTGAAATTCCAAGAAGTGTGGATGTAGATTCTAGTCTTTTGAAGGTCAAAGATAAAAATGTGTCTGTTAAATTAAAGACTAGTCTCTTTAGAAGCTTATGTCCGGTAACTGCCCAACCTGATTGGGCAGATATTTTCATAAAATACGAAGGCAAGGAAGTTGATGAAAAATCATTGCTAAGTTATCTAGTATCTTACCGAAACCATCAAGGTTTTCATGAGCAGTGCGTTGAAAAAATCTTTACAGACCTACTTAGTGTTTGTGAACCTAGATCTTTAATAATACAGGCTAATTTTTTAAGAAGAGGGGGCATAGAAATAAATCCCATAAGGTCTACAATAAACCCAGAATTAGATTTTATTAGAACGGCACGACAATGAGCATTATTTCAGTATACATAGGCTATATTTTTATAGGCCTAGGTTTATTATCTTTGAGTAAAAATTTCCTTTTACTCTTATTAAAGTTGAGCTCAAAAATCTTATCCTCAACTTCCCTTAGAATATTTTTCTTTGTTATTTTAGGGATACTTATAGAGAGGCTTATTTCTCTACCTACTTGGTATGAAGAGTTTTGGAGAGTTGCCTTAGTTGTTATTTTGCTTTTAGAAGCTATAAATATAGTTATATCTTTTATCTTTCCTAACTTTATTAACAAACGGACTAAAGTTTACGAAGGGCAGATAGGTCTATTAGCAAGATTCTTAATCTTTTTATTTTTTATAATTCTTGCCTTGGGTTTTCTATTTAGGTTTTACATAGGCCCAGTTACCACTAGCCAAGATTGTAATTCAGATAATACGATTGATGTTTACTGTATTGTAAAAAATCCAGAAGATTTAGCAGAAACTCCAGATAACAATTATTTAATTATCTCTGAATTTGGAAGCATAGAGCCTTTAGGAGAAGTTACTCCAGGAAAGATTTCTCTTTTAGATTTAAATTCAAAAAAATTGGTCAATCTACCTATTAATCTAAAAGATAGAGAGTGGGGTGATGACGATTGTGAGATGCATCAAAAAGGCCTATTAAGTCCTCATGGAATTGATTTAGTACAAAGAACAGATGGAAGATATCAATTAGCAGTAGTTGATCACCTTAATCAAGAGTCAGTAGAAATGTTTGAACTTATAAAGCGAAAAAATTGGGAACTAGATTGGAAAGGTTGCATTAAACCTTCTAAAGATAAGTATCTTAATGATGTGAGCTTAACAAAGGATGGAAACTTTTATGTATCTCATATGTACGATAGGAATACTGGTTATTTAGACTTTCTCCTAGTTTCCTTACTAAAGTATAAAACTGGATATGTTCTGTTTTGGGAAAAGGGTAAAGGATTTAAAAAGATCAAAGGAACGGAAGGAGCTATGCCTAATGGAATAGCATATGATGAAGAAATGGACATCTTATATGTTGTTCATAATCTGGGAGATCAATTAGTTGCAGTTAAACCTAATGAAAATAGGCTCCTAGCAAAGATACATTTAAGTGGCCCAGATAATTTAATACTGAAAGATAAATCTATATGGGTTACAACTTTAGATCATGAAATTTTGGATCTAATACTAGAATGTGGAGTGGAGTATATAACTTGTAATTTACCTTTTTCCATCTATGAATTAGATAAATTCTCTTTAGAAAAGACACAGAGAATAAGTATTAAAAATTCAGTTTTTGGATTAGCCACAGTAGCTCTACCTATAGAAGATAAAATCTGGCTGGGTTCTTTTCACTCAGATAGAATAGCGTCAGTTCAAATTAACTAGGAGAGATGGCAGAGTGGTCGAATGCGCTCGCTTGGAAAGCGTGTAAGGGTTAACCCCCTTCGAGGGTTCGAATCCCTCTCTCTCCGCCAGTTAAGTTCCACAAAAAGTTTGTTTAACAATTTGATTTTCTTTTGGTGCTAAAGAGTAATTTTCACTATCTTCTTGAAAAGAAAAAGGTGTTTCTAGAACTTTATTAAGTTGATGGAATAAAGAGAAGTCACCTTCATTAGCTGATTCAATAACTTCTTCAATTAAATGATTTCTAGGAATATATATGGGATTTATTGACTTCATTTTGTTTAAAATTGACTGTTTACTCTGGTCTTGAATTAATTTCTCCCATTTTTCTAACCACGAAGTAATGTCTTTATTGTTCTTAAAGAGGTTTAAGAAAGGTTTTGAGTCATTAAATTCTAAATAATAATTCAGAGATGAAAAGGTTTGAGTGTAATCTGTTTCATGAGACTTCATTAGGTTTAGCAGATCTTTAATGCTTTGTTCATTTTCTGTAATTTCAGATTCTAGGCCTATCTTAGTACAAAGAACCTGCAGAATTTTTGCATTTATATTTTCTACAAATTCCTGCATTACCCCTTCAACTTTTTCTTTTGCCTTCGACATATCTTGATCTATAAATTTCATAAGACAACCTGCTAGACAATACATATTCCAAAGGCAAATCTGGGGTTGATTGCCAAAAGCATATCTTCCTTGATGATCTATAGAACTAAAAACCTTCATGGGATCATAAGAATCCATGAAAGCACAAGGACCATAATCAATAGTTTCTCCAGGAATGGATATATTGTCAGTGTTCATAACACCATGAATAAATCCTATACCCATCCAGTCAGAAACCAAATCAGACTGTCTAGACGCAACACTTCTTAGGAATTCTAATGCCTTATTGTCAGAAGATTTAATTTCTTGGTAATGTCTATTAATAGAGTAATTTAAAAGCTTTTCAACATTATCCCAATCTTCTCTAGAGGCAAAATATTCAAATGTTCCAATTCTTATATGGCTTCTAGCTATTCTAGTTAAAATACCACCTGGTAAAATTGAGTCCCTCATTACCTTATCTCCTGTATCAATTGCACAGAGAGATCTAGTTGTAGGTATTCCAAGGTGGAACATGGCTTCACTAACTATATATTCCCTTATAACCGGACCTAATGCTGATCTACCATCTCCTTGTCTAGAAAATGGTGTTAAGCCAGAACCTTTTAATTGAACATCAAGTCTTCCATAATTTTTTGTGTCTAATTCTCCAAGTAAAACGGCTCTTCCATCACCTAACTGATTTACAAATGTTCCAAATTGATGTCCGGCATAACGTAAGCTTATTAAACTACTATTTTCGGGAGGCTCATTACCAGAAAAAATTTTTGCTATGTTTTTATTATCTATTTCTTTTATTCCTAATTCTTTAGCTAATCTAGAATTGAATGCTATGACTTTGGGATCTGAAACAGGAATAGGCTCAACCTTTTCATAAAAAATATCAGGGAGTTCTGAGTAGGTATTGGACAAGTTAATCAATTTTCTTCTTATTCGCTTTATTTCTCTAAGAAATATTGTACATTTAGTTACTAAATTTAATTATTAATAAATGCATAAACAAAATTTATTTTGCATCCTTTTTATTATCTTCTTAAGTTCTGCTTGTGGTGGAGGTGGCGGAGGAAGTTCTGATAATACTCCTTCCATCACAGGTACTGGTTCAGGTTCAGGCTCAGGCTCAGGCTCAGGAGGCGGCACTACGACAAATGCCAATAATGCTTGTGTTGTAGGTAATACAGGAGCTCCTGAAGTTCTGCAGCAAAAAATGTGGCCTCATTATTCATCGGATCAATTTGCTTCAAGATACATTGATTCCGACAAACTTGATAAGAATAACTATACAAATTTAACAATAGCTTGGACATGGGAAGCTCCTAGCGAAAAATTTATGGATGAAAACCCAACTTTAGTTGCTAACAGAAATGCAGCAACACCTATTATGGTTGATGGAGTTTTATTTACCACCTCTCAATTTAATCACGTCAATGCAATTAACGCAGAGACAGGTAATACTATATGGGAATTTGATCCAGTTTCTTATTCACAAGGTCAGGCAGTAAATCATGGTTTTATTCACAGAGGATTAGCATATTGGGAAAAAGATGGAGAAAAAAGGTTATTAATAGGCACCCTAGATGGCTTTTTATATAGCTTAGATGCTTGTACAGGTGAGGTTGATTTACAGTTTTCTAATGGAGGAAAGGTTGATTTAAAGGATGGCCTTGGAGTTGCCGTAACAGATAATTTACTTTTTGGTATCAACGCACCTCCACTAGTATGTAAAGACACTGTAGTTGTTGGTTCTTCAATAATTGACTGGCCAGATGGATCAAATTGGTTGCCCCCAGGCGACGTTAGAGCCTATGACATTATTACAGGCCAATTGAAGTGGCAATTTCATGTAATACCTCATGAAGGGGAGTTTGGTGAAGATACTTGGGAAAATGACAGTAATTTAAATGCAGCTGGTGCTAATGTTTGGTCAACATTTAGTTGTGATGAATCTTTAAATACCGTTTACCTTCCAACAAGCACTCCAACGAATGATCATTGGGGTGGAGATAGATTAGGAGACGGACTGTTTGGAGAAACAATAGTAGCTCTAGATATAGATACTGGAGAAAGAAAATGGCACTTTCAAACAGTACATCATGGATTGTGGGATTATGACTTACCTGCAGCTCCAAATTTAGTAAATGTAACTACATCCAATGGAGTTGAAAAATTACTAGCGCAAGTAAGTAAACAGGCTTTTTTATATGTGTTTGATCGTGAAACAGGGCAGCCTAAATGGCCTATTGTAGAAACTCCTGTTCCTCAAACTAATGAAGTTGGCGAACAAACTTCGTCAACCCAACCGATACCGAGTAAACCTCTACCTTTTGACCACCAAGGAGTAAATTTAGATAATTTAATAGATTTTACTCCTTCTTTAAGAAGTCAGGCTTTAGATATTATTTCACAATGGGATTATGGTGATTTGTATACACCTCCTACGAAGAGAGGGACATTAACTGTACCTAGTATTACTGGAGGTGCAAGTTGGTCAGGAGCAACTTATCATCCAGACAAAAATATTCTTTATGTGCCTTCTGGAACTTTTCCTTTTGTAACTAGTATTGAAAGGTCAGGACTCCAAACTCTACAAAACAGAGATTATGTTCATGGACCTCAAGGATTGCCACTTATGAAGCCACCATATGCAAGGATTACGGCTATATCAATGGAAACCGGAGAACATGTGTGGGTATCTGCTGTGGGAAGAAACTATGAGAACAGTGCTGCTCTTTCAGGAGTCACTATTAATGGAGATCTAGGTGCGATACAGAGAGTTCATGCTATAACAACAAAAAACCTCTTAATTACAGGTCAGCAAAGATTAACAGCGTTTGATCTTGATACAGGAGAAAAGATAGGAGAAATATCTGTACCTAACTCTGTGGTAGAAGGTAACTTAATGGCATATGAATTAAATGATAAGTTATATATCATTGTCCCCGTAGGTGGAGGTGAATCTTCCAGAGGACCAAAATCACAATTGATAGCTTACAAATTAAACTAAGGAAAAAATATGAGTAAATTAGAAAACAAAACTTTATTTGTATCTGGGGCCAGTAGAGGAATAGGTCTCGCGATAGCCAAGAGAGCTGCTAAGGATGGTGCAAATGTAATTCTCGCAGCAAAAACAGCGGAACCTCACCCAAAACTCCCTGGCACAATTTATACCGCTGCTGATGAAATAGAAGCAGAAGGTGGACAAGCTCTCCCAGTAATTTGCGATATAAGGGATGAAGATAGAGTTAAAGAGGCTGTTGATCAAGGCGTGGAGAGATTTGGTGGTATAGATATCTGCGTAAATAATGCTAGCGCTATTCAATTAACAGGTACTTTGCAAACCGATATGAAGCGTTTTGATTTGATGCATCAAATTAATACTAGAGGAACATATTTAGTCAGTAAGATGTGTCTACCTCACTTACTAAAATCTGAAAATCCTCATATTCTTAATTTATCTCCACCTTTGGATATGCATCCTAAATGGTTTGGCCCTCATGTTGCTTATACCATGGCGAAATTTGGTATGAGTTTATGTGTTCTGGGTATGGCAGAAGAGTTTAAAGAACAAGGAGTGGCAGTTAATGCTTTATGGCCAAGAACTGCTATTGCTACAGCAGCTATAAAAAATGCATTAGGCGGAGAAGAGGTAATGCACTTATCAAGAGATCCAGAAATTATGGGAGATGCTGCTTACGTGATATTAACTAAACCCTCTAAAGAGTTTACTGGAAATTTTTGTATAGACGATAATATTTTGGCTGATAATGGAGAAACTGATATGGGTAAATATGCAACAGTTCCTTTTGATCAATTAGCTCCTGACTTTTTTGTTCCAGAGGATATTCCTCCTCCAAAAGCTTCTACTGAAAATTAGTATGAAAAAAATAGTACTGACCGAAGTATTTAATAATAAACCTGAGCAACTTTGGGAAATACTCAGTGATTTATCAAGATCTGACTGGGTACCAGGTGTAGATCAAATAAGTCTTGAAGGTGATGTTAGAGTATTTGATATGGCTGGCATGGGTCAAGTGAAGGAAAAAATTCTGGAATGTAATGAAGAAAATCTAACTCTTAGATATTCTGCCATAGAGACTGTTGTGACTTTAAATCATCATTTAGCTTGCATGGAAATAGAACCTTTAGAAAATGGTAGTTTATTTAAATGGACAACAGAAATTGATCCAGAAATCTTTGCTGAAAGTATAGAAGAGAGCATGAAAATCAGCTTAGAAAGCCTTAAAAGTATTTTAAGTTCTTAAATCGCCATATTAAGATATAAGTGCTAATATGATTGGAAAGATCTGTTTTCTGGGGGGGAAATATGCTTGTTTTAAGTCGTCGAGTAGACGAATCTTTAGTTATAGACAAAGATGTCAAAATAACTGTATTGGATATAAAGGGTGGCCAAGTGAGATTAGGTATTACTGCACCCTCATCAGTAAAGGTGCATCGAGAAGAAGTATTTAATAGGATAAATGATTCTTCTGAAGAATAAGTTATAACTAAGATATATAATTGTCAGTAGGGCCCGTAGCTCATCAGGATAGAGCGATCGGCTACGAACTGATAGGTAGAGGGTTCGAATCCTTCCGGGCCCGCCATTTATAAATAACTAATTAGAATCTTGATAAACAAAATCCCTTCGTTACTAGTTCATCTTTTTACTTCATTGGGCGTCGTTTTTGGATTTTTAGCATTAGTTGCTACTTTAAATCATGATATTAAAACTGCTTTCTTATGGCTAGGAGTGGCTCTCATTGTTGATGGAGTAGACGGTTCTTTAGCCAGAAAATACGATGTGAAGGCTAATATGCCTTATATTGATGGTGCTGTTTTAGATAACATTATCGATTATTTTACTTACGTTATTGTTCCAGCCTTTATGGTTATGGAATTTAAAATGGTCTCAGAAGAATGGGTTTACTTTGTTGTTGTAACTATTCTCATAACTTCTTGCTATACATTTTCAAATACAAAACTTAAAACAGATGATTTCTATTTTCGTGGATTTCCTGCTGCTTGGAATTTAGTTGTTCTATACATCTATATTCTAGATTTATCTCACGTTACTAGCCTTATCTGGATTCTCTTTTGTGCTGTCTTTACTTTTATTCCTGTCAAAACCTTACATCCTTTTAGAGTAGAAAAATTTAGGAAAATTAATTTAGTTACTACTTCCTTTTGGATAGTCTCTATAGCAATGTTGATATTTAACAATAGTTACTCAGATATTTTTTATCTAATCTTTATTGTAACTTCTATTTGGTTTACTCTAATTACCTTAAGCAGAACTATAAAAGGGGGATAGTATGTCAGGTCCTTTAGACGGATATAAAGTAGTAGAGTTAACATCAACAGTTTCAGGTCCTTTGGCAGGTTTAATGCTAGCTGATCAGGGTGCTGAGGTAATAAAAGTAGAACCACCTCTTATGGGCGATCTTGCTAGATTTATGGGAAGCTCTAGAAATGGCGTCGGTGCTATGTTTTCAGTTTTAAATAGAAATAAGAGGTCTGTAGTATTAGATTTAAAAAATGAAGATGAAATTAGTATTCTTAAAGAGATCATTAAAGATTCTGACGTATTGATAGAAAATTATAGACCTGGAATAGTCCAAAAGTTAGGAATTGATTATGACTCCATAAAAGAAATAAACCCAGAGATTATTTATACCTCTATTTCTGGGTATGGACAAAGTGGACCTTATGCCGAGAGAAAGGTTTATGACCCTCTAATTCAAGCAACAATAGGAACTGCTTCTGCTCAAAATCCAGAAGACCCTGAATTCGTTAGAAATGTAATATTTGATAAAGCTACGGGATTAACTGCTGCTCAATCAATAACTGCAGCACTTCTACAAAAAGAAAAAACCGGAAAAGGAGAATACTTGCCTATTTCTATGTTGGAAGCAGGTCTTTATTTCTTATGGCCTGATGCAATGTGGTCAAGGACACTTCTAGGTGAAGATATCAACTTAGCTGCAGATTTATACGATACTTTCTCTTTATTTAAAACCAAAGATAAGTCTTTAGCTGTTATTTTAGTTGCTGATCCTGACTTTGAAACTCTGTGTAAATTTTTAGATTGCAATTTGCATGAAACACCAGAATTTTCAACATTACTTGGAAGGGTTGAAAATGCTAGTAAATTAACTCAAGAAATAAATTCTAGATTACAAAAACTAGACAGTTCTTTTGTAGGTAAAAGATTTGAAGAGCTTGGACTGTCTTTCTCATTTGTTAATTCACTAGATGAAGTGCATGAAGACCCGCAAGTGATAGATCAAGGTTCTTTAGTAGAAATTGAACACCCAGTTGGAGGATTGATGAGATATCCTAAACCGCCTTTTAACTTTAGTTCACAAGACAGTTTTCCAAAAACTCATTCTCCTAGTTTGGGTCAACATAATAGAGAAATTCTTAGTAATCTTGGTGTCGAAGAAGAGACTATCAAAAGAATGGAAGAAAGAGAAAAAATGAATGCAGATATGTTAAAGCAAATGGCTGAATTAGCAGCTCAACAGGATGCATAAAACACTTTTTGTTTTCTTTTCCCTATTTTTTTGCTTTTCAGTTTTATTCGCAGATACTAAATTAGTTATCTTGGGATCTGGTACTCCAAACCCAGATCCAGAAAGAGCCGGATCTTCTTATGCAGTTCTTGTAAATGGTAATGCTTATTTAGTTGATTTTGGTCCAGGAGTTGTAAGAAGAGCTGCAAGTTTATCACCTGAATGGGGAGGGGATTATCCAGAATTGAGTGTTCAAAATCTAAATTATGCTTTTCTTACTCATATACATTCAGATCATAGTGCTGGTTTAAGTGATCTTATTTTAACTCCATGGGTATTAGGTAGAGATGAGACATTAAAAATATTTGGACCTAGAGGCATTAAAGATATGGTTTACCATGTTACTAAGGCTTATGAGTTAGACATAGATTATAGAATTAATGGATCTCAACCATCTAACACTAAAGGTTATAAATCAACCGTTGTAGAAATAACAGAAGGATTAATTTTTAAGAATAAAGATTTATCAGTGGAAGCTATAAACATTAATCATGGAGATTTAGAAAATTCGTTTGGATTTAAATTTATTACAAAAGACAAAACAATAGTTTTTTCAGGAGATACGGCGGAAAGCAATAACTTATTTAGAAAAGCAAAAGATGCTGATATTTTAGTGCATGAAGTTTATTCGCAAGCCGGTTGGGAAAATAAGACGGATGATTGGAAAATTTATCACAAAGCCCATCATACTTCAGCAGTTGATCTGGGATACTTAGCTGAGAAAGCAGGGGTAAAGAAGTTAGTTCTTTCTCATATTCTATTCTGGGGATCTAGTCCTGAGTCAGTTATTCAAGAAGCTAAACAGGGATTTAGTAAAGAAGTAATTTTAGCTGAAGACCTTATGGTTATTGATTAAAACTCAACCTGACTAGGACATGAGCACTTAACGCACACGGAAAGAACTTCTTGTGAGCCTAACACATCGTAGAAACAAGACTTACCTTTAGATTTTCCATCTCCTAAAATAATAATATTTTTAGAAAGGTATCCTATTCTCTTCTTTTTATTTTCTTCCACTCTTTTTAAGTCATTCTTAATTAAATCAATTTTCTTTGCTGTATTTTTTTCTTGTTGCATTTGGCTATTTGCTTCTAGAGCTTGACCAGAGAAATTTGTACAATCTAAATCTTCACCTTTGATAGTGGTATAAACTCTTGTCTCTTGATTTTGTCTTCTGTGGTACATAGAGTTCTCATTTCTACAATATTCATCTAAAGCCAATCCTTTACTAGATGCTACTTTTTCTTCATATGAAGCAGAGCAGGAAAAAAGCCCTATGCTCAAAAGGAAAATTAGAAAAAGATAAGTTTTTTTCATAATTAATTGTTTAGTCTTAAGTTGCTAGATTAATATACTTTATAAATAGATAATAAAGAATAGTGACCAATTTAAAAATAGATATAGTTTCTGACGTTGTTTGTCCTTGGTGCGTGGTGGGATATAAGAACCTTCAAAAAGCTTTAAAAAATCTAGAACATGAAATGGACTTTACAGTCTCATGGAGGCCATATGAATTACATCCTGAGATACCAGAGGATGGCTATGACAAAGAGCTCTACATGAAACAAAAATTTGGTAATTCTTCTGGTTCTGATTTTGCAGCCACCATGAAAAAAATAGGCGAGGAACTAGGTTTTGAATTCAATTTTTCAAAGTCTAGAAGAATACCTAACACTTTTAAAGCTCATCGTCTTATCTGGTCAATCAAAGACCTAGCTCAGCAAACACAACTTTCAGAAGCTTTATTTTATGCTCACTTTACTGAAGGTAAAGATGTGGGCTCAACAGAAGTTTTAGCTCAGATCGGAGAAGAAATTGGTTTAAACAAGAAAAAAACAATCGAGTTTCTTGAGTCAAAAGAGGGAGGTAAAGAGGTTGCAGATCTAGAAATTAATGCTATGGAAAATGCTATCACATCGGTACCTACCTATATTATTAATGACAGGTTTATTTTGCATGGTGGACAAGAACCTGAAACTTTTGAATCTTTCTTCAGAAGGGTTGAGACTATATTAGAAAAAGAAGCTGAATAATTATTCGCACTCAAAAGCATGAAAGCATAAATTTTTTCCTTCTTTAGGAATATTGCCTTCTTTATCTAAAATTCCTTCAAGCTTTAAGTTTGCTATAGATGGTCCTTTTGCATCTACAGTAACTAATGTTAGGTGGTCAAAAGAGGTCTCTTCCTTAGACCATTGTCTTCCCCCTGTTGTACCTAACATTATGTAATCTCTATTATTTCTTTTTGTATGAGAGTAGGTATGCAAATGGCCATTAAATAAAGTAAATGGTCTATCTACAAGAGCTTCTTCTATTTCAGTAAACTCTGGTTCTTCAGATTTCAACCAAATAGGCTTATGTAGGAAAATAAAAGTCCAAACAACATCTTGATTATTTTTTATAACATCCAAGAAGTAATCTTTTTGCTCTTCTCTTATATCTCCTGAAACTAAAGCTTCCCTAGTAAGCGAGAAAGGATTTACTGGTTCTTTTAAATAATCTTCCGTGTCCATGATTAAAAATAAAACATCCTTATAGATAAAATGATAATAAGTTGTTCCATATTTACGCTTCCACTCTTCTTTCATTATCTTATTAGAAAGATCATTATTACCTCCCACATAAAAAATAGGGGCTTCGATTTTAGAAGCTATGGAATTAAATGAATCCCATTTTTTATTAGTATTAGATCTATATCGAGTATCATCAATTAAATCACCAACATTTATTACAAATTCAGGTCTCAGAAGATTTAATTGCTCTACAGCCACTTCAAATATACCTTCTCTTTCTCCTCCAGCTAGATCTGAAAAAATAGCAAAGGTGAATTTATTTTTAGATGCATCAAAGTTCTCATTTGTCCAAGGTAAAGTTCCCTCTAAATTATGTTGGAAAGGAATGGTTTCTTCAGAAAAAATACTGAAAGCTAATAAAGATATAAAAAAGAGGGTAATTTTTTTCATATATTCATTTTACTTAGTACTTTAATATAGTTAAATCACTATTATGAAAAACCTAAACAAATATATATATAAGCTTATATTTCTAACAACCTTTTCTTTTTGCTTATATTCTGAACAAAAGGTTTATTTTGTAAATTTAGAAGATGGTCAAAAGGTAAAAAGTCCAGTAAAGATAATTTTTGGTCTAACAGGAAAAGGAGTAGCTCCTGCAGGAATTAATTATCCTAATTCTGGACATCATCATTTATTAGTTAATTTAGAGGAACTTCCTGATTTATCTAAGCCCATACCCACAAGCCCAAATCATATCCATTTTGGAAAAGGCCAGACAGAAGCTTTATTGGATCTAGAACCCGGAGAATACACTTTCCAATTACTTTTCGGTGATATGACTCATACGCCTCATAAAATGCCGCTTTACTCAAAAAGGATCAGATTAAAGGTAATTGATTAATAGGGTGATCATACAAAAAATTTGTATAATGTCAGCGAAATTTGCGGGTATCGTATAACGGCTTATTACCTCAGCCTTCCAAGCTGATGATACCGGTTCGATTCCGGTTACCCGCTCCAGCTCTTCAGGAGGAATAATGACCATAAAAATATACACATGTGAAGATTCAAGAGGCATGAGACCCATTTGGACCGCAGAAGAGATGGGTTTAAATTATGAAGTAGAAATGCTTCCGTTTCCTCCTAGATTTCTAAAACCTGATTATCTAGATATCAATGTATTGGGAACTATCCCTTACATGATAGATGGAGATGCAAGAATGACTGAATCAGTAGGCATAAGTCAGTATTTTGTTGATAAATATGGACCAACAGATCTAAAGGTAAATGTTGATGAAGAAGATTATGCAAGTTACCTAAACTGGCTAACTCATTCAGATGCAACATTAACTTTTCCACAAACAGTTTTTATAAGATACACACTACAAGAACCCGGCGTTGCAGACAAAGCTGCTGAAGGCTATAGGAGATGGTTTGTTGCTAGGCTTAAACTTTTAGAAAAAACCCTTGCTGATAGAGAATATCTTTGCTCGAACAGATTCACAATTGCAGATATCTGTGTAAGTTATGCAATATTTTTGGCAGGAAACCTTGGAATAGAAGAGGCTTATAAACCTAATATAAAAAGATGGACAGACATGCTTTTTGCCAGAGAAGCTTTTAAAAAGATTCGAAAACTAAAATATGAAGAATAAATTTCTCCTTTGTTTCTTTTTATTTCTACCTATATTTATCTATTCTTTAGAACCACCTGAAAATCCGAAAAATGTAATTAAGGCTAAGAAGTTAATAGAAAAGAACTGTTCTAGTTGTCATACAAATCAGTCTTCAGAAATACCCTCTTTGGAAGACCTATCTCTTTGGAGTGAGGAAGCTTTATATTTTTCTATGGATTCAGGAAAAATGAAACCTATGTCAACTAATTTATCAAAAGAAGAAAAGAAATTAATAGCTAGAACCATAAGTAATGTAAATACATCGGATTTAAAAGACACGCCAGCAATATGCAATAACAAGCTTAATGAGGTTGATTTATTAACAGGATCAGATTGGACAGGTTGGGGTAATGGAGCTTTTAATAAGAGAAAACAAGATAACACCTCAATAAACAGTAACAACGTAACAAAACTTAAATTAAAGTGGTCATTTGCTCTTGAAGGAGGAAATTCAAGATCGCAACCCATAATAATCGGAGATTTACTCCTCATACCAAGCTCTAGAACTTTATATGCTTTAGATAAAAGGACAGGGTGTCAGTATTGGAAATTCTCATTTGATTCTTATATTAGCAACTCACTTGTATATGACGAAAAAGAAGGCTTTTATGCTTTTGCTTTTGATCATGATTTTTTGGTCTATAAAATAGACCTGATTACAGGTAAACGAATATGGAAAAAAAGTTTAGGAAAAGAATCTGAATATGATTTTGCTACAGGTTCATTATCTCTAGACGACTCCATCCTTATTATCCCTCTATCAACTGTAGAAACAGCTGTAGCTGTTAATCCTGCTCATCCATGTTGCACTTCTAGTGGTGGAGTTGCTGCTGTAAACGCAAAAAATGGTGACTTGCTATGGAGGCATAGAGTTTTACCCGAGGCTAAACGAGTAGGAAGAGTCATGCCAACTTTTGTAAAAAAATATGCACCAGCAGGAGCTTCTGTCTGGAATACTCCAGGTATTGATAAACAAAGTAGATCTATCTTTTTTGGTACTGGACAAAGTACACAATCACCAGCTTCTGAATTCAGTGATGCAATTATTGTTTTAGATTTAGACACTGGACAAAGGAAATGGGCAACTCAAACTACCAGTGGGGATGCTCATAATGTAGCTTGTGAAGTGCCCATGAATCCTAATTGCCCAGACGAAGATGGACCAGACTTAGATTTTGGAGCGGGAGTAATTAAAGAAAAAAATTCTAAGGGAGAAGATGTTTTGTTGTCAGGTCAGAAGTCAGGGTGGGTATATTCAATGAACCAAGATTCTGGCGAAATTATTTGGAGTACAAGAGTAGGAAGAGGGGGGAAGTTAGGAGGAATACATTTTGGTATGGCAACAAGTAAGAATTTATTATTTGCATCAAATTCAGATAGATATGTCGCCTCCGATGAATCTCTTTATGAATGGAAACCTCAACCAGGTTTATATGCTCTTGATATAGACACTGGAGAAATTAAATGGGCTTTTAAGCCTGATTTTATTTGCAAAAGAGACAATAGACAGCCTCTATTCGGTAAAGGGTCTTGTAGCGATGGTTTTTCTGCACCTCCTACAGTTGCAAATGATGTCATATTCGTTGGCTCATTAAATGGTCAGTTCTATGCAGTGAATTCTGAAACAGGAACTAAATTATGGAAATATGATACTTTTAAAAGGTACCCGGATACTGTAAATAAAAAACCAGCTGTAGGTGGTTCAATAGAAGCTCAGGGTCCTGTGGTAAGTGATTCATGGGTATACACTTCTAGTGGATATAGTATAAATGGACATATGACAGGAAATATATTTTTAGCTTTTTCAATTGAATAACATGAACTATAGAGATATCTTCTTAGCACCATTAATTTTATTACTATTATTAAGTAATCCAATAATAGCTAATGACCAATGTTCTAAGTCATCCTTACCAGAAGGTATAACAAAAATTAAAATAGAGCATGAAGATTCTTTAAGAGAGTATAGGGTTTTCATACCAAAGGATCATTCTAATTTTTTACCTCTGCCAGTTGTTCTCAATTATCACGGAACAGGTAGTAATGCAGACCAGCAAGCTGCATATTCAGACTTAGATAGAATCGCAGAAGAAAGAAAATTTATACATGTTAATCCTCAAGGAAAGAATCTTAATGGTAGGCAGGTTTTTAATGCTGGCTTAACAATGAAATCTCCAACTAATAAAAGAGATTTTAGTAAAGAACCTAGAGACGATGTCTCATTTACTAGGGAATTAATAAAAGATCTTGAAACAAAAATATGTATAGACTCCTCTAAAATATATGCAACTGGCATGTCTAATGGAGGAAGAATGAGCTATAGGCTAGCTTGTGATGCAGCTGATTTAATTGCTGCTATAGCACCTGTAGCTGGTGTTCTTTCTCTAGAGCCTGAAAATTGTGATCTATCTAGACCGATATCCACTTTATCTTTTCACGGAACTAGTGACTTCGTTTCAAGATATGATAAACCAGGAGGCTTTTCTACTATGTCTGCTCCTAATATGCTTAAGGTTTGGGCAAATAAGAATAAGTGCCCTAATCCTTCAGAAATTTCTTTTAAAAAGAAGGATGTAAGTTGTGAAACTTATAACTTTTGTGGAGTTTCAAACGAAGAAGTTACATTGTGTACAATCAAGAATGGAGGCCATTGTTGGCCTGGAAGGCCGTGTTTTACTGGAGCTAGTTATACAGTTAATGCTAGCGAAATGATAATAGATTTCTTTTTAAGGAAACAATTAAAAGAATAATGGTTATATATGGCGTAACTTTACTGGCATTTTCTTTTTTGCTGGGTCTCATATTAGGAGAATTTTTTGGATATCTTCTAGGTATAGACGCAAATCTAGGTGGTGTAGGATTTGC
>CEOQ01033473.1_pt1 | contig 21194 bp, 12 predicted proteins | sample 361351 | NCBI WGS metagenome assembly CEOQ01 (sample SAMEA2619907, study PRJEB7988) | marine metagenome | biome: marine biome (ENVO:00000447); feature: deep chlorophyll maximum layer (ENVO:xxxxxxxx); material: "saline water (ENVO:00002010), including plankton (ENVO:xxxxxxxx)" | depth 60 m | reverse complement strand
CACGGCGAGAACATAGCCATTACGTGCCCAGAACTCTCCATCGCGTCGATATCGAGTACTTTTGCGGTCATAAGGAGTCCTAATCAATACGGTCGGGAAAGGACCCGCCAGGGGTTCACCTGAACTGTCAGCCGGTCTATAAATATCGATAGCTAGCTGAATTCCATCTCTGGCCTGATGAGATGTGGAGGTAATGTTGAATGCTGACATAAAAGACATGGTAACGTGTCGTATACGAACGAGCGTCATGTGAAATCGAGATGAGATACGTTATTTTACGATCATGGCTAGAGTCTCAACATCCACGTACTGCGATTTCCTCAGATTTTTATAAACTGATCCCGAAATGGAGAAGTGGTAATACCCCGTTCATTGATAGCCCCTACGATCCGGGGCGGGAAGAACACTGGATCGAACATAGTCGAGTTGAAACATTTGCCAAAGCGATTAGTTCTGAACGATCTGAATTAGTTGTCGATTTAGGATCGGGTGATGGATGGCCAAGCCTGGTTCTTGCATCACTTAAAAGCAATATACGTGTGCTTGGAATTGAGTCCTCGGCCCAGCGGGTCCAACGCTGCATTGAGAACGGCACGAGGTTACACATAACAAATGCTGACTTCGTCAGTGCCCAAATGGACAAGATACCGTTATCTGATTGCACTGCAGATACAGTTATTTCATCTTTCGCCGTGGAAGAATCCGCAACTCTGCCAGATACCCTAGATGAGATTTTTCGTATCCTGAAACCACACGGGAAAATATCGTTCCTTCATCAGATATGGGACTTGCCCGATCAGACCGTCAAAACTTTTTCAGTACTGGAGGGAATTCGGCAGGGAATTGAGCATTGCCTAATATTGGTAGAAACCGTTCGGCAGAAAAACCCAAACCGAGAAACCAAAATCGTAGCCGTGGTGAGCGATACGGAACACACTCGCGCCATTTGCGAAAAACTACTTCTGACACTCGCCGGATATCCGTCAATTTTTGGAGAGGCCTGGATACCCGCTAATCCGCCATCATTGGAAACGAGTATTGACCTCGAAGTAGAGATACTAGAGGCTCATATCCTTGACTGCTTTCAATACTCACTGGTCCGCTATGCCGATGAGGAGCTTGTGTATCTGCTGGATAAAGCGGGTTTCACAAATATCCAGGCTTCTGCTCTTCCTGACGATCAAGCCCGAGCAGCCTTCAGGCGGACGGACGGAACCGAAAAAGATTTCTACCGTGACTGCAAATTGATCGGAGAAACGCAACTCAGCGGAAAAGGATTTATGACAGCAAAAAAACCGGAAATCCTACAAAGGAGCCGGTAGTATGCTGCTGCCCATAAGATATTCATCTATATGTCTGGCTGCAGTGCGACCTTCAGCAATCGCCCAAACAATCAGCGACTGACCCCTCGTCATATCACCCGCTGTAAATACTCCAGCAACGCTGGTCATTTTCTCTTCATCAGCCCAAACATTGCCTCGATCCGTTATCTCCACGCCAAGCTGGTGCAGAATCCCATCCTGTTCAGGCCCAACAAATCCCATGGCAAGCAGTAAGAGGTCGACATCAACTTCAAATTCAGATCCGGGAACTTCCTCCATGGTCATACGATCTCCATCAGCAACCATCTCAACACGTACGGCATGTAGCTTTTTCAGGACCCCATCTTCACCTGAAAGGCTTTTTGTCATTATGCTGTAATCCCTTAGACCACCCTCTTCGTGAGCAGAAGATACGCGATACAGATTGGGATACGTGGGCCAAGGCTGGTTGGCATCTCTAGCTTCTGGCGGGCGAGGGAGCAGTTCATATTGGAGAACTTCCTTAGCACCCTGGCGGATAGCCGTGCCCAGACAATCAGCCCCGGTGTCTCCACCCCCGAGGATTATGACTCGCTTATCTTCAGCACTTATGAATCCTTCGTCCGTGATGTCATCTCCCGCATTTATTTTGTTCTGCTTCGGAAGATAGACCATGGCCGGATACGTGCCCTCAAGTTCTCTCCCCGGAACTGGCAGATCTCTCGCAACAGTAGATCCTCCCGCTAAACATATAGCGTCAAATTCTTCGCGCAATTGCTCGGCAGTTATGTCAATTCCAACATTTACTGATGTCCGAAATATGACACCTTCGCCTTCCAACTGATCAATGCGCCTGTCAATAAATTCTTTCTGCATTTTGAAATCAGGGATTCCGTAGCGGAGTAGTCCACCTATCCGATCAGCACGTTCGAAAACAGTAACTGTATGACCAGCTCTAGCCAGTTGCTGCGCAGCAGCCAGACCAGCTGGCCCAGATCCAACCACTGCTACCTTCTTATCAGTCTTGTTTTCCGGCGGTTCTGGATGCACCCATCCCTCGGCGAATGCTCGCTCGATAATCTCAACTTCAACCTGCTTGATCGTCACAGGATCCTGATTAATACCTAACACGCAGGAAGCTTCACAAGGCGCTGGGCAAAGCCTACCGGTGAACTCAGGAAAATTATTCGTAGCATGGAGTCGTTCAATAGCTTCTTCCCATTTACCTCTATAGATTTGATCGTTCCAGTCCGGAATCATATTTCCTAAAGGACAGCCCTGGTGGCAGAATGGAATACCACAATCCATGCAGCGACTCGCCTGATTTTGCAGAACAGGTACAGGAAATTCCTCATATACTTCGAGCCAGTCGTGCACACGATCTTCCACGGGCCGGCGCGTTGGTAATTCTCTCCCGAACTCTAAAAAACCTGTTGGCTTAGCCATTGGACACCGTAGATTCCTGTTTGGCTGCTGCCTGCTCATCCAAAACTCGGCGATATTCAGTCGGCATCACCTTAACGAATTCAGATGCCTTGGCCGGCCAACCATCAAGTAAACTGCTTGAGACAGTGCTCCCGGTATATTCCGTATGACGTTCCAGAAGTCCCTTCACCAGATCCAGATCTTCGGGTTCATCAAGGGGTTCAAGCCCTATCATTTCCATATTGCACCGGTTATGGAATGTCTGATCGGGATCGTGTACATAGGCGATGCCGCCGCTCATTCCGGCCCCGAAATTACGACCAGTCCTTCCAATAACCACGACTCGCCCCCCAGTCATATATTCGCAAGTATGGTCTCCAGTGCCTTCAACTACCGCAAGCGCACCACTGTTTCGCACCGCAAAGCGCTCTCCTGCGACACCTCTAAAAAATGCTGAGCCACTCGTTGCACCATACAAGGCAACGTTCCCGATCACTATGTTATCTTCCGGAACAAAGGTTGACTCTTTAGGCGGATAGACGATGATCCGACCACCCGACAGTCCTTTACCCACATAATCATTCGTGTCACCTTCGATCCGGAGCGTCATCCCCGCAGGGACAAATGCACCGAAACTATTTCCAGCCGAACCGTGGAACTGAATGTCAATTGTGTCGTCAGGTAGTCCTGTATTTCCGTATTTTCTGCTTAACTCACTACCCAAAATAGTCCCGACTGTCCGATTTACGTTACTGATCGGTAAGTCAATACTCACTGGTTGACCAGACTCAAGTGCATTCGCCGCTAGTTCAAGTAACTGCTGGTCGAGAGCCTCTTCAAGACCGTGGTCTTGATCGATTACACAGCGAGTGGCAACATCATCGTCCACCTCCGGACGATAAAGAATAGGAGACAGATCAAGACCATCGGCCTTCCAATGTTGTATGGCCGCGTTCATGTCAAGAAGATCGCTACGGCCAATCATTTCATCAAACTTCCGGAATCCCATCGCTGCCATGTACTCGCGAATTTCCTCAGCAATAAAATGAAAGAAATTCTCAACGTGTTCGGCCTGTCCTTCAAATCGCTCACGTAACTCAGGATTCTGAGTAGCTATCCCTACTGGACACGTATCAAGATGACAGACCCGCATCATAATGCAGCCCATAACAACCAGTGGGGCGGTCGCAAACCCGAACTCTTCGGCTCCAAGCAGAGCACCTATGATGACGTCTCTACCTGTTTTCAATTGACCGTCCACCTCTACTGTGATTCGGTCTCTTAATTTATTCAACACTAACGTCTGCTGAGTTTCAGCAAGACCAAGTTCCCAGGGCACTCCCGCATGCTTCAATGAAGTGAGAGGGCTCGCACCGGTTCCACCATCGTGACCACTAATTAGGACAACATCTGACTTGGCCTTGGCGACTCCTGCTGCAACGGTGCCTACACCTACTTCAGCTACTAGTTTCACTGATATACGAGCAAGTGAGTTAGCGTTCTTGAGGTCATGTATGAGTTGAGCGAGATCCTCAATCGAATATATATCGTGATGGGGTGGTGGGCTGATTAGAGGGACACCGGGAGTTGAGTTACGTACATCCGCAATCCATGGATACACTTTATGACCAGGCAGCTGCCCACCTTCTCCTGGTTTTGCCCCTTGCGCCATTTTGATTTGAATTTCATCCGAGTTCACTAGGTATTCACTTGTCACGCCAAATCGTCCAGACGCGACTTGTTTTATCGCACTGCGACGTAAGTCCCCGTTGGCATCCGGTGTGAATCTTCGACGATCTTCACCGCCTTCACCTGTATTACTCTTACCTCCGAGCCTATTCATAGCAATTGCCAGTGTTTCATGTGCCTCTGCACTAATCGAGCCATACGACATGGCGCCTGTTTTGAAGCGTTTGAATATCTCCTCCACTGGCTCGACTTCGTCAATCGATACCGGAGTCTGAGATTCGCTTATCTCAAACAATCCTCGGAGCGTAGCTAGATTCTTACTCTGATTGTCGACAAGTTCGGTATATTCTTTAAAAATTTCTCTCTTACCGGATCTTGTAGCGTGCTGCAAGCGGAACACGGTATCTGGATTGAAAAGATGGTATTCCCCGTCCCTTCGCCACTGATATACACCACCCCAACTCAAGTCAGAGAGTCCGCCTTCACGATCCGGGAATCCGATTCGGTGTCGACCAACCGTTTCCTTACCGAGCTCAGCTAAACCAACTCCCTCAATCCTCGATGGCGTCTTTGTGAAATATTTGTCAACGAGTTCGGAACTAAGACCAATAGCCTCAAAGATTTGTGCCCCACGATAGGCTTGCACAGTTGAAATACCCATTTTCGACATGACTTTAATAACGCCTTTTTTGAGCGATTTCAAATAAAGATTTTTGGCCTCTTGCTCATCGAAATCAGCATCGATATATCCATCGGCCTGCAATCGAGAAAGAGAATCAAGAGCTAAGTACGGATTGATAGCATTGGCACCATATCCGATCAATAGAGCAAAATGATGCACTTCACGTGCCTCACCGGTTTCAACAACAAGGCCAACTTTTGTACGTTTCTTCTCCCTCACCAAATGATGATGTAGACCCGAAACCGCCAGCAGTGCCGGTATTGGAGCATTTCCTGCATCGATTCCACGATCACTTAAAACTAGTATCGTCGAACCAGAAGCAATAGCTTCATCTGCAGCAGAAAAGAGCTCATCGAGTCCGGCTGATAATGCAGTATCACCTCCGTTAGCGTCGAAATGTATTGGAATCACTGTCGAACCAAAACGATCATCATTCTCGAGTGCGATGATCTGAGCCAATTCCGAATTATCTAAGAAAGGAGTCTTTAATTTCACAAGATCAATATCTGGTAACGACTGATCCAGAAGATTACCCTCAGGTCCCAGTACCGTATCTGACGCCGTGACAATTTCTTCTCGAATAGCATCAAGTGGAGGGTTCGTGACCTGCGCGAATAATTGCTGGAAATAGTTGTATAGCAACTGGTGTTCATCAGACAACACTGCCAATGGTGTGTCAGTACCCATAGAGCCAATAGACTCCTCACCACGTGCCATCATCGGGCTCAGAATATATTTCAAGTCCTCGACGGTGTATCCGAATGCCCTTTGAAGTTGAAGCAATTCTTCTCCCTCAAACGCCGCTCTTGAGTCAGCAATCGGTAATGATTCAATTGGGTGCAGATGAGTTTCATTCCATTTCTTATAAGGTTGGTTACCTGCCAGACTCAGTTTCAATTCGGAATCATCAATGATCCTGCCTTCTTCGAGGCTAACTAAGAACATTTTGCCTGGTTCCAAACGACCCTTGAGCAGGATTCGTTCTGGCTCGATGGGTAACACTCCTACTTCCGAAGCCATCACTACCAAGTCATCTTTGGTGACCACGTATCGTGATGGGCGTAATCCATTCCTATCTAACACCGCACCAATCGTTTTGCCATCGGTAAAAGCAACTGACGCAGGACCGTCCCACGGTTCCATCACCGTGGAATGGTACTCATAAAAATCGATTTTCTCCTGAGGCATGGATTCATGACCATTCCACGCCTCTGGGATCAACATCGCCATGGCATGAGCCAGCGGCCATCCTGACTGCACCAATAGTTCGAGCGCATTATCCAGAATTGCAGTATCGCTACCTTCCTCATCAACCACGGGAATTATTTTCGACACATCATCGTAGAGAGGTGAACTAAATAATGCCTCGCGCGCGCGCATCCAGTTTGCGTTGCCGCGGACCGTATTTATCTCACCATTGTGAGAAATCATTCGATAAGGATGAGACAATTTCCAGCTTGGAAATGTGTTGGTACTGAACCGAGAATGGACCATCGCCAAGGCACTAGTTACTCTCTCATCACTCAAATCTGGGAAATATTGCTGCAGCTGATCAGGTGTCAACATGCCTTTGTAGATGATCGTGCGACAAGAAAAACTTGGGAAATACGCCAAATCACCGTCATATCCGATTTGAGTCGCTTGTTTCTCGAAGAGTTTCCTCACCACATATAACTTGCGCTCTAAAACGTCTCCTGCCAAGTCGGAATTAGAAGAATCAACAAACACTTGAAGAATAGCCGGTTCGGCTTCTCGAGCCGTGTTGCCAACATCAGCTTTATCGACTTCTGTAGGAACATCCCTCCATCCCAGAACGTTCAAACCCTCATTATTAATGATTTCCTCTATGAGATTCCGGAGAGCAGTCTGGTCTTTCTCTGATTTAGGAGCAAAAAGAACTCCCACACCATATTTACCCTCGTCCGGTAGTGAAATATTCAAATCGACACACACAGATGAAAAAAACTCGTGGGGGATCTGTAAAAGAATTCCGGCACCATCACCGGTATTTTCCTCGCAACCACACGCGCCTCTGTGATTGAGGTTCCGTAACGTGGAAAGTCCATCCTCGACAAGCCGATGCGACTTCTGACCATTTAGCTGCGCAAGGAAGCCGACTCCACAGGAATCGTGTTCGAACTCACTGCAATAAAGTCCGTTCCTAGCGGTCGCTTCAATATTATTCATCATATGGTCCTTCAACCAACAACTACGCATAATCCATTTGACGACAGGTAAACAATGCAGCTAGTAGTTAAGTCCTACAAGCGTCTACTCATCACACGCGCCTTTACAGGCATCTGACATCATTAAAGGATGTCCAAATAAATCAATATTTCCGTCTCAAACTATTCAGGTCCCAAGTAAGAGCGGACGTCAATTATACACGCACCAAGAGGCAACCAACAACAACTATCCGTTGTAACGCAATGCTTCGGCCACAGGCACGCGTGAAGCAGATCGTGCTGGGATCAATGTCATAATTGAACTAGTAACAAATGCAAGCCCGATAAATATCAGGATTCTTGTCCAGGGAACATCAAACCCGGTCTCCAATCCTGCCTCAGTAAATTCTTCAGAAGTTAACAAGTTGTACGAAATCCCGTATCCCAACCCCAAACCAAGAAGAATCCCTGTCACCGAAATAAATGTCGATTCCAAGAAGAACGAAACACCTATAAGTCGTGACCTATACCCGATAGCACGGAGCATACCAATCTGTTGTCGGCGTTCAGCGACTGTTCGGAACGCAATAACACCAAGTGCTGCGATACCCACGATAAGACCTAACGCAGTAAAACCCTCAAATAATGCCGAAAAAGCATTGCTCTGACTCGCAGACTCCTCGACCTCCTGAGCTATCGAACTAGCCTGAACGCCACTCTCAAGAAGGGCACTCTCGATACCGCGAGCGAGGTCAATAGAGTCAGTACCCTCGGTCGAAATGACGTAAAAATTGTCTTGATAACCACCGAAGAAATTCTCATCAACCAAACTCTCTCCAACAAACAACGCTGACCATTCAACCCGTACAGTTGTCGCAGTGTTGGAGATGATCCCAATAATTTGTATATCTGTTTCCAGACCTGAAAATGGGTCGCTTAAAGTAAAGACTATCGGGTCCCATCCCATTTCGTCATTGGACGCATCAAGTCCTTGGAGCGTTTCCTCTATCTCAAATACCCCGTCTCCAGGACCTGGTCCCCACTGTCCTCCGCCACTTTGGAGCCGAGATTCGTCAACGATGGCGAAGTTGGTCCCAGTGGCCAATGCGGAAAACACTTCCGAATCGTTCGCATAACCTCTCGCTCGAGTTACCAGCTTCAGTGAATTTGTTTCAATGAAACTACTGTCCATTCCCTGGACTTTATAAAAACCGTCTTTTGTCGCGACAGAATTACCGCTACTGCCTTCAAGATAGCCCGTAGCTGTTCTCAATGATGCCGTCTCCGCTATACCGTCCTGCAACAGATTCTGATCCATAAACGGCGAAGTCATGAGAGCCGAATCAATATCCTGGATTCGATTAGCTGGATTACCGATTACTGCTACGTCATACCCACCCTGGGCCTCTTCGCCATTGAAGACAGCGCTGAAATTATGATTAAGAATGGACATCACAACCAGAGCAAAAACCACCAGGGTAAACATGGAAAGCGTCATCGCAGTCCTAAAACGATTCGCAAGAGGATACGCAATAGCTGTACGAACCGCAGGCATTAAGCCGCCCAAAGCTCCACGCGCGAGGTTAAAAGGAGCTAGAAGTACTGTGGAATTATATATAACCACAAAGATTGACGCTGCTGTCACAGCGACTCCAGAGACAAAGAACATCTCTATATCGCCAGTGATGCCACCATGTCCCCAGCCCGCAAGTCCAAGGATCCCGTCAATTGGATCTACCCACCCATTTGCTTCGTCCGGGAGCCAAGGAATCACACTAAAAGGTAGCGGAAGCAACCATAGCCAAACAGTAAGAAGTCCAATAGTAGAAAAAGAAATTCGGGCCGGCGCACCAAAATAAACTGCTATCACTCCGATCGCGAACATAACCAGAGTCGTGCCGCCCGTATATGACCATAGCTGTGGACCAACCCATGATGGGGCACCAATATTCTCGCCCCACCCGCCAACATAAATGCCTGCTACGCCAAATATAAGCATCCACATAGCCCAACCGATACTTGAACGATGAGCCTTTGACCAATTGTTCATTCCGACAAATGGGTAGAACAGCAGCCGGAAAATCTTCAATCTGTTATAGAGATAAGCTGCAAGTTTTCTGACATAGACGATTAGCAGAAGTACAAGCCCAATGGATACTGTAATACTAGCGGCTGTGGCGATTTCACCACCAAAGTCACCAGAAATGCGCGCAAGTGACCAAATAGTTCCTATGACCAAAGCTATGACCAATCCTGTAGCCGGTATCAGCCAGAAAACTCCCCAAATAACCGACAAAGTGCTCCTGATAAGTTCCATAAGACCACCAGATGTCTTTGCTAAAAGATCTGGTTCAGGTATGTCTCGTATTGCTCTTACGATATTCAGGTTGGCTGCGCGCCAAGAAGAAATGGCTACCGTAACGAAGGTCAGTACCACTCCGATTAGGTATGCCAGTGCCAGCGCGCGTGGATTAACGTTCAGGGTGATTTGAGTTCCAAAGCTCGCAAAGATAAAACCAAGTAGCGTAATCATTAACCAAGCCACTAGTACACCTAGGGCCGCGCCAACCATTGCTGACCCGACGTTATAAAGCATCCCCTCGGCTATATACATCTCAGTTAAATGGAGACGCTTCATACCCACCGCACGCGCCATACCCATTTCAGACCTGCGCTCTGCCGCGAGCATCACGAATGTCAAGAATATAAGCATTAGTCCTGCCGCGATCGAGAAAAGCCCAAAGATAATGAAAAATGCAACGAATACAGATCCTACCAGTGAACCAATTGCTGCCAGTTCTTTCTTATCCTCGACTACCTCAAGAGGTATACCGAGAGTTTCGATTTTCGAAGCTGTCATTTCGCTCACTGCACCAACCATATCCAGATCATTGCGATTACCTCCTTCGACGGAAATTACAATGATATTTGGACCCTCATTATTGGAAAGGTTCAGTGCCCTCGATAGGGGCATAATTACTCCGCCACCTGGCTTTGAACCCGGCCCGGCCTGGTCTTTGGAGGTAAGTCCGTTATCTTTCACAATCTCAGCCACTCTGAATTCATACGGCGTATTTTCGACAAACAAAGTGACCATTTCTCCCACCTGAAGGTCAAGAGATTTCTCTAACCGTTCAGAAATGAATACTTCATTCGACGCAAGACTGCTCAGCCGAGCGAGACCACCACCAGAGGCCTCGAGCATCTCCTCAAGTCCGGTCTGAGTATCGACATCCAAGCCGACCAGATAAGCCCTCGGATCGGATAAACGCTCACCCTGATTAGCCGCGGGAATATCGATCTGCAGGATTGCCGAAAAACCGTCGACTCGCTGATCTTGGGCTAATGCCTGCCGCAACGATTCTGAATCTGACTCGTCAATAAACTCAACACCCGCGGCCTGTTCCTGGTCGGGATCGACAATGACATCAATGGTCCCTAATGATTGATAGATACGATTGGTAATGGACTGACCCACAGTATCGCCAGTGACAAGTGCCGAACTCACGATCAGAGTAGATAGCATTAATCCAATAATGATTAGAACAGTCTGTGATTTCCGTCTCGTGAAATTCCGAGCACCGAGCTTCACAAGTAACGGCTGTCGAGCAGTAATCACCGCCATAATTAACACAATCACGACCGCCATAGTTGCCAGAGCTATGAGGTACGTATCGAGCGAGATCCCAAATATAGTTTCCACAAAATTTCTCCTACTGGATCATCGCCTAATTGGCGTGTACTTCCTCACGCTCTATCAAACCATCATTCATATGGATCGTTCGATCGCACCTCTGAGCAACGGAAGAATCATGTGTGACAATGACAAATGTCTGAGACTGCTCACGATTCAGTTCCTGCATGAGGTCCATAATGTCTGAAGCTGTCTTGGAATCAAGGTCACCTGTGGGCTCATCCGCCCATACGATTGCAGGGTCGTTCACTAAAGCTCTCGCAATTGTCACACGCTGTCTTTGACCGCCTGAAAGTTCAGCAGGTTTATGTGTTGCCCAGTCAGTCAGGCCGACACGTTCAAGTGATTTCATCGCCTGTTCACGAGAATCTTTAGGTGATGCCCCGGACACAAGCAGAGGCAACTCCACATTTTCCAGCGCTGAAAGCACAGGAAGAAGATTATAAAATTGAAAAATGAATCCCATTCTCTGAGCACGATAGATCGTTTTTACATCGTCACTCATCTCGTTAATATCAGTGCCCTCTATTACTATTTGCCCACCGCTCACATCATCAATACCTGATAAACAGTTGAGCAGTGTGGTCTTACCACAACCTGATGGTCCCATTACCGCCACCATCTCTCCCTTGGCCACCTGGACTGACACTCCACGGAGAGCCTGCACACTCACAGAACCCGTGTCATAAGTCTTAGTTATATTATGTACATCAATAATTGCTGCTCTGTCCTCAGAAGTCATATGGCCTTCTCTTCCTTGGTTGGATAGTTGAATTGTTAAGATCTATGCTAGTGAAAAAACCGTTACGCGCTCGGCTCTGAGCTCTAGTTTTTACAAAACTAGACAAACGGGCATTCCCCGCATCCGGATCGCGTATCGCCTGGATTCGATAATTCCAAACCTGAGATACTCAATTTGGACAGTGAATCACGTAGTTCATTCACTGGAAGCCCCATCACACTGCATTCGCACCCCTGTAACTCTTGAACAGGTGAAAATTCGGCATCCTGTATTGCATAAGCACCTGCCTTATCATCGGCCTCACCTCTGCCTACAAACTCGTGTATCGCAGTATCTGAATAATTCCTCATCACAACTTCTGAGACCGAAACAATTTCATCGACTTCGACATCCTGATTTAGGTTCACTCTAGAAGCCACCACCACGGCGGTAATCACTTTGTGTGATTTACCTCTGAGTGACGTCAATGTATGAATCGCTTCTTCCCTACTTGACGGCTTACCAAGTGGTCGGTCCACGTCGATAACGACGGTATCGGCTGTTATCAACACATCGAAACATTCAACAGTTGCAATCGCAGTCTCCATCTTCTTCCTTGCTACTTCGAGGGCAATATTCTCTACTCGCGTGTTTTTGGAAGGAGTCTCGTCAATATCCATCGACACTACCTTGAAGTCGGGACATATTGAGCTGAGCAATTCTGACCGCCTCGGTGAAGCTGAAGCTAAGACAATATGGACCATTTTCAGTCTCTAGTTAATGTGGTGACACATTCAATGTGCTGGGTTTGAGGGAACATATCAATCGGTTGAATTTCCCGTATGACAAATCCACCTTCCACGAATAACTTAAGATCTCGAGCAAGTGTCTGAGGGTCACACGACACATACATAACTCTCTGAATTCCTGATTCGATAATTGCCTCAGTAACCGCCCTGTCGATCCCCGCTCTAGGTGGATCAATAATCATCACATCTGGACTCGGGACAAGGGTTTGGAGCGCATCTTCGACTTTTGCCGTAAGGCGTTTTACATTCGCATGTGATTGCAGATTAAATTCAGCATCTTTGTTAGCTCCTGCGGATTCCTCGATCGCGATCACCTGTCGAACAAACGGCGCCAATAGCACAGAGAAGGTGCCTACGCCTGAATAGGCATCAATGATTGTTTTTGGACTGGTCTCAAGAGATCTTTGTATCACAAGACTTGCCAAGCGCTCGGCTTGCTCAGTATTCACCTGGAAAAAAGCTGGAGGTGAAATACGGTAGTTAGCTTCTGCGATGTCAGTTCCTTCACCAGGGCGAATTACTCGGAGAGTCTCTCGGTAAAATGGCTGGCCACTATTTGGCCGGCCACTTCTTTTACCAGGTCTCCATTGCAGTTCTGGCTGAATCATTTTTTCGCCGGTAGTCTGGCTTACGCGCACAGCCATCTGGCGAGTATTCTTGGTACGTTCCTGGGTTGCAGCAAGAATTTCATTTATTTCTGGGAGAGCGATTCTGCATTCATCAATCCTGAAAAATCTATGGCTCCCACGCTGCATCTGGCCGATATCACCGCTGCGCCTCACGGTAAACCGCATGTGATTTCTGTAGCCCCATGGGTCGTCCATTCCCCACATCTCATTCACGGTTGAATCAATAACTCGTGGATCTATTTTCCCGATTCGAAGCAACGCATCTTTGACTATTGATGTCTTCAATTTGAGTTGACGCTCATAGGTAATATGTTGGGTCTGACATCCACCGCAGCGACCAAAGTACTCACACGGTGCGTCGACACGATCGTCTGATGCTTCGAGAACTCGCACCGCCGTCGCCTCCAAAAAGCTGTCATATTCATCAGTAATTTCTGCCACGACACGTTCACCAGGTATTGCATACTCCACAAAGATGATTTTGCCGTCAACGCGCCCAACTCCCCGTCCGCCAGACTCAAAATCAGTTATATCCACAATCACAGGCCGAAGAGGGTAAATATTGGCACGCCTCTTTTTACGACGCACTTTACGTGAAATAGGTGCAGGTCTACTTGGCGTAGGCCAACGGAGATCAGTGGGATCGAATATCTCAGGATCAACTGGGCTAGTCATGGATTACGGTGAACCTTCGCACTCTAAGATGATTAAGCATTAATCATTCTTGGTCTGTACAGAAAAACAATACAGAACTAGGCTAACGGAAGTTTACCAACTGCGCTGTAGCTGAAAAATCAAAATTCAATGAAAGACTTACTAGAAACAATATTACCTCTACCGACCGTTTCGTTCCTAGAGGCCTTAGTGCATGAGTACATCGAAGAATTTGCGGCGTCCGAGGGTCTTTTGTTCTCCCAAGACCGATTTGGGAACAGCTATGTTACCTATAATGGAAGTCCCTCGGAAAAAGAACAAGTATTGGTCCTTACAGCACATACCGACCACCCTGGCTTTGTCGTTACTAACGTTTCTGAAGGGCAAATCAAGGCAAAATTCCAGGGTGGATTATCTGCCGAGTATGGTGATTCCGAAACTCTGATTGCCTACCGACTTGGCAGAATTAGATCAGAATATGAGCAGATTGGAACAGCAGATCTAGTCCAGATAGAAACAGACCAAGAACATGGGCGTCGCATTACCGGAGCAACTCTTGTACCTAGTATCGGCACGGAAATAGAAGAAGGAGACATGTTGCTTTGGGACGTTACTCCTTTTGCTATTTCTGATGACGAGGTGCCAATGATTCTAGCGCGGCAGTGCGACGATCTGATCGGGGTAGTGACTATTTTGGACACATTAAGGACACTCGCCCGTGGCAAGGTTGCCGCCCATGTGGTTGGATTGTTCACTCGAGCCGAAGAAGTAGGACTAATGGGGGCAAGTGCGGCAGGTGCCGGGGGAAATATTCCAGATGGCTCGGTGGTAATAGCGCTAGAAACCTCATCGGGAGATGGTGGGCGGGCGGTACAAGGAGACGGACCGATCATCCGTGTAGGAGACGCCGGATCCATTTTCAACCCATATGTGTCGGCGTGGATGGAAGTTATTGCTAAAGAATTAGCAAAAAATGATGAAGGATTTTCGTTTCAGAGGGTCCTTATGGATGCTGGTTCTACTGAGGCCACAGCATTTCACCGACTGGGATATACGACCGGAGCGCTATGTGTTGCATTGGGTAACTGGCATAACGCTGGAGGCAGTGGGAAGATTGAAGCTGAAAACGTCAGCCTGTATGACACCGAAGCACTCGTTACATTATTAGTAGCATTAGCGAAGAATATTGATTCATTCGAATCAACCAAACTCCACCAGGAAAACCAACAAAAAAGCCATGCTAGTAAAGCGTCGAAGCTTTTACTCGGGCAGCCCCACAGGAAATAGTATTAAATCACTCGCCGAAGTTACAACGACTACTCTGCATTGACTTTCTTAACCAAATCGAGCAGTATCCCCAAATGGTCTAATCGTTCCTGCATACCACCCTCAGTCCGTACATCGACTCGAAGAATATCAATGCCAGCTGCTCTATATACCCTCAATCTGTCAGTTACGAGATCTGCAGTCCCGAGTAGATTACTCTGGGTGGCTATCTCTAACGGCACTCGCCTCTTCGCCTCGTCCCTGTCTCCATCAAGCCATAATTTTTGAATCTCTCTAACTTCATCTGCAAAGCCTTGGCGGGCCCATGCTGCGTTGTAGAAATTATGAGACCGCGTTCCCATAGCACCAAATGTAAATGCGTATCCCTCTGCATGGTTTCGAGTCACACGATCGACGTCCTCGGTAAGCTCAAACGCAACAGGAACCATTTTCTCGATGTCATCAAGCGTCCTTCCCTGTGATTCTGCGCCTTCCCTCATATGAGAGAAAAATGCGTCAGCAGTCTCGGGCATGAAAGATGTTCCGATCCAACCATCGGCGTGGCTCCCGGTCAGTCTGAGATTTCTTGGACCAAGAGATGCCAGCCATATTGGTATATGACGAGGCGTGGCTGACGGCCGAATGGCTCTGCCTTCCCCACCTGGTATTGGTAACTGAAATATCGACCCCGCGTATTCCAAACGTTCACCGCTAGAGACAATCCGAATGATATCGATTGTTTCCTTGGTTGTTTGCACTGGTCTATCAAATCGACTGCCGTGCCAGCCTTCGATGATTGCCACTCCACTGACGCCTAGTCCCAGAACAAAACGGTCATTACTAATTGACTGCATCCCGAGAGCTGTCATTGCCAGCCCAGAGGGAGTCCGAGCACCTATCTGTAAAATGCCGGTACCTAGTCGTATACGCTCGGTGCTGGAAGCAATTCTCGCCAGAGGTGTAACTCCATCGATGCCCCATGTTTCTGCTGACCATATCGAATCGATACCTAATTTTTCAACTTCTTGAGCCCAGATTGCCGCGCTATCCCAGTCATCAGCAGAATTTCGATGCAAACCTACCGCTATACGTAACATTTTTGCTTCCCTCTTCTCGTTGAGAAAATCTCACTTTTACAAAATATATTCCGATGTGTTTTCAGTGTCGCTGTTTCTAGTAATCTATCAGTATTTGGCCAGCCGCAGACCGCTGTACGCTGCGCTCCTAAGCTGCGACCATACCGGACATGATCTTGCTTGTCGCCATACCGGAGACTGCAGGACAGTGACCATAGAAGGGAATCACCAAATGTTGAAACAATTTGCCGTACCTGAAGATATCGCTGTACGCGTTGAAGTGGATAAAATGCATAACGCCGTTCTACAGATATTCTTGGAACTCGGGATGGACGAAGAGAATGCCGAAAGATCTACGGACACCCTCCTGTACGCTGATACACGCGGCATTGATTCTCACGGTGTGTCTAACATGCTCCGCGTATATGTCGCTGGTCTGAGAAGCGGTGACATTAATCCTCGCCCCGAGTGGAAAATCGAAAGAGAATTCCCAGCAACAGCAACGGTGGATACTGATCGTGGACTCGGAGTTGCCGTCGGGCCAGAATTGATGGAGCTCGCCATAACTAAGGCGAAAACTTATGGCGTCGGCACCGTAATCGCAAATAATGGGCGACATTTCGGTGCTGCGGCATATCATGCCCAACTCGCAATTGAACATAATATGATCGGGCTTTCGATGACTGTAGGCGGGCTCTCAGTTGTACCCACATTTGGTGCTGAGGCACGAGTAGGTTTGAATCCGCTGTCTATTGCCGTCCCAGCAAAAGACGAACCGCCATTTATATTCGATGCATCAATGTCCAGTGTCGCTGGTAATAAAGTAAGGCTTGCGCAGAGGCTTGGAGAACCGATGCTTCCTGGGTGGGTAGCGGAAGCCGATGGTACTCCAATCATGGAACCGAAAGAGTTACCTGAAGACTTCTTGATTCTGCCGCTTGGCGGTACTCGGGAAATCGGCTCTCATAAGGGTTACAGTCTTGCCGCTACGATCGACATCCTTGCAGGTGTCCTTTCAACCGCAGGCTCGGCATTTCAGAGAAGTGAAGGTTCGGGTAACGGAATTGGCCATCATTTTACTGCGTTCAATATCGAGGCATTTACTGACGCCGATGAGTTCAAAAGTAATATGGACGAATATCTACAAGCACTCAAAGAGACACCCACGGCCCCTGGCCAAGAAAGAGTGATCTATGCCGGTGTCGAGGAGCACGAACAGGAAATAGAACGCCGTGAGCGTGGTATTCCTTATCATCCAGAGGTGATCGAATGGTTCGAAACTACATTCAGTGAATTGGGACTCTCAAACCTGCTTAGCTGAAGACAGTCAATCAACAGGACATAGGTGCTAGGCTCAGTCTACACATCAACATGTCCAATAGAACGAGGAGGAGATATGTCAATGTTAGTCGGTGGAGGTGCCGGGTCCACTCTGGGAAGTGATCTTATTTCACAAGCACAGAAACTGGAGATGCTGGGGCATGATTCGCTCTCTGTTGGAGAAACGTCACACAATCCTTTTTTACCCTTAGTGCTGGTTGCTGAGCACACAGAAAAACTACATTTTGGAACGTCAGTCGCAATTGCTTTCCCTCGGGTTCCGCATATAACCGCAAATCTCGCTTGGGATTTACAAGCCTATTCTGGTGGGAGATTTATGCTTGGGCTTGGAACTCAGGTAAAAGGACATAATGAGCGACGATTTTCCGTCCCATGGCATCCGCCAGGGCCTCACTTAAGAGACTATATCAAATGCATGAGAGCGATCTGGGACTCGTGGCAAAATGGGACCAAGCCAGACTATGAAGGCGAGTTCTATCAATACAAACTTACCAGTCCTTTCTTTAATCCTGGTCCGATAGAACATCCAGATATCCCCGTCATCGTATCGGCAGTAAACCCTTTCAATGCACGACTTGCTGGAGAAGTCGCAGACGGTATAGCCATCCATGGCTTCAGCACCTTTAAGTACATACGCGAGGTGCTGATACCAGAGGTGCAGGAAGGTGCTAGACGTGCAGGCAAAGACATTTCCAAGGTACAAATCCGCGGAGGAGGCTTCATCGTGACTGCAAAAACTGAGGAAGAACTAGAACGTCAAATCGAGGTTACACGAAAACGAATATCTTTCTATGCTTCCACTCGGTCCTATTCGAACGTCATGAAGTTACATGGTTGGGCGGATGAAGCCGCCGAGCTCCATCGACTATCAGTTGGAGGCAAGTGGGATGAGATGGTAGACATCGTCACTGATGAGATGATCGAAGAATTCTGTGTGGTGGGAACCTGGGATGTGATTGCAGGGAAGATGCGCGAAAAATATTCTGGCATAAACTCGCAGGTGTCTTTGCCCGCAGACCCGAAAACTCCAGAGGAGATAGAACAAGTCCAAGAAATAATCGCAGATTTAAAAACTATTCCCACCGTGGCTGAAGCAGGAAATTAGAATATACATCGGAGACCCTAACAATGAGTGATGACACTAAATTTGATATCAGGCATAAAAGTCGCGTACTAGTAGATGGACCTGATCGAGCAGCTGCCCGCTCTCAGCTGCACTCAGTAGGATATACCCGGGATGACCTGAAAAAACCACTGGTGATGGTGGCACATGAATGGATCGGCACCATGCCGTGCAATTATTCACAGCGGGCTCTCGCGCAGCAAGTAATGGCAGGAATTCGAGCCGCTGGTGGTACTCCCATGGAAGTGAACACAGTATCAATTTCCGACGGAATAACTATGGGAACTGAAGGCATGAAGGCCTCACTTATATCGCGCGAACTCATTGCAGACTCAATCGAGCTATGTGGGATCGGATACTCATTTGACGCGGCAGTGATAATCGTCGGATGCGATAAAACCATCCCGGGAGGTGCTATGGCATTAGCTAGGCTCAACTTGCCAGGGATTGTTCTGTATTCAGGCTCGATCGCTCCAGGGTCCTTCCAGGGTGAAGACGTCACCATCCAAGATGTTTTTGAAGGAGTTGGTAAACACGCAGCTGGCAATATGACAGACGAAGAACTTGCGGAACTCGAAGCTGCTGCCTGTCCGGGAGCTGGTGCGTGCGGTGCCCAATATACCGCGAATACAATGGCTACTGTCCTTGAATTCCTAGGTATCTCCGAGATGGGAACAAGTACACCTGGAGCTACAGATCCCCGAAAAAACGATATCGGTGTGGAGATCGGCGAACGGGTGATGGAACTTCTAGCGAATGGCACACTCCCGAGAGAATTACTCACTAAAGAAGCGTTTGAAAACGGGATCGCGTGTGCGACGGCTACTGGCGGATCAACAAACGTCGTTCTGCATCTCTTAGCAATAGCAGCGGAATGTGGAATTGACCTCGATATTGATGACTTCAACCGTGTTTCGGATAACACACCTCTAATCGGCGACTTGCGACCCGGTGGGCAATATGTAGCACTGGATTGGGACAGAGCGGGAGGAACGCGACTACTCGCGAAGCGCTTGCTCGAGGCGAACAAGATCGATGGTGGCCAAATGACAGTGTCTGGAAGAACTATTGCCGAAGAAGCTAATCTGGCCGAAGAAACTCCCGGACAAAAAGTAATTCTAGACGCTGAGCATGCCCTAAAGCCCACCGGAGGATTGGTAATCCTTAAGGGTTCACTCGCACCAAACGGCTCGGTTATTAAAGTAGCCGGTCACGAACGATTAACTCACAGGGGACCTGCTCGCGTATTCGAAAGAGAAGAAGATGCGATGGAGGCTGTTCTAGAGGGGCAGATTCTTGAAGGGGATGTGTTGGTAATTAGAAATGAGGGTCCTGTAGGCGGGCCCGGTATGAGAGAAATGCTTGGTGTGACTGCAGCATTGGTGGGAGCCGGGCTTGATAGTTCAGTTGCTCTACTCACCGATGGCCGATTTTCGGGAGCGACACGCGGACTTATGGCTGGTCACGTAGCCCCTGAGGCAGCTGCCGGTGGTCCAATTGCAGCAGTTGAAGAAGGGGATTCTATATATTTTGATATACCTAACCGTGAACTCAATATCGAGATATCCGAAAATGAGGTTTCAGCCAGATTAAGTCGCTATGTCAAAAGAAGTCCTAACTACCAAAATGGCGTCTTCGCAAAATTTGCTCGACTCGTGTCCGGTGCCGACAAAGGCGCAACCACACGCTAGAGCGTTTCTTTTTTTGCCAAAGTTACGGCGGTGAGAGCAGAAAACACTGATACAATTAGGTTTGCACAAATAATTTAGCGGGGTTGAATTTATGGATTTTGCATTCACACCAGAAGAAGAGAGTTTCCGATCAGAGATTCGTACATTTTTGAACGACAATTTACCCGGGGATTGGACAGATCGTTCCTTGGTTGGCGATGATGATGCTGATGAGTCAGGCACTCTTGCTCGAAAAATAACTAAGGGCTTAGCTGACAAAAAGTGGCTGGCGATGGCTTGGCCTGAAGAACATGGTGGGATCGACGCCACACATATTCAACAAATGATCTACAACGAAGAGACAACATACGCCCGTATGCCTGGAGGAGGCGGAATGGGTGTCGCATGGGTCGGTCCCGCAATAATGCTCTACGGAACCGACGAACAAAAGGCTGAGTATCTACCAAAGATCACCGGTGGTGATGATATTTGGTGTACGTTGTATTCAGAACCAGGAGCTGGATCTGATTTGGCCTCGCTACAAACACGAGCTGTTCGTGACGGTGATGAGTGGGTTATCAATGGCTCCAAAATATGGACCAGTGGTGGTCATTACTCTAACATGGGATGGCTTGCTGCTCGAACGGACCCGAGTGCTCCGAAGCACCGTGGTATATCAACTTTTGTGCTACCAATGGACGCTCCCGGTGTCTCAGTTCGACCGCTCCCGAACTTGGCAGGTGAGCACGGCTTCAATGAAATCTTTTTTGAAGATGTTCGAATACCTGGTGAAAATCTGGTCGGTGTAGAAAACCGCGGTTGGTATCAAGTGGCCACAGCGCTCGACTTTGAGCGTTCAGGTGTAAGCGCATATGCCAATGGAAAACGGAGCGTAGAAAAACTAGTGTCCGCTGCAAAAGACGAGCAATCGTTGATTGAACAAAACCCA
>CEOQ01061614.1_pt1 | contig 21225 bp, 16 predicted proteins | sample 361351 | NCBI WGS metagenome assembly CEOQ01 (sample SAMEA2619907, study PRJEB7988) | marine metagenome | biome: marine biome (ENVO:00000447); feature: deep chlorophyll maximum layer (ENVO:xxxxxxxx); material: "saline water (ENVO:00002010), including plankton (ENVO:xxxxxxxx)" | depth 60 m | reverse complement strand
TGGAACAGAGGTAAGCAATCCGTAGTGATAGATCTCAAAACCCCAGAAGGCGTGATCCAAGCTCAAAATTTGTGTGCTGACGCAGACATCATCATAGAGAACTTCAGACCAGGTGTCGCCGCTCGTTTAGGGGTCGGATATGAAGATATTTTGTTGAATAATAATAAAATTATTTATTGTTCTCTACCTGGATTTGGAGAAGGAAGCCCTTACCGAAACGCGAAAGGATGGGACCAGACCATCTCAGCTCTGACAGGAGTTTATAACCATGTGGGCGGAGATGATGGACCTCTATATACTCCATTACCATTACCCAGCACATTCGCTGCCATAGTAGCAGCCGTCGCAGTCACGATGGCAGTAGTAGAACGGGACTCCTCCGGGCTGGGGCAGCACATAGAAGTACCATTACACAGCGCTATGTTTACAGCGATCGGCAGAAACCTAGTAAATTTTTACGATAACCCTCCTGTACATATGCGTGATGAATATACCCTTCCGATGGTAAACCAATATCAATGCTCAGATGGCAGATGGGTAATGAACCATGGAAACTACAAAAGATTCGTAGGGCAATTGATGGAAGCGGCCAATCACCCCGAATGGGAACAAGACGCTATTGATGCGTTTGGTAAAGTGATAGACAAACCAACTTACGATATGTGGCTAGAACGATTCACTAATCTCTTCCAATCAAGAAGTTCACAAGATTGGGAAGATTCTATCGCAGCAGCAGGAGGGGCTTGTACAATCTGCAAAACTATAGATGAATGGCTGGTACACCCTCATCCGATACAAGGTGAAATGATAGTACCGATCAACGACCCTGCCTTAGGAAACATGAAACAACCGGGGATCCAAGTCAAGCTAAGAGGAACACCCGGCAAAATATCAGGCCCTGCGCCGACCCTTAACCAAGATTCAGAAATACTTAGCCAATCACCAATAAAGTCACAAAGTTCTACCACGACAGGAAAAAGTACTATGGAAATCTTAAAGGGGGTCAAAGTACTAGATTTGTGTATCGTATTAGCTGGCCCAACTTGTGGGCGCACATTGGCGGAATATGGAGCTGATGTGATTAAAGTAGATGACCCAAGCAGGCCTTATGATCCCACAGGCAATATCGACGTTAATCGAGGCAAGAAAAGCGTACTCTTAAATCTCAAATCAGAAGAAGGAATGTCCATTTTCAAAGAAATGGTGAAAGATGCTGACGTTTTGGTTCAGAATTACCGTAAAGACAGCTTGACTAGACAAGGATTGGGCTACGAAGACTTGAAAAAAATAAATCCTAGGTTGATATACGCTTCACTAAATGCCTACGGTTTTGATGGACCTTGGGCGGACAGGCCAGGTTGGGAGCAAATTGCGCAAGCAACAAGTGGTATCCAAATAAGAAGAGGAGGACGAGGAGAAAGGCCTGCTCTGTTGCCATACCCAGCTAACGACTATGGAACAGGTATGATGGGGGCTTATGCCGTAGCATTGGCACTACATGAGCGAAATAAAACAGGCTATGGCCAGACCGTCGACACAGGGTTGTGCCTCACTGCAGGTCTACTGCAGTCTCCTTTCATGTTGGAATACGACGGAATGGTTCGAAATGAATTAGAAGGATTAGGCTTGAGAGGAGAAGGTGCTCATTCAAGATTGTATCCAACTCAAGATGGGTGGATGTATGTCAGAGCCGAGACGAAATCTACATTCGTAAAAACCTTAGCAACCCTAAAGGACTTCAGTGCGCTATCTGCCGCTGAAAAGATCACAGAGCCCACCTTAGACGAGATTCAAAACGACCTAGAAAAGATATTCCAATCAAAAACCACTGCCAATTGGATAGAATTGATAAGTGGTGATGAGATCATGGTGGTACCCAATATTAGTCTTGGCGAGTTAAAAACTACCGAATGGATTAGAGACTTAGGACTTATTGTTAATCGATCTCACCCAGGACGAGGGTCCGTAGACCATCTAGGAAGCACCGCTACATTATCGCGAACCCCCATGAGTATTGGTAGGCCTACTCCAATTCTAGGTACAGAGTCAGTGGAAGTCTTAACTAGCCTAGGGTACGACTCAAATCAAATTGATAGCTTCATTAAAAACGGAGTGCTAGTGACTGAAGAAAACTCTCCTATAGCTCAAGGTTGAGGCTCCATAACCAGTTACTATGTGTGTATAATATAAATCACCGGGAGATTTGTAGTGCTCAAAATACTTAACACATTATCTAAAACCATAGAGGAAATTGTCCCGCTTAGCCCCGGACAGATCGGCATGTATACATGTGGTCCTACTGTATATCGCTATGCTCATATAGGTAACATGCGCACCTACATGATGGCAGATTTTATTAGAAGACTACTCGAATACCGGGGACTAGAAATCACGCACATAAAAAACATTACTGACGTAGGGCACATGAGGCAGGAACTGCTAGAAACGGGAGGAGATAAGATGATCCTGGCTGCTCTAGCAGAAGGGAAAACTATTGGAGAGATCGCCCAGTTTTATGCAGCCCAATTTCATCAAGATGAGTCCATTTTAAACATCCTCCCCGCAACTACATATCCTTGGGCTACCGACCATATTCCCGAGATGCTAAAGATGGTAGGTGTTCTTTTGGAGAACGACCGGGCTTACATCGCGGAAGGGAATATATATTACGACGTAGCCAAATTCCCCGAATATGGCAAATTATCCAGAAACGTTGGGGGGAATCTACTCGAAGGGGTCAGAATGGAAACAGATCCCTTAAAACGAGATCCCAGAGACTTCACTTTGTGGAAGAAAGCAGAACCTGGGAGAGATGTGTACTGGGACAGTCCATGGGGACCAGGATTTCCTGGATGGCATATAGAATGTTCGGCCATGGCGGATAAATATTTACATGAGAAATTCGATATACACACAGGGGGAATAGACAATGTATTTCCCCATCACGAAGACGAGATTGCTCAAAGCGAGGCCGTCTACAACGAAAAACATGTCAACTATTGGATCCACGGACAACACCTGTTAGCAGACGGGGCAAAAATGGCAAAATCGTCTGGTAATGTATTTATGATCAGTGACCTGATAGAAAGAGGATTTAGTCCTCTGGCTTTTAGATACTTATGCTTAACTGTAAGATACAGGCACCGAATGAACTTTACCTTCTCTTCATTACGAGCAAGCCAAAAAGCATTAGACTCACTAAGAATACGACTATGGAATTGGCAAGAGGATTATTCCAGATTTAGTCCTACCGCAGAAACCCTGCAAAAAGAAGAAACCTTCATCAGCATAGTTGAGCAAGACTTAGACCTCCCAGGAGGACTAGCATACCTCTGGAAAACAATGAAGTCCGACTCTTCCAACGGAGAGAAAGCTCACTTGTTACTCTCATTTGATCGGATTTTAGGCTTAGGGCTGAATCAGCCTTTCGATGACTTTCAAATTCCTCAAGGGATTTCTTCACAGGCTGAGCAGCGTGCAAACCTAAGGTCAACCGCCTCTTACTATGAGTCGGATCAAATCAGAGAAGCCCTATTAGCAAAAGGATATATTCTCCAAGATTATGAAGAAGATACGACTGTTAGGCCCAAAATGTACCTAGAAAAAATAGTCGACAAATGGCCGTCGGTCTCATCAGGCAAAGAAATTGATTCTCGAATCGAAGCACCAGATACCTATGAGTACACTTTTATTCTCAATGCTTACGGCTACAAGGATGATATTCAAAGATGCTTAATGGCAGTTGAGAAGCAAGCTCATAATTCCAGCTTTGAAATAATCGCGATAGACAACGGATCCACTGATGGTACGGGAGATTACCTAGAAGAATTAGCATGTTCACGAGCCAATGTAACAGTTATACATTGCGACCATGTTCTTGGAGACGCTGCAGCCAAGAACATTGGAATCAAACTCAGCACAGGCAAATACATAATAATATTAGATGCATCAGCGGAACTTACAGGAGATATATGTTCTATAGTGTCTAAATCATTTGCTTCCAATACGAACCTAGGTTTGTTAGGACCGTTCGGTCTTAAATCAGACGACATGCAGCATTTCCACGAAGAGGTTGAATCCGGCCCGGCCGACGCAATGCAAGGCTATTGTATGATTTTTCCTCGTAATATAATTCAGCGAACAGGACTAATGAGAGAATGTTTCCGGTTTTATAGAAACTTGGATATCGATTATAGTTTCCAAATCAAAGACCTTAAGATGGAAGTCATCGCAGATGGACGCCTTCCAATCGTCCGGCATGAACACCGGCAGTGGACTGAGCTGGACGAGAATCAACGAGACGAACTCAGTGTCAAGAATTTTGGTCGATTCCTAAAAAAATGGGGGAACCGACATGATTTACTTGAGGCAAGCCACAGCAACTAGTTACTGTATACATTTAGCACATGTATAGGTACTCATTTATTGTTTATGAATATAGAAGTGAACAAAATACTACAATCAGACTTCCGTACCATTTCTCGGATGATTTCAATGATTGAGCGCCTCGATGAAGAAGCTTTTAACATTTTAAGAAACCTCAATCACCTTACAGGGAATGCATTGACACTTGGAATCACCGGATCGCCAGGAGCAGGTAAGAGCACTCTAGTAAACCAACTGATAAACCAAATCCGTAGTCAAGGCAAGACCATTGCAGTATTAGCTGTAGATCCATCCAGTCCTTTTTCCGGAGGAGCCATCTTGGGAGACCGCATCAGAATGGGTGCTCAATATAGTGATGATGGCGTCTATATAAGGAGCCTCTCTTCTCATGGAGAAACGGGAGGTATACCCATGATACTAGGCAGCATGATCAGACTTCTAGATGCTGCCAAGTTCGATATCATCATTATCGAAACGGTCGGAGTAGGCCAGACTGAACTAAAGATAATGAATGTTGCGGACCTTATAGCTGTAGTTCTTACTCCAGAATCTGGAGACTCCATCCAAATGATCAAAGCTGGATTAATGGAGATAGCGGACTTATATGTCGTAAACAAGTCTGATAGACCTGGATCAGATAGACTAATTGCAGATTTGAATTCTACGATTGTTTCACAATACAAAGGCCCGTCACCAACACCCCGAATTTCAAAAACACAAGCTACGACCGGAGAAGGCGTTGAGGAACTGTTAATCGAAATACTTGATCACCACGAGCACATGAAAAGCACAGGTAATCTGATAGAAAAAAAAGAAATGCAGCGTAGCAATGAAACTTCTGAGATTATAAAATATCTGAGCCTTAACTACATTAATGAGTTCGTCCTAAATAAGGCCGAATTCCAACAGGTTCTAGATGAAGTGAAAACGGGAGCCACGGATCCTTACACAACATCAATGATGATTCTATGTAAGCTTAAGGAGATACTGAAAAAGGGGTGACTTAATCAATGTTCGCAGGACTACATATAAGAGCTAACGACAGATACCAAAGCACACTAGTCCTGATTAATGAAGACTTAAAAGCCACTACCATACACACCTTTAATACTGATCAAGAATGTCATAACCTCATTAAACAAATATCGCCATCTATTATTGCGATCGGTTCACCGACTTCTCTTCCGTTGGGATTATGCTGTCTGGAGATAGACTGTAACTGCAACTACACAATAGAAGGACATAAAGGAAGAATATCTGAAATACAGATGGCTTCGATGTCAATAAGCTGCTTTTACACAACTCGGGGTTCAATATCCAAGAATCTAATCTATAGAAGTATAAACATTTCCAATGAATTACATTCCGAGGGCTACCATGTCATAGAGACTTACCCTCACGCAACCAAAAGTATCTTATTTCAGGAATATCCTACTCCTACAAAACAACTTAAGTCTCCTAATACTGATAGCGCTAGCATTTACCCTTTTCTAACTAAAAAAGGAGACTTCTCAAAATGGGATAAAAACACTTACAACGCTGCATTAAGTGCCTACACAGCGGGCCTGTACAATGCCGAGTTGACAGACTCGCTCGGCATAAAAGAAGAGGGATTCGTTGTAGTACCAGCGCTTAGGTAATTATTGATGAACTAGCTCATTCCCTTCGTTAGCTTCTCCTAAGCCTATTCCTTTGACCGTCTCTTGAACATCATTGTTTTCTATCGAATTTCTAAAGTTTTTCCTGAACACCCAGGAAATAGCAGGATTAGAAAACATACCAGAAAAAATAAGGGAGTGCTTATCAAACATTCCTTTATTTGCTATTAGACCTTCTATAACTGTATGAGTTTTCGCTACTTTTACCAGTTGAGACTGGATTTTGTTAGGAATTTTTTCAACAAATTTTCGTATGCTATAACTACTTTGAATTTCTTTCCCAATCTTTTTCTTCCACAAAACCTGATACGCTGATAATGCATTTTCCGACAAGTCGTCTTTTTCAAGGCATGAATCTAAAACAGATGCTGCTATGTCCCCACACACCAAAGAATACAGTATGCCCCCACCAGTGATAGGCTTGATTTGCCCAGCAGAATCTCCTACCACCAAAACTCTGTTGGTATAAGTCTGTTCAATAGGTTTGAGAGGGATCCCCCATGATCTACTAGAGCCACATACCCGATTAATACTACCAACACTCTTTAAATACTTGAGTGAAGTGTCGAGTTTAGATTTTGATGCTTTATCAGCTATCACACCCACCAGAGCTTTATTGCTTGCAGTAGGAGTGATCCATGAAAAAAAACCTGGCGTTTTCAATGAATCTAGATATACATGTACGCTATCCATGTCATTCACCTCAACTTCAACCTGGGAACCCACCATGTATTCGTTTCCTTTCTGAAGTCCAACTTGACTCAATAAAGAGGTTCCAAAGCCCGAGGCTATGACCAAGGCCTTTCCTCTCAATTTACGGTTTGAGGTACTTACCACAACGCAAGACACTTTAACTTCAACAGAGACCACTCTTTCTCCCAAGAAATACTTCGCGCCTAAGGCTTCTGCTTCTTTAGAGAATTGAGCTACATATTGAACTCTATCTATCACACTAGCTTGAGGGTACTCAGTAGAGAAGTGGTAGGTTTTACCATTGGCAGTAGTGACATTAGCAGAAGTAGGTTGCCCAAATGTCATACCAGGACCAGGCGGATATTTCCTTACACATTCCGAACCAATTATTCCCGTGCAGACCTTATCTCCTAAGTGGATTCTCTCATCGATCACTGTAACAGAGCGACCTAATTTGGCTAAACCTAAAGCAGTGTTAGCTCCTGCAGGTCCTGCACCTACTATTATTACATCGTCCATCGATATCTATCCTTACCTACTAAATTATACCCTGCATACAAATAATATACACAACTCACAGTCAGTCTCTCAATTTCATAATAATATTTGACTGGCTACTGAAGACCGCATAGAATCATCATAAAAAGGGTAGGATAATACAATGGCTTACGAACATATACTTACTAGAATAGAATCTGGGGTTGGAATTATCACATTAGATCGCCCCGAAGTTCTAAACGCTATGAACAGAAAACTTAGTTCAGAACTGCATGATGCTGTGAGTACTTTAAATCAGGACGACGAGGTAGGATGTTTAGTAGTTACCGGTTCCGGACAAAAAGCTTTTACAGCGGGCGGAGACATTCACGAACAACGAGAAAATGATCAATTGTACACACAGGAACAGCTAGACGAATGGTCATCTGAAAGACAACAAGCTAGCTACGAGATTAGCGCTAGCCCAAAACCCATAATAGGAATGATCAACGGCCTAGCATATGGTGGTGGAGCCGTGCTATCTTCTTCATTAGATTTTAGAATAGGCTGTGAAAATTCTAGTTTCAGATTTCTCGCAGCAGCCTACGGAAGAATTAATTGTTCTTGGACACTACCCAACCAAGTCGGCTGGCCAATGGCAAAAGAATTACTATTCACCGGGAGAGTTGTAGCTGCAGAAGAAGCTTACAGGATAGGTCTCTTGAACCACCTAGTTCCATCCAATGAACTTTTGGACAAAACAATGGAAATAGCAACCACAATTTCCAAGAATCACAGAGGGTCAGTGGTTGGGATAAAAGAACTTATGTTACAGGGATTAGGGGAAAACCTGAAAACACAATGGGAAAACGAAACTTACTTCACCTCAAATGTTATGAGAGGGGCTAAGGCAGAAGAAGCATTCCCTGAATTTATAGCCAGAAAGGGCCGATAATTATTACCCTAAAGAATCCTTAGTACTAGGGATAGCATCTGGTGCTCTCTCGTCTATAGATACAGCTTGTCTAAGAGCTCTCGCCAAACCTTTAAAAATCGCTTCAGCTTTATGGTGAGGGCTTTGGCCTGTAATCACTTCAGCATGCAAATTTACTTTAGCTTCATAAGCAAAAGATTCAAGGAAATGTCCTATTAAGTCGCCTGGCAGGGTCTCAACCATAACATCGTCTAATCCAGTATTGATTTGAGCATGTGGTCTCCCACTTAAATCGATCACCACCCGAGCTAAAGTTTCATCAAGGGGCACGTAAGAATGTGCCATTCTTATAATCCCAACAGGGGATCCCAAAGCCTTGGCAAATACTTGACCAAATACGATTCCACAGTCCTCAACCAAATGATGCCATCCGGTTTCCACATCGCCTATTGCTTTCACTTCCAGATCAAACAACCCATGGCGTGCAATTTGGGCCAGCATATGGTCCAAAAAACCATTTCCTGTAGACACTTCATACTTCCCTGTACCCTCTAAATCGAAAGTCATAGTTATTTCAGTCTCTCCAGTTTTTCTGTTTACTGTCGCTCTTCTGTTGCTCACTCTAATCCCCCGACACAATTTTTGTGATTTCATTAATTACTATTTCATTCTCTTCAGGTTTGCCTATACTGAAACGAATAGAGTCATCTAATGGAGCTTTGCCAAAGTACCTGAGGTAGATCCCTTTGTTACACAATGAATCATAAATAACTTTACCTATACCGTCACTAAATTCACACAATATAAAATTACCTACCGATGGGTATAATTTGATATTATCCAGATTACTCAAAGCCTCAAAAACCCTGTCCCTTTCTGACACTATCTCATCTACCCGAGCAGCAAGTTGTGCACGATCTTCGAGAGAAGCATATATCGCTACCTCCGCTGCTAGGTTTACATTGTAAGGTGGTTTCATAGCCATTATGGTATCAACTAACTCAGGGTCCATGATACCGAATCCAATACGCAATCCTGCCAAACCTGCCCACTTGCTAAAAGTTCTCAATATCACAAGGTTGGCATTCTCTGGCAACAAGTTAATATGGGTTACCTTGCAAAACTCGTAATACGTTTCGTCAACAACTACTATAACGTCCAATTTAAGTAATTGTGCTAGGTCTTCTGTAGAAACCAAATTCCCAGTAGGATTATTAGGAGACGTAAGAAAAATTATTTTAGTCTTGTCAGTGACTGATTCCTTGATCCCTTCCACATCTATGTCATAAGATGGGTCTCTGGGCACATTAATGACCTTTCCCCCAACAATCTCTGTACCGAACGAGTACATTCCGAACGTTGGAGTCGGAATTATTACTTCATCTCCAATACCAACAAAAATCCTAATCAGGAGATCTATTAACTCATCGGCTCCATTACCTGCAACAATCCGTTCATAATCGGTCCCCACATACTCGGCTAGGCTTTTTCTTAACTTCTGTTGATGAGGATCTGGATACAAATTATAATTATCGTAATCCCCTAAGTACTTCTTGACGAGTTCACTGAATCCATACGGGTTCTCATTCCCATTCAGTTTTATAATATCTTCTACATTGATTCCCGTCTTTTCAGCGATCGATTCAGGTGACTCTACTCCTTGATATGTTTCAATCGCCTTGATGTGATCTAAAAGAAGATTTTTCCAATTAGGCACTTCGTTCACCATTCTTTCCGGAATTATTCGATACCGTCTTTAATCTTATTGATAGAGCATTCGAATGTGCTGTTAGCCCTTCCGCCTGTGCGATATTAACTGCATCCGGAGCTAATCTTTCAAATTCTTTGCTGCTCAGCTCAACTACAGGCATGGTCTTAAGGAAATGATGTACGCTTAAAGCCGAACTGAATCGAGCCGTACCTCCCGTAGGCATTACATGACTAGGTCCCGCAACGTAATCACCCATCACTTCAGGAGAGTATTCCCCCAAGAATAGGCCTCCAGCATTTCTAACCTGAGTTTTCCAGTAAGCGGTATTTTCTACCATCAAACACAAATGCTCTGGAGCAATACTATTGGCTATCTCTATACCTTCGGCCAGATTCTCAACGAGAACGACTTTCCCTCTGCTTAAGAGTGCCTGTTTGGCCATCTCACCCCTAGCATGTTGCTCAAGTTGATCATCTAAAGCATTTTCTACTGCTTCTATCAAGCCAGCATCATCAGTTATAAGAATAGCGGTAGCCATGGGATCATGTTCTGCCTGAGCAATCATATCCGCAGCACAAAATGCGGGAGATGCCGTCTTATCTGCAATCACTATGGTTTCAGTAGGACCAAAAATACCATCTATATCTACTTGACCCTGAACTAATTTTTTGGCGTAGGCAACTAAGACATTACCAGGTCCGCATATTTTATCCACTTGGGGGATTGTTTCAGTGCCATATGCTAACGCAGCTATACTAGGAACGCCTCCTATCTGATAAACATTGTCAACACCCGCTATCTTTGCCGCTGCTAACACTACAGGATTCATATCTCTGCCAGCTAATTTAGGAGTTACCATGCAAACAGATTCACATCCTGCGACCTTTGCAGGAATCACAGTCATTAAAACAGTCGATGGATATGCAGCTGTCCCACCAGGAACATAAACCCCTATTTTTTGAAGTGGCTTAACAATTTCTGAAACACCTCTTGACGTTTCAGTCTCCATGTTAGGCATTGTCTTAGAATGGAACTCTTCGATTCGTTCAGCCGCCAATGATAATGAATCCCACAACTCTTTGGATATGCTAGATTCTGCCTGATCTAACAGGGACATATCATAAGAAGTACTAGTGATATCTGGGTCGTCAAACATCCTAGCGTACTTCAGCACCGCCTCATCACCCTTTTGACGCACTTCTTCTATAATCTTAACTACGGACTGAGCAGGAGAGACGCCTTTGCCGAATACTGCCTCGGTACGTTCAATAACAGCAGCAGATATTGCATCCATGTTTAAAGGATCCTGCCTTTGCAATAAATCTGAAGCTTCTGAAATTCCTTTCACTAGTCTTAATTTCAATTTATATACCTCTTAATTGTCTCTACAGAACGTAATACAGTGTTTTCCACATACCAAGAAAGTATATCGGTTTCTATGTAATCGTGTATCACATTTAGATTTGATTCTGGATCCATTATGAAATTATCTACTAGGATTTCAGCCTCAGGTTCATCTCTATGCATCCGTCTCATAGCATTGTACAGTCTATCCCAAGAAAATCCTCGACTAACCAAACCCATCACCCATGCTTGCCACTCAGTTAATTCTTTTTCAGAAACAAACCCCAGATTAATGTCATTTACATGTTTGGGTAATCGAGTCAATAGCTGGTATTTCCCAATGAGATCGACGGCTTCACTATCCAACTGCAATTGCAAAGCCCTATCCCACAAATTAGATTCCATTGCTGAGCATTTCCGATTTTCTTCAGAAAAATGAGGCCTATACATCTTTGTGATCCAAGTCTCGTCACATATCAAGTGGCTCAAGTACCCACACAGAAAAGCTCTCATTGCTGGTTCGTCGGATTGAGGAAGTAATTCTGGATACATAGCAAACATGTTAGCTGCACCAGTTCCCACTTCATTCACAGTTAATTCGGTAAAATGAGTTTGTCCTCTAGGTTTTTTTGTCATAGCACGAATATCCGGTACAGTTGATCCAAATAAGCAGTATCCAAGCGTGTCGTTTTGGATATATTCTTCGCCTAGAAGATCTGACATTCTGTACGCAGTTGCTATATGAAACGGTAAATTTGGCATCGGTACAACCTAATCAATGAACACTTGATTATTTTCAACCACTTCTGCATTGAATAGGTAATCTATCTTGGAAGCAGCGATGCTGATTCCTCCACAGTCTCTAATCTGAGACACACATTCTGATAGCTTCGATTTTGATACGACTACGCTCAAACTAAACCAAGAAGTATTAGATTTACTATGCAATCTAGACACTGTTGGTCCATGTATTCCTGATATATCTGGGTGAGACAGCACGAGACTTGCCAACGTTTCTTCAGAATCGCACTGTACATTAGCTGTCAATCTGTAATACTCTGCAGCCCTAATGTTAGATTTAATCAAGTCAATCAATTTCATTGCCAAGTCATGCTTGTTACTATTATTACGAATAGATTCAGGATTACCTATAAGACAGGCTTGTGACTTTAAGACTGTACCTTTTTCGATTTGTTTTAAATTATTAGCACGCAAAGTGGTTCCTGTGGCCGTCAAATCTGCAATAAGATCAGCATATCCTGCAGCAGGAGCAGCTTCCAGGGCACCACTTACAGCTACAATTCGATAATTATATATGCCGTTATCATACAAATAATTATTGAGCAGTTTCGGGTATTTAGTTGCTATCCTTAAATCAAGTCCTTTCTGACGATACTCATTTGTCAGGTCAGATAAATCATCCAAGCCATTCACGTCAATCCAAGACTCTGGCACGGCGAGAACAAATTCACAACCACCATAACCCAAATCGTTAACTATTTTACCAACATATCGATCATCGGTTTTATACTCTAGATATCTATCCAAACCAGTAATCCCTACATCCGCACTGAAATCTTCAATTTTGTTGGTGATATCGGCTGTACGTTGCATTAATACTGATACACCTGGCATAGTAGGGATGGTACCAGTGTACCCTCTTGAATTATTCGATCGCACTTGCAGTCCGCACTCTTGTAAAAAATCCATAGTGTTTCTGTGTAGTTCCCCATCACTAGGGATAACAATAACCAGTTCGTCGTTATCTTCTTTGAATGCTGTCATATCTACATTGCCTCTACACGAATCTCTAATATTTTGTCTAAATCAAAGGCAAATCCTAAGGCATTCACTTTCTCATTGGCTCCTAAGAGAGTCGCCAAACCATCATATCTACCACCGCCACCTATTAGCTGATTTGTAGTCAATTCCATAATTTCAAATATAATCCCTGTGTAATATCCAAAATCTTTAACCAATCCAAAGTCAACAACAAGTTCGCATCCAGTCGGCACTTTCCCTGCCAACCCATTAATTCTATTCTCAAATTGCTCTATCAAATCCAATGGATAAGATTGGCTTTGAAATAACGTACGAGCCTGTCCAATAGCACTTGATGGCTCCCCGTTTATCTTAATCAATCCACCAACAATCTCTAAACATTGCTGTATGTTGTCCAAAGAGTCAATGTTTCTCAATTTATCGATTAATCTCGATACCACATCCTCGTGAGAGCGGCGACCTAGTGACCCTTCATCAATACTCCCATTAACCCATCCTAGAAATCCAGACAATACCTGACGAGCCTGCGCTTCTGACAGATTTTCAATTGCTGATGACAAATAAGCGTCTTTGTTACTATCTCCAGTAATCTTTGTGGTCGCTAATCGTTCAGCAAAGTGTTGTACTTTGTCTGAGCCTTGTTTCAATATTTGGATGTTCTCAACTATTTTGGTTTTTGAATTACCAGATAAACCAAAATTATCAATGATGTAATTGACCAAACTAAGATCTGCCAATCTGCATTGGTAAGATGCAAATCCCGCCTCAGACAGAAAGCTACTCGCCAGACCAAGCAATTCTATCTCTTCACTTAGTCCATTTCCTCCTATATATTCCGCTCCTATTTGAGTGAATTGCCCACGGATTTTTTGGCCTTCTGAGAACCTGAATACAGGTCCTTGATATTGATATTTCTGCTCAGTCCCATTATTTTCTTGCCTAAGATAGTGGTCCATAACCTGTGTTGTTATTTCTGGTCTTAGGCTGACTTGCTGACCAATAGGATCCCTAAAACTGTACATCTGAGGAGCTAGTTGTCCATCTGACTTTCGTAAAAACAACTCCGTATTATCCATAATAGGGACTTCAATATTTTTATACTCAGCAGCTTTCATAAAATTACTAAACTGCTGCAATATATTTTGCTTTTCATCTAACGCTAAATCGGATTGAGCTTCCATATCCGACAACCGTTTAACTGGATCCATCGTAAATCTCTCAATTTTAATGGGTTAATTGTAACACGGCTCAATAAAATGGCCTTTCCTGATACTTATGGTCTAGCCGTCAATCCACCATTAAGAAAGATAGGTTGTCCTGTTGTGTAATCACAACTTTCAGAACATAAAAACACAAGGAGAGGTCCCAAGTCAGAAGGTATTCCTTTTCTACGTAATGGTATGAATCTTACCAAAAGCTCCTTTTGTTGTTCCTCCAAATCAATTTCTTCGGAAGACGTCCAACCAGTAGCAATCGTGTTTATGCGAATTGAATACTTTGAATACTCGATAGTCATAGATTTTGTCAAAGAGTGGATGGCTGCCTGGCTGGCCGAATAAACGGAAAAGTTATCCACCGATCTATCCCCTAATTGAGATGTTATGTTAACTATTCTGCCATATCCAGAATTCTTCATGCATTCACCGAAAACTTGATATAAGAAGAAAGTAGACTTCGCATTAGAATCCATAACCTGAGACCAATCCTTTTCATCAACATCTCCCATAGGCTTAGATAAAGTGTTCCTGCTATCTATAACAAGTCCATCAATTGTGCCGCATGACGTTGTAATATGATCTCTCGCTTCGACAATCATAGGCCTACTCTGTAAATCTATAACTTTGCCGCTAACATTTGTTCCCAAGACTTCCCTGGCTTTATTAAGTACTTCATCAGTCTGGGCTAACAAGAATAACTCTGCTCCTGCAAATAAGAGGTATTTGCACAAATAAGAAGTTTCAGGTGCCTTAGTCATACATACTACAATCAATTTATTATCTAGAGAAAATTCTTTTAATACAGGCATGTTACACCTCTTGAAAATAATTAATAGGAGCATATCCGGTAGGGGCTATCCCTGCAGACAAGCCTCCTCCATCCAAGGTAAATATCTCACCCGTCATGTAGTCTGATGCGCTCGATGCTAGAAATACTGCTATTGGTCCAATGTGTTTGGGTTGCCCTAATTCTCCAGATGGTAAAAACTCACCTGATTTCGGAAGGGTTGTTCTAAATTCTGACTCAGTAGCGTCAGTAGGAATAAATCCCGGGACAATGGTATTAGCAGTAATATTGTATCTAGCCAAACTAAATGACAAAACCTTTGTAAGCTGGATTATTCCTCCCTTGGTACAACAATAAGTATAAATATCTTTACCACCCCTCAAACCAAATCCAGATGCAGTATTAATGATCTTACCTGTTCCTCTATCAGCCATATGTTTAGCAACCTCACGTGAGCAATAAAAAGCACCTGATAGATTCACATCAAGTCCTTTTTGCCATTCCTCATCTTTTATGTCCCATATAGGCTTAACGACATTATCCTCTACCAACGCAGCATTATTAATTAACACATCGATTTTACCGAAATGTATCAGTGTCTCTTCCACCAACGATCTTACTTGAGACGAATCACTAACATCAGTAGAAACAGCTAAACCTTGCCTCCCGTTTGCCTGAACTTCTTGCACAGCAGCATTCAAAGGCTCTATGCGTCTTCCTGCGACACATACATCTGCTCCGGCTTCAGACAAGAATTTAACCATTTCTAAGCCCAATCCCGTTCCTCCTCCTGTAATCAACACCGTTTTCCCATTCAAACTTAATCCATCTAACATCTATTCATAAACCTCCAAAATATCTCCAGTCATAAACTCTTTAACTTGTCCACTCGTTTCCTTTAATCCTAATGAACCATTTTCATCTATATAAATTACTTCACCTTCGTGTTTTTCTTCGCCAGAATTAAACCGTATATGGGATCCCACAATACCTAATAAATTCTTCCATTCCTCGAATATTGGTGAAGGTTCATTGATTCTAGAATAGTAACTATCCAAATTCTCTAAAATATCCTTAAGTAACTCACTTCTATTCACAGCGTTGTCAGAAAAGGTGTTCAAATCCGAAATATCATAATTCTCATTACTTGGTTTTTCTGATAATTTAAGATTCAGCCCTATTCCTGCAACCACATATTCCAGTATATTGTCCCTGACAGAAGACTCCAGTAATATTCCTCCAATCTTATTACTCTCAACCATCAGGTCATTAGGCCATTTCAAATCGACTTTTACATTAGTTGCCGAGCTAATCCCCTTGGCAACGCAAATCGCAATCATAGGTTGCAACACAGAAATATAATCAACAGAGGGCTTTAGCAGTACGGAGAAAAGAAGATTCCCAGGCTCAGACATCCAATTTCTTCCAGTACGACCTCTTCCAGCGATCTGATTCTCTGCTATGACTATTAATCCTTCTAGGCACCCGGCCTTAGCCAAGCCATGTACCTCATCCATAGTGGAGCCAACAGTTTCGTAATAATGAATCTGATTTCCAATGATTTTAGTGCGTATGCCATTTTTGACCAGCTGGGAGACATAATCCATTCTGTCACCAGTTATGTTCCAATTTGTCTTCAAGCACACTCACTAAATCTGAAATGGGAATTCTAGATTGATGCATCGAATCTCTTTCTCTAATAGTTACTTTATCGTCCTCTAACGAGTCAAAATCTATAGTCACACAAAACGGCGTACCTATCTCATCCTGTCTTCGATATCTTCGACCAATACTTTGAGAGTCATCATATTGGCATTTGAACTTAAATTTCAAACGATCTAGGATCCCTTTTGTCAAAGGAGCCAACTTCTCATTTTTACTTAAAGGTAAAATAGCCACCGTAACTGGTGCTAATAAACGGTGAAATTTAAGTACAGTTCGACTTGAATCACCGTCGGGTTCTTCGTCATATGCATCTAGCCAAAACGCCAGAGTAGCTCTGTCAACTCCTCCGGATGGTTCTATAACATATGGCACAAATCTTGATTTCGTAGCCTCGTCAAAATAAGAAATATCTGTCCCACTAGTCTGAGCATGTTGTTTTAAATCAAAATCAGTTCGATTAGCTATCCCTTCTAATTCTCCCCAGCCCCACGGGAATCTATATTCTATGTCATATGTTTCTTTTGCGTAGTGAGCTAATTCAGAATCGTCATGCTTGCGTATCCGCAAATTGTCTTCTCTTATCCCATATTTCAAATACCAGTCATACCTTTCTTTTAGCCATGATTGTAACCATTCGTCGTCATCTCCAGGAGTCACGAAAAACTCTATTTCCATCTGTTCAAACTCTCTCGTCCTGAATGTAAAATTACCCGGAGTTATTTCATTACGGAAGGATTTACCTATCTGTGCTATACCAAACGGCAATTTCTTTCTAGAGCTGTTCAGCACGTTATTAAAATTAACAAATATTCCTTGAGCTGTTTCTGGACGCAAGAATATTTCAGAAGCCGTTTCTTCAACTGGGCCCTGAAACGTCTTGAACATCAGATTGAAATTTCTGGGCTCTGTCAGCTCTCCTGAGCACTCAGGACACACATCCGTTTCTAGTTGATCTTCCCTCAATCGGATGTGACAATTCTTACATTCCACAAGCGGATCACTGAAATTTTCTAGGTGGCCGCTAGCTTCCCAGACCTGTCTTTGCATAAGTATTGCCGCATCTAGCCCAACAACATCCTCTCTAGAAACGACTACGCTCTTCCACCACGCTTCTTTTACGTTGCGCTTTAGTTCAACGCCTAAGGGTCCATAATCCCAAGTGGAACTTAACCCTCCATAAATTTCGCTACTCTGAAATACAAATCCTCTTCTCTTCGACAGAGACAATAGTTTTTCCATATCTCCATATGGTAGGTACCGTGTCATTAAATAACCCTCCTAACCACCTAGGTTCTGATTAATCGCATTAGTTGAATTTTGATTTTCACCATCTCTGATATGATGTACGTTCCACTTACAAGCACTGTTAATCCTTTTCTTCTACCTAATTTAACACATCAAGTTTTGTGTGTACTTAGAATATCAAGGCACTAATTCGTATACACTAACCTCACATTCCCAATCTTGATTCTCTTTCATTCCCTCACGCTCCACTGTAGACACATCGTACGCAACGTAGACGTGGCCATCATGGATGATTACAGAAGGTCGACCAGATTGGGTCATCGAGTCGCGTTCATAGTTGGTTACTGCTATATCAGTGATTGAATTCCAAGAAGAGTCAAATATACCAAGCCGAATATTACGAAGTCCATTTTTGTTGATTATATTTTCAACAGATATGTATGAGACAAAGAAAAGTTCCAGCTCTGGGTAATATACCGTCCCCATAGGCCAGTTACCCCATTGAGCTAACACTTTGGAATCCAAATATTTCCAATTTTGATCATATTGCATCACTATTAAATCCCCAAAAAAGGCAGTTGACGTTACAAAGTTATATGTCTCATCTACAAATACCATAGATGATGCATTTATATGAGGTGTATCATTTAATATCCGATCGTCCAATAACTCCAGGTTTTGAGAAAAAAATCGATGGCTTGTAGCTTCACCTTGATAGGGATCAAGTTTATGTTGATCAATGTAATCTTTTGCTTCAGCAACATATAACCCAGCTACATCCAGCATCCCGTTGACCTCTGCTAACATAAAGTCATTGCCTGGTTCTTTATTTGGATCTCTTGAGATTAAGGTTTCTCCAAGTAATGTCCAGTCACTGGGATCATACTTCTTAAGAGCCCATATATCTTTCCCTCCGTCAGTAAGGAAATAATAGGTGTTGCCTATCATTACCGATGCAGTATCGGTACCTCTATTTTCAAAAAGGCCTCCCTTGCCGGTAAATTCCATCTGATCTGTGTACCACTTGTACCCATACCCTTGTGTGCTTTTTTCTTGAGATGTACCTCCAAATGTCACCAAGAAATTGTCTGATGCAGGCACATAATTTATGCGACAGAAGGCGCCTATAATGTCAATGTTTTCATCTGGAGTCACTTCCACGTTCTTAACAAATTTAAGAAAGTTGGAGTCTGAAGGTAGAGGTGTTGGTGTGGAGGGAGGAATAGGGCTGAATGTAGGTTTAATCACGTGAATTGCTTTGGGTTTGGGAGTGACTCTTGGATTTTGCTCAGAATGAAGACTATCATTCGCAACAACCGTACCAATAGCTCCGGCCACTCCATTGTCAATAACAGCGGACACTTCAGTGTCGATTACATTTTTCTCTCTTTCTATTGTCGATTCTGAAGCACACGACAAAATAAGACTCATCAATGCTAATGACCAGCCTATCATCAAACATCGTCGGCCAATTGACTTACTTTGTAGTTGCTGTATCAGCAAATAATCCTCTTAATTTCACCGGTTCTGGTTAATCGCATTGACTAAATTTTGTGTAGCAAACTCTTCTAGAGTGATGTATGTGCCACCTATGTGTGTTGCTAAATCTTTTGCTTTACCTAATTTAACATATCCTGTTTCAGTATCTATTACTATGGTTCTTACACCTCGGAATTTGAATTCTTCACATATGTTTTGCAATTCGGATTCGTGCATAGTTTTTGTACCATCTAATCCTACATTACTTTTCCCATCAGACAGCAACACCACTAATGGTAAGGAATTAACATCTTTTGTTTTCTCCCTTTCTATGATTTCCATAGTTTTCAACAAGCCACTGCTCAATGGTGTTCTTCCCCCAGTAGGCAAAGTATTCAGCATATTCTTGGCTAACTCCACACTGTTAGTGGGAGGCAATATTAACTCAGCAGTTTCCTTTCTGAACATTATCATCGCAACCGTATCTCGCCTTTGATAAGCATCAAGCAACAAAGCCATAATTGCGCCTTTGGTTTCTACCATTCTCCTCTGAGCTCCCATAGACCCACTAGCATCAACAACGAATATAATTAGAGTACCTGTCTGGGAATACCTTACTTTTTCCCTTAAATCATTGGATCTGATCACAACAGCAGTAGAGTCACCTTTCATTCTGTGTTTTTGCAAAGGTGCAGCTGCCCTCAAGGTTGCATCCAAAGCCAGATCGCTCAATTTCCCTTCTGGCACCCTCGATGATACATAGTATCCGACTCCCGAAGCGCTATTAGTTTCCGCGCGGCGTCCAAAAGAAGTTCGTTGCTTATGATCATCTGCTCGCATTTCTAATTGTTTTATTTTGGGGATCAGGCCAATCTCAAATATTTCCTCTTTACCAGTATCAGGGAAAGACTCACTGCCATTTTGATCCTCTGCATCTTGCTGCTCATCAGTTTGATCGGATTCAGCGGGCCCAGGATCGTCAAATGACGACTCTTGCTCCCCCGAAGATTCACTTGATTCTCGTGAATTGTTCTGTCCAATATTTTCTTGATTGATAATTTCATCTAATTTTTCTTGATCTAACGAGGGTTCTTGAAATGGTTGTCTCCTCTGCCTATGCAGTAATGCCATAATAGCCGATTCTCGTACATCATCTGAATTGACTTCAGTTCTTCCTTCGTAGGCAGCAATTGTGATGGCGGTTTTGTACATCACAATATCACCTCTTAAACCATCTACTCCAAAACCCGCACAGATATCCGATATCATATACAGCATTTCATCGGAAACATTAATTTCTGGTAACAATTCACGGCTTTGTACAATCCGTTTCCTTTCCAATTCTTCCTTTTCGTCCCAAGAAGCAACAAATGTTGCTGGGTCTTGTTCAAATCTCATCCGACGTTTTACCACTTCTATGCGAGCTTCGGTTTCGATCTCATTACTAACTTCCACAGCTAGCCCAAACCGGTCAAGGAGCTGTGGCCTCAAGTCTCCTTCTTCTGGATTCATAGTGCCAATCAATATGAATTGGGCTTCATGACTAACAGATACACCTTCTCTTTCAACGTAATTCCGCCCCATTGCAGCGGCATCCAATAGAACATCAACTAAATGATCGTTGAGTAGATTAACCTCATCTATATAAAGGATTCCTTTATTAGCAGTGGCTAATAGCCCAGGTTCAAATTCACGAGTTCCGGTTTTGATAGCTTCTTCGATATTTAAGGATCCCACTAGTCGATCTTCTGTAGCCCCTACAGGCAGTTGTACTATTTGCACTGGCCTAGCAACATTTTTCTTAAGCTCCGCTTTATCACAATATTCACATATAGATTGAGGCGCGT
>CEOQ01082162.1_pt1 | contig 21256 bp, 25 predicted proteins | sample 361351 | NCBI WGS metagenome assembly CEOQ01 (sample SAMEA2619907, study PRJEB7988) | marine metagenome | biome: marine biome (ENVO:00000447); feature: deep chlorophyll maximum layer (ENVO:xxxxxxxx); material: "saline water (ENVO:00002010), including plankton (ENVO:xxxxxxxx)" | depth 60 m | reverse complement strand
AAACTATTCATCTGCAACGGTAACCAGAAAAATAGCAACCCTTCGCTCGTTTTTAACTTTTTTGCACGGTGAAGGGATTATTCAATCTAACCCGTGTGACATGCTCCCAAACGGTAGACGCCCGAGAAAAATCCCAAAAGTCTTATCAGTTGACCAAACCCTTAGATTAATAAATGCTCCGTTAGCAAAATCTTCATCGCTATCTTCACTAAGAGACCACTCCATGCTACACACAGCATATGCCTCCGGCCTAAGAGTTACTGAATTGACAAATCTAAATCGCCAAGACTTAGACTTTAAAACCGGCACACTAATATGCCTAGGAAAGGGAAATAAAGAAAGAGTCATACCGATCCATAATCAGGCTATAAATAGCATTCAGAAATACCTCAATAAAAGTCAAAATACCAGATTGGCCACTGACCCTCTTTTTCTGAACAAAAATGGAAGACGAATCACAAGGCAGGGTTTTTGGTTAATCATCAAGAAGTATGCTTTACTAACTGGACTAGAAAAATTTGTAAGCCCTCACATATTGCGTCATAGTTTCGCAACTCATATGCTTGAAGGAGGAGCACCTTTAAGACATATTCAAGAACTATTAGGACACTCGAGTATATCTACTACCCAGATGTATACACATCTTGCTAACAGTTATATACGGGAAGAATATGATGAAGCCCACCCTAGAGCACGATCACATTAATCGCCTAGGGCTGATAGAATTAAAGAGTATCATTCAACAAGGAGAAAAAATATGCCCAGTAAAGGTCGCCAAAGAGCTTCTAGGCAATCCCAGCTTAAAAGCAGAAAACGGAAAACGTCTAAAAATTCAAATGTGTTTGACTCCAGAGATACAATCACCGAATCTAAGGTGTCAACAAATCCCGACAACTCTCCTACCAAGGAAAGCCCAATTAGCAAGCAAACAGCTACACAAACACCTACCCGATCAATAAAGGGCGGTACGTTAAGTTACGAACATTTGTCGGGTGAACTGAGGCAAATTGGGATAGTTGCTAGTTTGATAGTGGCCATAATATTAGTCATTAGCTTCTCACCCATTTTTTAGGAATTGAATAAACGTCCTATAAAAATACGTCGATTTGCTTCTATAAAATGGAGATTACACGATAGTTAAATTCAAAGACCGTCTAAGAGAAACTCCCCATAAGCCAGGCGTATATCTAATGAGAAATGAAAAAGGGGAAATAATATACGTCGGAAAAGCCAGTGATTTAAGAAACCGACTGAGCTCCTACTTTATAAATAAAAATCATGAAACCGCAAAGGTACGCTCACTAGTAAAATCCATATCAAATTTTGAATTCATCATCACAGAATCTGAGCAGGAAGCTTTAATTCTTGAATGTAATTTAATAAAGGAAAACAAACCAAGATTTAATTCCAGACTTAAGGACGATAAAAGTTATCCTTTCATTAAAATTGATACTTCAGAGAATTTTCCACAAGTCTACATTACAAGAAACGTACAAAAAAAAAGCGGAGTCAGATATTTTGGCCCGTTCGCCAATGCCGGAAGTATAAGAAGTACGCTTTCACTTATCAAAAAATTGTTTCCGTACCGTTCTTGCACAAAAGATATTACAGGCACAGACAAAAGAGCCTGCTTAGATTTTCACATTAACCGATGTTTAGGGCCATGTATAGGAGCTGTTGATAAAGATAGGTATCTCGATACGATTAATGAAGTGATTTTATTTTTGGAAGGTAATACAAAAAAAATCATCAAATCACTTTCCGCCAAAATGAAAGAATCCGCCGACAATTTAGAGTTTGAAAAAGCCGCTATGTTGAGAGATCAAGTGGAAGCCATAAAAAAAGTCCATGAAGGTCAAAAAGTTTTAACGCTTAGAACTACCGATATCGATGTAATCGGCTGCTCTAGTTGGTCAAAAGAAGCCTGGATTGAAATTTTCTTCATAAGGCAAGGAAAACTAATTGGGAGAGATCATTATTTGATGACCGTGGGAGAGGAGGACAGTGTAAACGATGTCCTCACCGCATTCATAAAACAGTTTTACGACGTCAGTCCATTCATTCCAAAAACTATCTTAACTCAATTTGATTTCCATGATGAAAAACCAATTATAGAATCACTTCTTTCTGAACGGAAACAATCAAAGGTCACTATCCTGAATCCCAAAAGAGGTGAAAAAAAGAACCTTTTAAACATGGTTATAGAAAATGCTACTCAAGGCATGGACCAATTAAAAATATCGCGATTTATAGAGCAAGATAAAAATGGCGAAGCTCTTGAACAGATACGGGAATCCCTTAACCTTTCAACTAAGCCTCACCGTATTGAATGCTACGACATATCAAACATACAAGGAACAAATGCCGTCGGAAGTATGGTGGTATTCGAAAATGGGAGTCCTAAAAATTCAGCATATAGGAAATTTAAAATACAAACGGTAGATGGAGTAGACGACTACTCTATGATGAGAGAGATGCTAACCAGAAGGTTCAAAAGGCTCAAAGATATAGATAATAATGAGGCTAAGAATTCCAGTTGGACAATCAAACCTGATCTAGTAATGATTGATGGAGGGAAAGGGCACCTTGGAGCTTCCTTACAAGTGTTCCTAGAACTAGGAATAGATGACATAGCCATCTCTAGCCTCGCCAAAGAAAATGAAGAATTATTTACTCCTGAATCACCTGAACCTATTATATTGCCCAGAAATTCAGCTGGATTGTATTTGGTGCAGAGGATACGTGATGAAGCTCATAGATTCGCTATAACCTACCATCGGCAAAGGCGATCTAAAGCAAGCTTAAAATCATCTATTGATTCGATTCCAGGTATAGGTCCCAAACGAAAAAAATTATTGTTGACTAAATTTGGTTCCATGCAAAACATAAAAACCGCTGACGAAAACGACATAGCCTCTGTACCAACCATGACCTTAAAATTAGCTAAACAAATTAAGGATTTTTTATAAATTAATAGTGGTTCTTAAAATTTGGCCATGTAGCCCTGACAGGTTAAAACCTCGACATCCGCTTCACTATACACCCCCACTCTTTCTGAAACTATCGGACATCCTAATGATTGGGCACTGCATATTACAGCAGCAATTTCTAAAGAAGTAGGATCGTTTTCTGTATCACTAATGTATAAAGACATCCCTTTTGCTATGGACTCATCAAGCTCGATACTTTCGACAAATTCAAGAATCGTTGTAAATCCAATTTCAGTTTTACGATCAAATTCATGATCAGACCAAAGAGTAGTCAATGAGAGGGGTGAAATGCCGGCCTTTACTTCGCCATCTATAATCATATGCATAATCTGCTTCACACATTCTCCGCCATTTTTATATTCCGATAGCACTGATGAATCTAAAACAAATTTCACGTCTGTCATTCAAAAGCCCTACGTGCCACATTTCTGGATTCTTCTTTAGACAATTCTAGTGGAGAACCGATAGGCCTGTCGGCCTGCATGCTCAAATATTCATCTTCCCATATCGTAGGTTCGCTAATTGGACGAGACTGAACGTGCGACTCTACTTTATCCAAAACATCGGCACCCAGATATAAGGTTAAAGCTTCTTCAAGCAATTCTCTCATTGATATCCTTCGGGAAGCAGACCTACTTTTGGCAGCTAAATAAACATCTTCACTAATCTTTGCAAATAGTTGGCGACTCGGACCATCTATTTTTTTTCGTGCCATTTCACAACCTGTAATATATTATTCTCTATAAGTAAAGTTTTAACCCAACTATAGGAATATAACAATATTTCATATTCTCGTAAATACATACATATAAATAAGAAAGGTAGTTAACAAATTGAAAGTAGTATCGGCTCCACAAACATTCAAAGGCAGTATTTCTGCACTAAACGCTGCTGAAGCAATATCAATTGGTGTGAAAAACATATACCCATCCGCGGAAGTAATAATATGTCCTGTTGCTGACGGCGGTGATGGAACTCTAGATACTTTGGTCGAGGTATCAAATGGAGAAATAGTGGACTGCACTGTAGCAGGCCCAACAGGAAAACCAGTGAAAGCGCAATGGGGAGCTATGGGTGATGGAAAAACAGCTGTTATAGAAATGGCTAGAACCTCAGGTTTAGCATTATTAGAATTAAACAAAAGAGATCCTTTAAACGCATCTACCTACGGCCTGGGTGAAGCAATCATGTCAGCTCTAGATCAGAACTACCGGAAATTCATTATCGGTATAGGTGGTAGTGCAACAAATGATGGAGGGGCAGGAATGGCTCAAGCCGTCGGGATTTCTTTAAAAGACGAGTTCGGGAAAGAACTTCCAAGAGGAGGAGCCGCATTAACTAATCTTCGATCCATAGACATTACCAACATAGATCCTCGAATAGAACAATGCGAATTCATGGTGGCATGCGACGTGAATAACCCATTAACGGGACCAGAGGGAGCTTCCGCGGTATATGGCCCGCAAAAGGGAGCGACTCCAGAAATGATAACTCTACTGGATGATGCAATGAAAAATTTCGCTGAAACAATCCAAAAAGACTTGGGAAAGGAAGTCGAACTTATATCAGGAGCAGGAGCAGCAGGTGGTTTAGGAGCAGGAATGATGGCATTTATGAACGGAACTTTGATGCCTGGTGTAGATATAGTACTTGATACTGTTGATCTAAGTAGCAAACTAAAAGGAGCGGATCTAGTCATCACAGGAGAAGGAGGTATAGACTTTCAAACGGTGTATGACAAAGCACCGATCGGAGTTGCAAAGTTGGCCAAGGCCATGAACATCCCAACTATAGCCCTTGCAGGATTACTAGGAAAAGATTTTTCTGTAGTACACGAAGACGGCATAGAAAGTGCGTTCTCAATTGTCAACGGCCCCATGACTTTAGAGACAGCTAGTTCCAATGCACACAGACTTATCGTCGAATCAACCGAACAGATAATGAGGCTACTTAAGGTCGGCAATACCTTGAATTTTTAGCTTTCGTTTACCAATACCAAATGAACCTCACCTGGCCCATGTACCCCTGTGATTAATTTGTACTCAATGTCGGCGGACCTGCTTGGACCCGATATTAAATTAGTGTAAGCAGGCATGACTTCTTCCTTGGAATCTTTTTGTCTCAATACAAACAACTCATCCAGGCTAGGCAAGACCTGTCCCTTAGTAACAACTGCAACATGAACAGGTGGTGTCAAAGCTACGAGTCTGTTCAACCGATCTCCAGCAGTTAGAACACAAGTACCAGTTTCAGCTATCGCATATTCAACGCCAGTGACACCAATATCAGCTTCAATACATTTCTCACGAGCATCCTCCATGCTCTTCTGTATGAAAAACACGTCCGTATCTACATGGTCTTGTAACTCAATATTCTGAATTACCTCCTGCCCACTAGCAACTACGCTACCTGAATTTCTTTCAGCCGCCAATATAGACACATATTCACCTACAGATCGTAAATCTGATAGTTTAACTACCCGCCAGCCAGACGATTCCGCCCTCCTAGCCAACTGGTCAAACAAATTATCTGATTTCTCAAAAGCATCATTCAATATGGTCTTACATTTTGATTCCAAATTAGCATGGCAACTACCATAGGGAAATGACAACTCATCGTGATTATCGGTATTTAATCCTGCCTGAACGGCATTTCTAATCCTCTTTAGAAATCTTTCTCTACTCATAGTTACATTTCACTTGATTTCCGATTTTAGCTCTGATTCCCATTGGGTTACGAAATTTTTTTCTGCCAATATTGGAGAGGACCGTGACTTTTTCCATGAACGAGGAAACGGTCGCTTTAAAGGGTGTATAAATTTTGCAAACAACCTATACGTTCCTGTCAATTTACTAAAAATCTTTGGGTGCATTAACACAGTGGAAAAAACTGATGCGACAATTCGTTCAAAAAAACCCACTCCCCTTTCACTCGGGTAATTTTCTCCATCCGTCACCTGGTTTCTCATATAAAGTAACATCCTAGGAATATTAATATTAACTGGACATGCTTCCTTACAAGCGCCACATAAGCTTGAAGCAAATGGAAGATCTTTCCCTTTATTAAGTCCTGTTAGAATTGGAGAAACAATTGCCCCGATAGGACCGGGATAAACCCATCCATAAGAATGTCCCCCAACCTTTCTATATACAGGACATGCATTCAAGCAAGCCCCACAACGAAGACAACAAAGAGATTCTCTTAGCTTGGGATCGGCTAATAACTTTGATCGACCATTGTCAACAATTACAAGATGGAATTCTTCAGGTCCGTCTATATCTTCCGGTTTTCGAGGACCAGATATAGTCGTCACGTAACTTGATATCCACTGTCCTGTTGCAGACCGAATAAGCAATCTTAAAAACATTCCAAGATCGTTTATGGAAGGAATCACTTTTTCCATACCTACTATTGCAACATGAATTTTAGGCATCGAAGTACACATCCTACCGTTACCCTCATTACTCACTAACGCAACAGTGCCAGTATCAGCGACTAGAAAGTTACCTCCAGTGATGCCCATATCAGCTTGAATAAATTTACTTCTCAGTTGAGATCTAGCCTCCATGGCCAACTGTTCGATATTTGACGTCTTAGACATTCCTAATTTGTCTTCAAATAGTTCAGATACATCCTTCGTAGATTTATGAATAGCTGGAGCGATAATGTGATACGGAGTTTCTTCAGCAAGTTGAACAATGTATTCACCAAGGTCTGTTTCATAAGGCTCGATCCCATGCTTCTGCAGTTCTTCATTCAAAGACATTTCTTCAGACAGCATAGACTTACTCTTAATTACAGTTTTCACTCCTTTGGATTCTGCAAGAGCAATTACATAATTAGACGCATCATCTGCCGTTTCAGCAAAATGAACTTTGCCACCGGATTTCAAAATATTTGACTCCAACATTTCCAAATATTTGTCCAAATTGTTTAAAGTGTGTTCTTTAATCAATTTGGCCCGATCCCTCATGTTTTCCCAATCTTCTGTAGATTCTGAAGCCGCTATTCGCGCTGAGTGGAACCCTGGGTAAAGCCCAGATAGATTCCCTTGTATTTTCAAATCATGCAAAGTCTCTGTAGATTTTCGTTTAAAATCTTGTGTCGATGCCTTCAATATAGATTTCCCTTACATAAACTATCTTCAATAACTTTAGAGATATGCAGACACTTTACAGAACTTTTCCTCCGTTGAAGCGCACCTTTGATATTCATCAAACAACTCATATCATTGGAAACGACAGCATCCGCTCCGCTATTGATCACATTGGAAACTTTATCTTCAACCATTGCTGTCGATATATCTGGAAATTTAACTGAAAAAGTACCTCCAAAACCACAACAGACTTCAGCTTGTTCCATTTCGACAAGCTCAAATTTGTTTAAAGATTTTATTAACTTTCGAGGCAATTCATCCAGTCCGAGTTCTCTTTTTGAGTGACAAGCATCGTGATACGTAAGTTTATGATAATCAGGAATCCTACTCTGAAAATTTTCAAGCGATTCTATGTTTAACTCTTCAGAAAGATATTCGGTAAATTCGTAGACTTTTACACTAGAAAGATCTGGTTGACGATCTCCGGAACTATTGAATAATTCTTGAAAATGATTTCGAATCATGCTTGTACACGATCCAGAAGGTACTATTACAGCTTCTACACCACGGTATTCATCAATAAATTTACCGGCCAATCGCCGTGCTTCCTTCCAATGTCCAGAGTTGAAAAAAGGTTGCCCACAACAAGTCTGTGAAGTGTTGACTTTTACGTCGACATCAAATCTCTTCAAAACATTTGCGACACTAAATCCAACTTCCGGAAAAAACTGATCTACTAAACAAGTAACAAAAATAAAGGCACTACGGCTCAAAGTCTAAGCCCCTTTGTCTATAACCGAAACGATTATACCGTTTGCAGATAAGCCAACTATCCATAACAGGATCAACACTCCACAACCCAAAAACAATTTCCCCTCTGTGCTATTGTCACCCGGCCCACTGAGTTTCATGTTAACAAAAAACAAACATAACGAAATCGCAACCAGCCAGACAGAAATGTTATTCCCGCCAAACACTGCTCCAATAGCAAGTCCCAATAATCCCCAGAAATACGGAGTCTGTATATATTTGATAAAGTTCATGTACTTTGAAGAATACACTCAGCTTGTAACGTTTGCAATCAGTGAACAAAACGTTTCTTTCGAAAATCAGGGAGGATATTTACATGGTTATAGGATTTAATCATTCCGGGTTTGTGGTTCGGGACTTAGATAAAATGGTTTCTTTTTATAGAGATGATCTTGGATTGACCATTGACAGAGAAATCGATAGTAAAGCTCCTACTGAAGGAGACCACACTGGAATACCAGGAGCCCACAGAACTTTAATATTCGTCGGCACAGGAGGTGAGCATGCGTTAGAGCTCGTTTACTACGTAGAGCCTGAGAGCCCAAAAGGACATTTGGACCGAAACCAGCTAGGGGCCACTCACATTTGTTTTAATGTGTCGGACATCGAACAACTATACGAGAAATTAAAGGCAAAGGGCGTCAAATTCGTCACGCCACCAGTAATGAAAACTAACTCCGACGGTTCGAAACGAGGTATTTGTTATTGCCAAGACCCTGAAGGGAATTGGTTAGAATTCATACAAAATTAGTAAATCAGTCACTATTATAAATTTGAATCTAGTACTTATTATTCTCAGTTGAATGTTATTTTTACACAAAAAAACAGCACCAAAAACTTAGTTTTTGGTGCTGTGATTCGTGATTTTATTACTCACTGAACCAATCGTTCAGCCATTCAAAAAATCGAATTGCTCAAACTGTCCATTTACAATCGGAACTGCATCCAATCCAAACCACTGATCAACAATCGTAGAATATGTGGACCTGAAGTCATTGTTGAAATGCAAATCACCTTCAAGTTGATCCGCTTCTTTTATTGAAGGATATTCCCCATACATGCCACCTTTAACATCCCCGCCGATAACAAAAGCAACTCCCCCTGAACCGTGGTCACTTCCGGACCCGTTATCTTTGATCCTCCTGCCGAACTCAGAGAACACGAACACTATAACGTCTTTTTCAGCACCATGTTCTTTCATATCATCATAAAAATCTCCAACAGCGCCAGCGACCTCATCCCATAATTTAGCATGGCTTACCAATTCACCTGAGTGGGTATCAAAACTACCATGTTGGGTATAGAAAACTCTGGTTCCAAAATCAGCCAGCAAGACCTGCGCTATGCTCTTCATATTCTGAGCGATAGGATTTGCAGCATATTCGATGCTGGATGAATATTTTCGTGGAGCTTCCCTCAAAATATCTGCTCCTTTCAGAGCATCCATCCCAGTTTGACCAATGAAGTCCAAGACAGGGTCTTTACCTTGCACCCCACCATACATGTGGGCAAAAGCATCGAGCGCTAATTTCTTAGTAGCTTGGTCTTGTATATCTGGAAATAGTCCGTAGGTGTCAAGATTCCCAACGGAAGCGACTGGAACTCCTCGCACGCCTAATGCTCTTGGTAGGCCTCGTCCGAAATTCACTCCAGTAAGTACGTTTTCACTATTAGGATCCAAATCCCGTATAACTCTGCCTAACCATCCCTCGGTGCCAATCTCATCTGGTAATGCCGTATGCCATATGTCCATGGATCGGAAATGTGATCTATTGGGATTATCGTAACCAATTCCATTGATTACAGCCACATTGCCTTGATCATATAACCTCTTAAACGGAGCCATACTTGGATTAAATCCGAAAGTCCCATCAATAGGCAATACTGCTTCCTGTTCTATATGAACAGTTTTACGAAAATCATAGTAATCTTCATTTCCATAAGGAACCACCGTGTTGAGATAGTCATTACCTCCGGACAACTGCAAAACTACTACAGATTTTTCTCTTTTCCCAGCTGTTGTCATTTTTTAAGCCCCCTTACATAACCAGCTTAAACCTATTTATTCCAATATGACTGAGATAATACAATTTCCTCATTAAATGTACAAGGGTCTCACGAAGAAAAAATGCCGCATGTACTGCCCCGTAAATTCCTTGATGGTAACATTCGCCAAGTAGATTCTAAATTACCAAATAAAGTTTCAAATAAAAATGCTAAAGGGAGAAAAATTTTGGCAACAAAAGATTCATCCAAAAAATATTCTTTCAAATCTTACTTTGACGCCATAAATTTCTTTTATGAGAAAGGGTGGACTGATGGACTACCAATTGTGCCCCCGACTCCTGATTTAGTAACCAACATGATTAATGGTACAAATTTCCATAGAAATGAAATTATCGGATTTGAGCCGGTAAAAGGGCGAGAAATCAGTATTGAGAAAATCGCTATCAACGCTGTAATGGCTGGTTGCGACCCTACCTATTTCCCGGTAGTAGTTTCAGCTGTTAAGGGGCTCCTTAAACCAGAGTTCAACTTACATGCAATAACTGCCAGTACTATGGGGGCGGCAGTACTAGCTGTGGTAAGTGGGCCACTTGCAAGGCAGATTGGAATTAATGGCAAAGTCAATGTTTTCGGACCTGGGCACAGGGCAAATGCTGCTATAGGTAGGGCGATTCGTCTAATTATCATAAATGCGACAGGTTCCAAATCTGGGGAAATAGATAAAGGAACTCTTGGGCACGCAGGAAGATACACCTGGTGCATAACCGAAAACGATGAGGCGAACAAATGGGATCCGATCGGTGTAGAACGAGGAATTAGCCTAAACGAGAACAGCGTGACTTTATTTGCCGGTTTATCTCCCATACAAGTAAGTAATCATTCGAGCTCTGACCCTGAAGTGATACTGAGAAGTTTTCAAGATGCATTATTCGCTACAGGGCAAGGTCAAGGGGAAATCGTAATAGTGCTCTGCCCCGAGCATGCTCACAATATATTTAAAGCAGGTTGGACAAAAGTCAGAATCAAGGACTATTTATATGAACTGTCCGCGAGAACAGATAATGAATGGGGATTTGGCTCGATTAACCCTGGTCCAAAACCCGAGGGAAAATCTATTTCCCATTCCACTTTAGATCCTGAAGGGTTCACCATTCTTGTTGCTGGGGGTTTTGCAGGGGCATTTTCTCAAGTAATACCCTTGTGGGGCGGTGGGAGTAATTCACAATCAGTTACAATGCAAATATGAGATATTCGCGGAAAACCAAATGACTAAGTCATGTATTTTAGATATGATGCTGTGAGCCTGAGTTAATTTGTATTTTACTAGACGGTGAATTAGGAGGAATTTGTATGGTTGTTGAAAATATAGAAGTCCTAGACCCAACAGTATCACCACTGGAGGAGAAAACTTTGTTAGCTGATAGACCCGAAACATTAGATGGATCCATAGTGGGATTACTGGCCAACGGTAAAAGAAACTCTGAAGAACTTCTTGAGTATGTTTACGAAATACTCAAGGAAAAACACAACCTTGGTGTAATGATATCTGACAACAAAGGCAATGCATCTAGACCATGTCCAGCAGACTTACTAAATGATATGGCTGAAAAATGTGACGTTGTAATAACCGCCTCTGGAGATTGAGGGTCTTGCTCATCGTGCAGTGTGCACGACGGAATCTCTTTCGAAAAGAAAGGCGTACCTGCTGCGGTTATATGTACCGAGCCTTTTGTCACAAGCGCAGTTGCAATGTCGAAAATGAGTGGAATCCCGGATTATCCTTTTGTAGTCGTACCTCATCCTCTGGGTAGTCTCAATCAAGAAGAATTGAGAGACATAGCTTTAAGAGCAGCAGACGAAGTTGAGAAAATACTTTTGTCGACATAACAGCTCCAGACAGTAATACACTGGGTAGGAAGATTGTAGCTAAATCATAAAGTTCATTTGTTTTACAACCTTCTTACCCAGTATTACGTCCCCCGCAAAAACAACTAAATTAGTTTCGATCGCAAACTCCGGGTCAACTCGACCACAAGCCAGTCTAAAGAAAGTTTCTTCACTTAGAATTAAATTAACACTAAATTCATTGTTATCGGACACTAAATGTGCTCTTCTACCTACCATACGCACATCTTTCCGTGTTGTATTTATTACCCCTTGTATTTCGAATGAAACTTGCGTCCCATCCGAAGGAGCAACTTTCTTTCCAATTACAAAAGGCAATACTGAATAAATTCTACTCAAAGATAACTCTGAAGCCTTAGAACTGAACTCACATTGGGCGCCAACCGCCGATCTCATGTCTTGCAAATGAACCCAACAATCAAAAATCCGAACGCTCACCTGATCTGATAACGTGCCTATCCCAATAGGTGACTCTGCCTTTACTGAAAAATCTTTAGATTTATGTAAGTATTCAATACGTTTTCTGGTAACTTCCAGAAATTCCTCTATCAACTCATTGTTGGACTTGTGCCTTCTTGAAACCACATCAATTTCATTCACAAGACCTTGCGAGTTTCTCACATGACGTAACTCTTTAATTTCTAATTCCGGACTTGGACACTCTAGTAACCTTGCTTCAATGCCAATGAGATGAGAAAAACAATCTTTGACGGTCCAAGTAGGGCAAGCGGTCTGGCTTTCCCAATCGCATGGCGTTAATTCGCGACAAAAAACTAGAATTGATTGCCATATTTCAGACTGAATTTCTATCAAATCCTGTCGGGAGCATTCTTTCTTATCATTCACTCCGATTGACTACCTAAATTGGTAATAAGTTCAAATTCACTCTTTGTGACGGGTTGCACGGACAATCTTGAATTTTTCACCAAAACCATGTCTGATAATTCAGGAATACTTTTTATTTCTTTCAAGGAAACCAATCTACTGAACGTTATATCAGCCTGAATATCAACCATAAACCAAATTGGGTCATCTTCGGTGCTTTTGGGGTCCGGATGTTTAGCTGTCGGGTCCCATGCTGTAAAGTCTGGATATCCGTCCCGAACAACTGTAGCTGTGCCAACAACAGCTGAAGGTTTAGAGTTTGAGTGATAATAAAGGACCTTGTCCCCTACTTTTATTTCATCTCTAAGTAGATTCCTTGCCTGATAGTTTCGCACTCCATCCCACTCCGCAGTTTGAAATTCCTCATTTTTCAAATCCTCAAATGAGTAATCAGATGGCTCCGACTTCATTAACCAATATTTTACCGCAGTCATAAATGTCTCCTTAATATCCCATTCACCGTGTACATGGACTTAACAATCACTGACCTTTCAATAACATGTCTATCAAACCTGATATCTCAACTGCTGACCTACCAACTGGGTGTACTTCTAGAAAATTCTGGAAATCCTTAATCGATTGATCTCTCTCCCCTACTCTGAGGCCCACCAAACCTCTATCTCTAACTTCATACACATTATTAGGATCGATATTAACCATAATATCCAAAACTTTGTATGCCCTTGGATAGTCTGAATTTCTTAAATAAATGTGTTTAACGTTTGTAAACAAACGCAGTACCAAATCTCGTCTACTGATAGGATCAAATTTCAATCCACTTACATCATACGCAAAACCCACTGTTTTTTTGATGAATGCCATCGCCTCTCGCTCTGACATTACAATCCCTCTATTAAATGAGTCTATAAAATAATCGCTTCCGTCTTCTAAGGTAATTTTTAAGATTAGGTGCCCTGGCGTTCCGACAGGTACACATTCAAATCCTAGTCTGGAAGCTACTTCAGCATAAATAACACTCAGCGATATTGGAATTCCTAATCTGCGTGTCAACACTTCATTAATAAAGCTGTTCTTTGGATCGTAATAGTCGTTATTATTACCCTTAAATCCAATCTCATCAAAAAGATACTCACTAAGAGTGTTCGCCTTAGAAAGTAAACTGTCACATATTTCCATTTTACTTTCAATTCCTTTGCAAAGAGACGCAAAAGATTGCAACTCGGCATTGACATCAAGATCGGGATATTCAAAAAAAGCACATTCCAAAGACAGCTGGCCAATCCCAACGTAAGGGTCATCTATATGATTGATGATCAAATCACAAAGCTTCAAAATATCACCCTACTAAGGATTAAATAACCTATGTGTGATGGCGGGAGCGCGAGGGAGTCGAACCCACCATGCCAGTCGAAGGACTGCCACCAACGGAGTTGAAGTCCGCAGAGGCCACCAGGCCTCATCCGCTCCCATGAAAAATTCGCGGGTTTTAGTTGGACAATGCCTCGTCCAATTTCTTCTGGATTATAGATTTAGGCACAGCTCCAACTATTTGGTCCACTGGTTTACCTCCATCAAATATTAAAAGAGCTGGGATTCCTCTGATACCTAACGCTTGAGATACTTGAGGATTTTCATCCACATCCAATTTTCCTATCTTTACCTTACCGTCATATTCATCTGCGATCTGCTGGACAACTGGAGCAATCATCTTACATGGTTGGCACCAATCAGCCCAAAAATCCACCATTACCGGTATGTCAGAATCCAACACTTCTTGTTGAAAATTCTCATCTGTTATAACTACTGGATCCGACATGCATTCCTCCATTAAATAATTAATAGCTTAATAGTGACACCTTAAGTCTAATCTCTATCACTCCAGTAGTCTACGAAATCCACCGGAATATATTCCACTTCATCCCAAAAAACAGTACCAAGTAATAGCCCTTTAGGCACATCAAATACGACGTGACCAGAAACTTGCATTTGTCTAGGAAGCTCAACGTCTCCCCATAACAAAGGATTTATATTCTTAATATTGAGCCCTTCCTCTAAGATACCGGAGTATGATTTCGAACTTGTGGAGTAATCTATAGCTCCAAATCTTTTACTTCTGCGATCTCCAATCTGGACCGCTTCTTCATCAACGAGTAGAGGGATCACTGTGCTAGTCCGATTTACGACAGTTACGTTAATCACTACCAATTGTCGATTGGAGGCTCTTGGGGTGATGATTTTTGTTTCTCCATTAGCGTCCGTATAAAATGCTTGTGTGACCACGTGTGGTTTCGTAGAGAAAACATCCAAGTTTCTACCGGAGACACCGAGTTCACCGTTATCGTCCGACATAACTGTTGACTTTATATCATCCACCGCATCATAAACGTCAGTACAACCAATTACACAAAACACACCCAAAGCCAGCAGAATCAAATTAAATATTTTTGCGTTCATTTTATTTCCGACAGTATTTCATTAAACTTTTTTCAATATATAGAATGTCAATCTGCCATAGCTGGCATAGAGCGTAATTTTTTTACAAGATCCGGTAGAATCTCCATCAAATATTCAACGTCTGCTTGAGTGTTGTCCCTTCCCAAGGAGATTCTTATTGTTCCTTGTGCTTCCTCTGCTGTCCGTCCTATCGCTAGAAGTACATGAGATGGTTCATGGGAGGCCGCAGAGCAAGCACTCCCACTTGAGGCACAAATCCCTGAAAAATCAAGTCCCAACAATATTGGCTCACCCTCAACCCCTTCAAAAGAGACATTTACATTATTACAAATCCGCCTTGTGGGATGCCCGTTTAATTTCATACCTGGAATTTTTTGCTCCAGCTCTTCGATAAGGCTTTTTTGTAGCGTTGCAATTTTTGAAACGACCTCTTCCATGTCATCAATACATAACTCAAGAGCCTTTGCCATCCCTACGATACCAGCTACGTTTTCTGTGCCAGAACGTCGTTCTCTTTCTTGTCCTCCACCAATCATTAAAGGCTCAAACGGAATTCCTCTCTTCATGTACAAAAGCCCAACACCTCTTGGACCATGGAATTTGTGAGCAGACAAGCTAAGCATATCAACACCGAGCTGTGAAACGTCAATTTCCGTCAGCCCCGGAGCCTGAACAGCGTCGGTATGAAACAGAATGTTTCTCCCCATACGTTCCCCAACATCCTTAACTGCATTAGCCATCTGTGCAATTGGTTGTATAGTACCAATTTCATTATTAACCATAATCACACTTACTAAAATTGTTTTATCGGTGATCGCCGATAAAAGATCATCGATATCGACCATGCCGTTAGAGTCCACAGGCAAATAAGTAACATCAAAGCCAAATTGTTCCATTTGATGGCATGTGTGCAAAACCGCATGATGCTCCACAGAAGTAGTTATTATGTGATTCCCTAAATGACGAGACCCAAATGCAGCGCCTTTAATTGCGGCATTATCGGATTCTGTCCCGCCACTCGTGAAAATAATTTCACTAACTCGGCAACCAAGAGATCTGGCTATAACCTCTCTAGACTCATCTACCGCCCTTCTGGCATCCTGCCCAATACTATATAGACTCGAAGGATTACCAAAATTCGTTCTGAAATAAGGCAACATTGACTCGAGGACTTCTGCTCTCATCTCAGTTGTTGCAGCATTATCTAAATAAACTACGTTTTCGTTCCCTGACATAATCTCCATACAGTAAATCATTATTTTATTGAGGTAAATATTAGCACGACAGGGAAAATAGCCACAAAACCGTCTTACCCACAGAATCCCATTATCCTATAAACAAGTTTTGCAGCCGTGAATGCAGCATATTTAGGACCCAACTCAGGAGCAAATTCAACAATGTCTACACCTCGTATCTTGGATGTTTCTGATACCTCGCTTAATATCAGATTGACACCATCCCAGGACAAACCACCAGGTTCTGGGGTACCAACAGCCGGCATCACGCTCGGATCCAACACATCTAAATCTAATGATATGTAAACATTACCGGATAATTTGCTACAGATGTCATTTATTTGTTCAATAGTATAATTCCCATCTGGCGGTGCTGGAAAATAGCTCAGCTTGTCCTGGTCAGTGTTTGCTATAAAATCTACTTCGCTTTGGCTGACTGATCTGGATCCCACATGAACAATGTTTACGTTTTCTAAAAGCCTTCTAGCGACAGTAGCATGACAATACTCTGCTCCGAGATATTTGGCCCTAAGATCTCCGTGGGCATCTAAATATAAAACCGATATATCGTCAAAATGGCTAGCTGCCGCTGTAATTGACCCTATAGACAAGGTGTGTTCGCCACCGATCAGAAAAGGGATTTTTCCATACGTAAGAGTTTTATTAACAACCAATTTCACAATTTCAATCATACCCAATGGTGAGGACACGTCAGGTTCCAGATATGGCAACGTTGAAATACCAACCATAGAAGGATCTTTTTGAAGTTCTATATCGAAATCTTCCAGTTCCGCAGAGGCATCTACTATAGCCTTAGGCCCGAATTTTGTTCCAGCATAGTAAGACACGGTTGAGTCATACTTCACTGGTATGACCCAAATCAAGCTATCGAGTGGGTTACTCTCGGACGGTCTGGTATTCAAAAACGTGGGCCATTCAAAAGGTACATCTGGGAATATGTCTTCATACTTATGCATTTCTACCGACCATTTTCTGAACTGTTGAAACTTTGTCTTATGACAGGCAAGTCATCAGTCGATCTATTCAAATACTCGATCCCTCTCTCTAAAACAGTCACGTTATATTCAACCAACCTAAATGCACCAGCGACCTTGTCAGCAACGTTAGTGTAATCAAATTCTTTGCATGAAAATACATCAATATTTACATAATTCCTTTCTGGAAAAGTATGTATGCTGATGTGGCTTTCTGCAATCAACACAAACCCGGTTATTCCCCAATCAATCTTTGAAATCCCATCGGTGTATTCCACAACTAATGGCTTGGATATTTTGACCATGTCAATCAGACCAGGTAACTGGCCCAACAAGTCTTGGATTTTGTCAGCATCTTTGAGTAAGTTTGACTCAGATGAGTGTCCGTCAACAAGTAAATGCAATTCAGTACTCCATACTATTAACATAAGCTAACTGTTTTATTTGCACAAAATGCAATTTATGGTTACAAAATGGCGAGACAATACCGATAAGACAACAGATATGCCAGTTATTCAGGTAGAAAAACTCTTGAATGCTATCCTCAGTTGAATTACAATTTTGCGCCTTGAGTGCTATCATTTTACACTCTATATCATCACGAAAGTAGAAATTTGATAGAAGTAAAAGACGTTACAAAATATTATGGTGAGTTCCCAGCCATTACCGGTCTGTCGTTTTCGGTAGAACAAGGAGAGATCTTGGGATTCTTAGGCCCGAACGGTGCTGGGAAATCAACGACCATGAAAATAATCACCGGTTACACCCCTAGTACGAGCGGTACAGTTAGCATTGCGGGGTACGATATTTCGGAAGATTCATTACAGGCAAGAAGACACATTGGATACTTACCAGAAACTGTCCCGCTATATCTAGATATGACAGTGGCAGATTATCTCACCTTTATGGGAAGAATAAGAGGAATGGGTAAGGCTGATCTAACAAGAAGAAGATCAGAAGTCGTAGAAGTTTGCAACCTTGGTGAATATTACAATTCTATTATCGGAAAATTATCAAAAGGCTATCGTCAGAGGGTAGGTATCGCGCAATCGATCATCCATGAACCCGACGTTTTGGTGTTAGACGAACCTACTATCGGTATAGACCCTATTCAAGTAGTAGAAACAAGGCAACTCATAAAAAGTCTGGGGCAAGACCACACATTAATACTTAGCTCACACATCTTACCTGAAGTAAGTATGATCTGCGATAGAGTAATAATAATTCACGAAGGTCAAATAGTAGCGGTAGATGACCCTGTCAACCTTGGTACAAACCTGTCGGGTGTTGAAAGAGTTGAGCTTGAAGTCAGCGGACCCAACAGGGAAATATTGCCAGTGATAGAACAGGTTTCAGGAGTCCAATCTATTGAAAGAATTCCTGTCAGCGGAGGTGCATACCACAGGTATCATGTCACAGTTGACCTTGGAAAGGACTTACGAAATGACCTAGCAAGAGCCATAATTGAAAATAACTGGGCTCTGCTGAAACTGCAATCTCTAGGTATGAGTCTAGAAGAGATATTCCTCAGACTGACCATCGAAGAAGAGCAGATTCCTACTGTGGGTGGATTTGATGGGTAACTACTGGGCAGTTACGTGCAGAGAAACCAAAGCGTATTTCACAATGCCGGCGGCCTATGTTGTCGGTGCTTTATTCCTAATATTGACTGGGGTATTTTTTGTATTTGAAATATCGAGACCTTTCGCAGAAGCAGGTGTACGCGGATTGGCAGAATGGTCCAGTTTCTTTGTAGTGTTCCTAGCACCCTTGCTAACAATGCGCCTTTTAGCTGAGGAACAAAAACTTGGGACCTTAGAATTGCTTCTTACATCTCCCATTAGAGAATGGGAGGTAGTCCTTGGAAAATATACAGCAAGCCTTCTAATGCTATTTTCAATCCAAGCGGTTACGTTGTATTACGTTCTGCTTATCTATATTTTTGGCGATCCAGATACTGGTCCTGTAATAAGCGCATATATAGGGCTCCTCTTACATGGGGCAGCCGCGCTTTCTGTCGGTTTATTGGGATCTTCACTGTCAGGGAACCAAATTGTATCAGCAGTATTAGGTACGGCGGTTTTATTGATATTCAATTTCATCGACAGAGTGTCATCTGTTTTGTCCGGAGCTCCGGCGGATTTTTTAAATGCTCTTTCAATGAACGTTGCGCTGGCAGATTTCACTAGGGGTATTATCGACACTTTCCATATCGTTTACTTCATTAGTGTAATAGCAGTCTTCCTGTTCTTGACAATTCGATCATTGGAAACAAGAAGGTGGCGATAAATGGCTCAACAACCTGATTCAAAAGACGAAAAGTATTTAGACGTCCTAAGAACAACTTTGTCTTCATCCTCATTCTGGAGCCTAATATCAGGAGTATCAGGAGTATTCGCTGTAATTTTGGGAGGAGCTATAAATCTAGCTTTTGAAGAGCTTTCTGATTTGTCACTATGGGTATTACTCGGCGGGATTATCCTCATATTTTTATCACTCATATTGTCTCCTCGAGCAATAGCCATATTCCTACTTGGTAGAAAAGGCAGATATGGCACCAATGTAGCTCTCATGACCGCGGCATTTTTCATTATTTTACTGATCATAAATTATATTACTTATAGTAGCCCAAATAGGATAGATGTAACCGCGACAAGGGTTTTCACGCTTTCCCCACAAACTATCAAAGTACTGGAGGACTTAGATAGACAGACCACTGACAATCCTGAAGGAACAAAAGTAACAGCACATGCTTTTTTTGTTAAATCAAGAAACGCAGATACAGAAAGGCAACAAGTTGAGGACCTTCTGAATGAATTCAGCCGAAGAGCCGAAAACTTCTCATATAGAGTAATAGACCCAGAACTGAATCGGTCTGAAGCATTGAAATTTGGGGTCACTGAATACCCAGCAATTGTATTCGAGGCCGGAGACAATAACATCCAAGGAGTAACAAATTTCAATGAACAAGAATTTGTTACAGGAATTCTTATTGCCACAGGAACACAACAAAAAACTGTATATTTTCTAACTGGTCATGGAGAAGCTGCTATAACGAGAGATCCAATGTTGTCGTCGGTTGAAGACAGTGGATTAGACTATGCTATTGAAGGAATGCAACGGGACAATTATTTCGTTATCCCTCTAAACTTAAAGCAATACGGAGAAGTACCAAAAAACGCGGCAGCTTTAATCATCGCTGGACCTGAAAAGGATCTAGATGAAGAAGAGTATGAGTCAGTTTTATCTTATGTGGAATCTGGCGGAAAATTAATTCTCATGTTGGATCCAACCCCTCCGACCAGATTCAATCAATTACTTGGATTGTATGGGTTGGGAATTACCAACCAACGCGTTTCTGATGCAGTTAGCAACGTGGCAGGGAACTCACTAACCCCGATGTTGCAAAAAGCAAACGGGCAGTTCCTTACTAGTGCTTCAAACAGCATTGCTGACAAAGTATCAGTTACTTTTTTTCCTGATGCTGGCCATATACTATCAGCCCCACCAGAAGAAATAGATCTCAGAACTCATATAGTATATTCACCTATGGGAGTATCTACTCCTGCTAGTTGGCTCACTGAAGACACTTTGGAAACCACCTTTTCTGGCGATGAAGTAGTAGGCCAGTTCGTCATGGCATCAGTATTGGAGGCCACCGGGCAATTTGACGATATGGGCCCGACTCATGATCTAATGAAGATGGTTATATTTTCTGATTCTGACTTCGTCAAGAATAAATACTTTTACAGTAATGACAACGCAGATATTTTCCTAAATTCAGTCAACTGGTTGGCAGAAGATTACGAACTTATATCAATTAGGCCAAAATTAATTCCTTACAGGGAATTGGTGGTGAATTCAAACGAAAGAGATTTCATTAAATGGTCCAGTTGGATAATACCCCCTACGTTTATG
>CEOQ01018213.1_pt1 | contig 21264 bp, 19 predicted proteins | sample 361351 | NCBI WGS metagenome assembly CEOQ01 (sample SAMEA2619907, study PRJEB7988) | marine metagenome | biome: marine biome (ENVO:00000447); feature: deep chlorophyll maximum layer (ENVO:xxxxxxxx); material: "saline water (ENVO:00002010), including plankton (ENVO:xxxxxxxx)" | depth 60 m | reverse complement strand
TGCTTGAGTACGGCAAACGATTAGACGCTGAATACCAAGCGGAACAGGAAGAGGTAACTGACTAATGACCTGTGACACAGGAAATTTAACAAGAAAATTTGACGCTAAAAAACAGGCGTACCAAAAACAGCTACAAGGGTTGGATAGCAACAGCCCTTTAGCTATTGAACTTATCGGAAAAATTCGTGGTCTTGAAGAAGCTATGCAAATAGTCATTATGGCTAAAAAGGGGAGATAGAATATGTACGCTGAAGCAACTGACGATTTAGGAAGGACTTTTAAAAAGGGTGACCATATTACTATTAGAGGATACAACACCAGTTCAGAATCAAGCCATCAGACAGTTATGAATTCCATATTCGGAATAAAAGGTTACGTTTACAGCCTTGAATGGACTGAGCCAAGGGTCACCCACACACTAAAACACGGACTGTATCTTCGGGGTGGGTGGGATATCACCATAGTAGATGCTCCTGATGCGAAACCCGAAACTGGACTTGTCACCCGATGGAAACAAGGCGAAGATGGTGGTCAGATATTTTAAAAAAAGGGGGCAATAGTATGGATGTTATAGAAGGCAAATGGGTAGAATTAGGATTAACTGAAAAAGAATACCGACAGGCAGTAAAAGATTGGAATTATGGGATGGCTATGTTGCGGTGGGAAGAAGTATTCAAAGCACCTTATCCTTACGTTCTTGAAGAAACAGGTTTTCCGTACCCCCACAAGAAATTTACACAAGGTAAAGAGTTGAAAGACCTTACAAATAAAAAGAGGCGTTGAACCTATCCTTGCTCGCTACCAAATCCCACATTTATTATCGTCATCACACTTTCAAACAAGAACCACAAAGCAACTGCCAAACAAGCAACCGCTATCATAATTAACTCTTGCTGATAAGCCATTAGGCAAACATGAAGGCTTGCTAAGACCGCACCAAAATCTATTAATACTCCCATTACAAAACTCCCGCTTCTGAATCTTGATTGACCATAATCCTGTAAATTAATTCACTATCTTCGTTTAGTGTTCTTATAAATCCTCTATCATCAAGCCATGCTCTTGCTTGCCTGTCAGAAATTCTCATCTGAAAATTCTTTTGCACCCCATCGACAATTTGGGTAGGGAACAACCATTCGGGATTATCTTCTCTTAAAATTTCTAAAAAGACTGCTTCAATAGCTTCCGTTAAGGTAACCCTAAAGACACCTTCTTCACCCCTGTTCACCATAACAATTGGTTCAGTACCCCTTGCTTGCATCTCATCAGCTTCTACAAGTTCATGGGTGTCGTAATATTGTTTACTATGTTCTGTCATCCACTTCATCCGCTTTGGTCTTGGATTTCTAGCGTATGGTGGCAAATAAGGTAAAGCCAGTAAATGAATAAAGGCGTGAACATTACGTCCCGAATCAGGTGTCCAACAGTTGTAAACTCGACTTACTTGGTCACGTACTCGCCTATCTACCATGTCAAAAGACTGCATCGTTTGATACATCTTAACCACAGACCCCGCCATCTTTCTTCTTTGGGAAACAAAGTAACCCATATCGAGGTTAGCTGACCGCATTGACCGCCTTGCGTCTGTGTAAAGGTAAGATTCGTCTAAAAGGATTATTGAGTGGGACATATCTGAATCCCGCTCTAGAAGCTGACCCGCAATATCAAGAGGTTCTGCCCAACCGTTCCCGCCCTTTTTTCTTTTCCAAGTTCCTTCAAGATTTGAATATGCTTTCCATTTACCTTCACATTCAGGTTTACCACAAACACAAATGCCCATCCTTTTCATAGCGTTACCTTTAACGTATTGGAGTGCCAGATGAACGGCTAAAAGGGTTTTACCACTTCCAGCTGGACCAACAAAGGCATACACACCATGTGTCTCTGGGGGGCTGTATCTTTTGTATTGATCCCATGAGAGTTTTTGGAAGGTAGGTCTGTGTTCAGCCCACTTAGGAATTTTTACCATGAGCCTTCTCCGCTATGAAATCATATACGGCATCGCCCGCTTTTCTTCCTAATTTATAGCTTATATAACCTGAGACTATTGTCACAGGAACAAATAACCAAACCATATTCTTTACCATTACATTTGCTCTTGTTGTTGTTGGGCGGGGTCTTTCTTTTTATTAAAGACTTTTCGCCACCCACCTGTTTGGGGGATTCGCCTTATCAGTTCGGGCGTAGCCGACCTTGCCGTAACAAAGACACCCTCTGCCCTAGCTTCACCGTTTCTACCTATTGTGGCAATCATATTAAGCCTTACTTCTTCAAGTGCCTGTGGCGACCTGTACATTAAGGCTTTTAAGTATTGATTAATGTTTGCCCTGTATTCAGATTCAGTCATTCTGCCGTTAACTAAAACAGCTTCTAAATCTGTTGGGGCATCTAAAAATTGCTTTACTACATTGCCGTCAGGGTAAAAACTTTCACCAGAATCTTCTGGTTGTCCACCATGCCCATCAAAATCTTGTTGAGTTGTCATGTTATTCACCCGCTCCCGAACTCGTTAGTAATATCAACATTATTAAAGCAACGACCATAATGCCAAGAGCATAAAGGTGCATTGATTTAATACTTTTCATAAGTGCTTCCTTTTTACTTCGGTTAACCATTTCGGCATAATCAGCCATAGCAAGGTCAAGTCCGAATTCTTCTGGGGAAATTTTGTCAGGGACATTTTGGATATTTCCACTATGAAGTTCTGCTATCCAATCCCTGTCCGTCATTTCATATTCTGTTTTAGCGTCTGATTCAGATAATAAAAGGTCAAAGTAAACCGATTCTGCGGTTACATATCTAAAATTATCAGGTAATTTTTGCCATTTTTCCTGTTCGGGTTCTGGTTCTTTGTACCCTTTCTTTTTCTCTTTTATTTTTCTTATTAGTTTTTGAAAAACTGTCGGTTTGTCTTTCCGCCATTTAATTGCACCTGACGCTACAGGTAAGTCAGGGTCATATTCAAATGCGTCTTTTGTGTATTCTAAAATTACGAATTTTTCTTTCTTAAATACCCACCCCGCATTGGGGGGTGTGTCGTTTATCGCTTCGGGTTTAAAGTCCACGATTGCATCGTAAGTCCACTCTTCATTAATTAAAATTGCCCCTGTTGTTCCTTCGGGTGAAAAAACAGGCGGGACAATCGGTATAGGGGGGCTTACTGGTACTAAGGTCATCTAAAATCCAAAACTCATGCCACCCAAAGACTGTACAGCCTTTGGCATAAGCATAAGTAAAGTCATAGCACCGAAAACTACAGATAGTCCGACCAATATCATGTCGAACATTAAAAGGTTTGTTGTCGGGTCGTTAGGGGGATTTGCGGAATTTCTATTATGTTCTTTTCTGAAAGCCCGCCCCAAAAGGGACATACTTGTCTTGGGGGCTAAGAATCCGCTTGGTGCGATTGGCTCTAACCTGTCAGGTCTGAGCATCACATAGGATTCTTTTGTGCTTCTCAAAGAGCCTGTGTCAATTTTTCTGAGGGGTCGATGGAGTACCCAAGTCATATGTCTGTCTTTGTCTTCAATTATCTTTACCACAGGGGGGTCAACCTCAAGTTTTATCTGCTCAATCACCCTGTCGGGCTTTAACAGTAATCCTACTGCGGTATTCGATTTTTTCTTACTAAACAAACTCATAACTCAGGTACTCGCTAAGACTAATTCTGTCCAAATACGTTCTTGACTGAAGGGCTGAGTCCTCCGAATGCTGTTCCCAAGAGAGACAGCACATATCCGATGGATACAAGCGGAAGGATAGCAGTTACTCCGATATATTCGGGGGCTATGCTGTAAGCCTCAGACACTAGGTCGCTGAAGGACAAGACGATTGGAATAAGAACGACGCCGATGAACACTAAGATTACGGTGCTTAATGCACCCATACCAAAGCCTCCACCCATTCCCGCTCTTGCTCCGACAAACACGCTACCGAAACTAGAGAGCAATGCTCCGACCATCAGCAAGAAAGGTACGATTTTCAGCACTATCGAAATAGTGGTGTCGGAAATTTCTGCAAGATAGGTTGGAGTACAGTTCTGGGTTGTTCCCGCTGTGAGTGCTGTCAAAGAAACTGTCCTTCTGTCCGAACTGATGGTTGCTCCACTAGAAACATCGCCGTCAGTTGCACAAGAAATGGTCAGGTCTTTATTGGTGTTGTACCAATGCTTTTTCGCAAGCGTCAAAGTTCCAGTTGTAACACCCGCACCAGTTACGACAGACGTAGCTGTGTCCGTGGTGCTTACCGTGCTGGACGCCGTTACTGGACTCTCGATTATGACGGAAGCCAGAAGGGCAATGACGATTCCGAAGAGTAACACAAATGGTGTACGCATGGTTAAACTCCGTTTATTTGCTTAATCTACCAGTACCAAATGAAAAAAAATGCTTTTTTCTCTAGTCCTGTAGCGTTTGTGATTAAGTTAGACCACACAAAAGCCTAAATATCTTTTGACTTAACACGAAAAATCGCTGATTTTCAGTATATTCAGCGAAACTTGAGTATGTCTAGTTCTACTGTTGTAGACAAAAACAAGGTAAATAGGTGGTTTTGGGTGGGTTTAAGGGGATTTCAGTTTGTACGGATTGTACATTTCAGTTTGTACGGATTGTACATTTCAGTTTGTACGGATTGTACATTCTATATTAGATAAAACATTAGATAAAACATAAGAAAAAGAAAAAGAAGATAATTCGGTAGTCTAAAGACTACCTCTTATCCAAGAAAAGAAAGCAACAAAATTGGTTTAGTGACTTTTTTTATTTTTTTTTAATAAAAAAGGTCTTCAAGACTATTAATTTAAGTGAATTTATAGTAATTTCAACGGTACTAGGCGTATTTGTCTACTGCTGTAGGCATTAAAATTTGGAAACCCTCTTGTTATATATAGGTGTTATAGGGTTTTTAAATAATTTAGAGGTGAATATTGTTAGCACAACAACCCACGAGTGGTTTAAGAAGAAAAAGTAGGGTTACAAAGAAAAGACCAGTTCAACCAAGACATTGGTTTGAAGAAGAACTTCGCAAGAGTGTTCCTTTAGTTATAGACGGGATATTTGATGCGGGGATGAGTCGTAACCAACTTGCTTTTGAAATGGGTTGTAAAGACTATCAACAGTTTTGGTTATACCAGAACGGTTATAGGTCACCTAACAAGATGCAAATGCTAGAGATGTTAAAAACCGCAGTCAGGTTAGGTATAGACATAGAAACCACATTGGAGTTGTTAACATCAGAGACAAAGCAAGAAACGCCACAACTAAAGTTATCGGCATCTTCTTCGCCCTTGCAATCTGCGGGTACTTCTATTCAGGATTCGGGAGTTCTACGAACCATTTTCGACAAGTAGAAGCAAGTCACACCTATAATTTAATAGATGTGATTGACGTTAAGGGTTATAGGCACGTTTTAGAAGACGATGATGTACTTATCCTCTACGTTTACGCTATGGATGAAGGAACTGTACCTTCGGGCGAGAACCCATACGGTAGAACAGGTGCTATCGCTATGGTTGCCCACAATGGTTCAACCGTAAAACAACACAACCCACCCTCATCAGGTTATGGTATGGGGAGTTTTTATTGGGATACAGCCACAGCTAGTGCTATGCCTTTTAACAGCACAACAGCAACAGTTTCTTTACAAACAAACCCAACTTTATTCTCTTCTGCTATGAGCGATTTTGCGTCTGTGGCTTGGAGGGCATCCTCTAGTAAAGAAGACACAGTTACTCACTTAGAAACTGATGTTAAAGAACAACTTCAAATGCTTGAGATGGCAGACCCTAATATAGATTCGCTAGAATATGTTTCTTCTTATGGGATTACCCCTTATGGGATGTCCAGAACTGCTTATGCGTTTCCTCTTCTTCAAACAATTGCACCAAATGCTTTTGAAATATCTCAATCCGATATAGCAACTAGCGACCATAGTTTTAATTCCGTACAGGTTGGTGGTGTAGCAGTTCCAAAACACAACAAGGTTTTTACTGACGCTGTATTACCAAGTGCAACAGTAGCGTCAGTTGTTCTGCCCTTTATGCACTTTTACGCAAACACCACAAATATGGTGATAGACAGGCAGAGTCACGGTGACATAACACAGAACTGTGTCTTGCAGAACGACCAATTAGAAGTGACCTGTACGAACTTAGTAGCAGACTTAACAGCAACAGATGTAACCGTTACTTGGTATTCAGAAAAAGAAGGTGAAGCTAGTGGTTTTACTCAGGATATAAAGAAAATGGGTGAAGGGTTTGGTGTGCCTTTTAATGCGATGAGACTTTTAATGTTGGTCGCAATTCTAGGTGGCATGGCGGTACTTGTTAATTACACAGGCGGTAACCCATTTGCGTTACTAATTTTTTCGGGGGCGGGAATTTTTTGGGGTGGTCTAGTCGGGGCAGTTCCGATGGGTGTGGTCTTCGCCCTGTTAGCTTTAGTCGTGATTGCGGGGACAGCCCCTGTATTCAATAGGATGTTTGGATAATGAAAAAATGGCTTACTAGACGATTAATGCTTGTTGGTGTGTTAGGTGTTCTTTTTGTTGTTTTTAATATGACTGCAACCTTCGGGGATTCCCCACCGCCATCTAGTTTCGGGTCACACGCAACAATCACAGTACAAAATACTTCCACTACAACAGACTTCAAGGGTGTTGTGCCGATAGAAATGCAACCGCAGAACCTGATTCAAGGTGGCTTCGTCAACGCAGAAATGTCAGACATTCTTTTTACTGACCAAAACGCAACAGAAGTTGGTGGGATAGGGCAGAATATTAGCCAAAACGCACAACCTTTCTTTTGGTATGGGGACATTCCCAAGCAAAATTCAAAACAGGTAAAACTTTATACGTTCAATTCTTTACCCGCCACACATAAATTCCCTCTTGGTGGGCTTACAACTGATGATATAACTGTAGCTGATTCAGCATCTTTAAGTATTCCGAATAATTTAACTGTTGAAGCTGAAATTACTTTAAAAGAAGCACCATCAGGGACTCAGGAAATAGCTTTTAAACAGGGGGAATACAGGGTTTATTTAGATAACGGTGTTTTAAAAGCCGATTTAACATCAACTTCTTTAGAGGAAATTTGGTCAACCCAAAATCTTCTACCCGCTCCAAGTCCTACATATAACCATTCTAACCCTCAAAACAACCAAGGTAGCGGTATGGTTACCCAATGGGCGGGATTCGGTAGTTACAACTGCGAAACCAAATGGCGTACAAATTCGGGTTGGGATACTAACAATCCAGCATGGGATCAAGCCTTTATGGACAATAGCTATTATTGGACAGGGGCTTTTGACTACAATGCCAAATACCTGTATGCACTCGACAAAGAGTTGATGGGTGTTCATGACGGACATTATGGGATTGCGTCAATGCCTCGTAAGGGTGTTTGGGCTGACGTAGTAAACGGCATAGATATTGAGGGGGTGTATAACCATGAAGGCTATACAGTAAATCAGTACAACGGATACAACAACTCATCCAGTTTTGGGGCAGAGATGATTCATCTCAAGGATGATCCCAACAATTACACTACAGGAGATAATTTCGTAAATCACGCAATAGTATATTGGAATGATATCGGCAGAGCCGATTGGAATAATTTCTCAAATCATCCTTGGGGATATCTGACCCTTCAAGATATGAACCCTTGGAATGATTCCGACCAACAATCGCAAGAGTGGTATGACCGTCATTATCCCGCTTACTGGACAAACAGCAACGGAATTCAAGCCAACATGAATACCCCATTTACCGGTGGTGGTAGCTACCTTAACGCTATTATGCACTCTTCCTTACATTCAGGTTGGGAGGAAAATCTAGCCGTAGCCGATATAACCGATATGAATTCATATGCCAACAATCCTCTCTATGACAATAATCAGTTGGGTAGTTACACCGACACTCTTTTCCAAAGTGCTACGAATCCTTTTGACCCTGTAAACCCTACTACCCACAATGCTAAAGACGCTTGGATGGCTCCGAACAGAGCTTTTATTTTGCCTAATTACCAAGGCGGTAACTGGTGGACTTGTTATGTAGGTTACAGACACGCTGATTTTGATGAAACTGGACTGCAAAACATAAAGATTTTAGGCGTTAAAAACCACCTCTTATACCAAACAGATCAATATAACGGTTCCTCCACAAATTATGAGTATTTTGAAATCCATTATGGGGCTGATCCCGAAACAACACCAAGTATGTTTAATAATTTTGGTTCTTGGGGAAGTACGAAATCAGGTACAAAATATTTAACTGGACAAGGTGGATTCCAAGGTCATTATGCCGGCACTATTTGGCATTACGGAAGTGATCAGAGTTGGACAGGTGCATTTGCAAATTTTACCCATCCGACTACAGACCAATCACACCCTAAATACGGTCAAACTATGACCACACCTTGGAATTATGGTTTCCAAGATATGTATGACTATGTAGGAACACAATGCACCTGTACAACTGTAGAGGATGTAAACCATTGGTGGACTACTCTAAAGTGGGGTGGAGCCGCACCAAGAATTTATGTCCTCGCCCATTGGTTACAGGTTAATTATTTTGCAGAACAAACAACTACCCTAAACTCAACTGTGACGTCTAGTGCAACCCTAGCAAAAGACATTGAATACGATGTCAAACTTACTTTTGAAAAACCTGACGCAAAACTTTACCTTAACGGAATAGAAGTTGGTTCAACCACTCTAAGTGGCGACCTTTCTGACACATCATACCCTCTCGTTATCGGGGAAAGTATTAATGGTTGGATAGATGATGTCAAAATCAGTTCGGGTAGTATCTCTTCACCGACAACAGTTGTAGACCTTCGTTTTGAACCTTCTCATAACACAAATACCCAAGTGGGTGATGTTAGTAACTCTTGGGTTTTCACAGGCACAATTGCTGACCAATCAGGTAATTCAAATACAGGAACGTACAACCTAACGTCCGACACTACAGATATCACAACTACAGTTGGTGGTCTTGTGGTAGCTGATGAACCACCACCGTCAGGCACAGATGCGGGCGTTAAAGATCAGGTTGGTTTATTGCCAGTTGACGTGTTCCTTACTCCACAGGCAATACAAGAAAGCCCTATAACACAGGGATTACATGATGCTTCTACTGTCGGGACTATGCCACAGGATGCTTGGTGGCTTTTACTCGCAACGATAATTGCGACAGTAGCGGGTGCGAAGCTAATGAACTACCTACCTAGTTTGACGGTTGTGGCAGTAACTGGCGGGGTAGTCTTTGCATTCATAATTTTGTTTGCGGGACTAACGCTATGGTTCTTAGCGTTTTACGCATTATGGGCTATGGGGACGATAAGCATTCATCAATATTGGAAGGCATAGCTATGGGAGCAAAAACATATGGGTGGTTGTTTTTTACTTGGATAGTAATGATGTTTCTTGATGCTTTAGGGTCAGGTGCAACAAGTGCTGAATATTCATCTAACTCCAACATAGCACTATCGTTAAACGTGTTGAAAATGTACAACATCGGCTTTATATCAATACCGCTACCCAACGTAGCTTGGTTTGGTGCTATTTACAGTTTAGCTTCATGGAAATTTTGGTTCTTTGATAATACTTTCGGGCTTTTGGTACGCCTTTTTGTAGGCTTGCCGATAATGGCAATTCTAATGTACGGACTTATAACTAGCGTTATGCCTGTAATTATTTCAGGTGCTAGTGCTGTGCTGACATTTATATCTAACTCACTATCAGGTCTAAGTAGCTTCTTTAGGATTTCATAAAATGAATAACCAAGACCAACAACGTGCGTTATTAAAAATGAGCCAACAGCTTCAGAGCAAAGGCTTAAATGCGGGTATTTCTGAAGATTACATTACGATGGGCATTCTGCGTGGACAGGTTGATGACGACTTGGTTAAACAGGCGGGTCTTACAGATTACATACAAAGCATAAAAGACGCACCTGATATAACTGACTATCAAGGTAATAAAATATCCTCTGAAGAAGCAATTAAAAAATGGGGATTTCAAGGCTACAACGAACTCACCAGTTCAAGTCGTGGCGACAAGATAAAAAGAAACGACCAATGGGTTTCACCTTCATCTTCAAGCAGTAGTAGCAGTAGTAGTAGTGACCCTAGACCTCAAGCATATTCTTCGTCACCACAGCCATCAGCTCCCGCACTAAAAATTGAACAGCAAGCAAGCGAAGACCCAATTGCGGGGGACACCACATACAAGTCAGAAGACCCGACTTACCAAATAGGGAAATCAGGAACTACTGAACGAGAGGTCGTGTTTAGTTATGACGATGTTTATGGACTAACACCCAAAAAATCTGAACCTGAGACAAAAGAAGAAAAGTTATTTACGACTGAAGATGTTTACGGATTAAAACCCAAATCAAAAGCAGATTTAGAAAGAGAAGCCAAGCAAGCAAGATGGTACTCAGACGAAGAGCAAGCATATGCGTCAGAACAAGGGGCATATCAAAGTCTTACTGGTTCTCAGGAAAGAGCGGAAGAGATAAAAAGAATAAACGAAAAAGCCATCAGGGACGCTGAAGACTTAAACATTTTTCAAAACCGCAGAATGCGTTCAGACCTTGGACTTAATATCGAAGAAGGTAGAGAGTCAGGCGAGAAATACACTTGGAACAATTGGCGAGAGGATTCACCCACAGCCGATGATTACAGGGATATTCTTGCCAAAGGTAACCCTTGGTTACGTCCAAAAGAGCCACCCCCGCCACCCTCAAAATACACCTATATTGATGAAAATAATAAGCAAGTTACTTTCGTGAATGATGGCGACCTGACTGAACTTGAGACAATGATTGTCAACGCTCAAACTAAACAAGATTTTGACAATACATACGGTCAGGGAACTTACGAAATTTTCCAAGCCTTAACTCTTGATGAAGACGAGAAAAAAGAACTTGTAGAGCGAGATGCCCTACAGGGGTTTGCACAAAGAAAAGACAACTACACACAAGAATACCGACTCCTTGATTCAGAAGCCCAGATAGACAGGGAATCCATCTATAAGGCTATGGGTGTCGATACAGACACAATTAAAGGTGAACCCGACATAAATGTCATGCTTCAAGGGTTTGTAGTAGACGAAGAAGTTATAAAAGAGATTAAAAAACGCAACGAAGAAGAAGAAGCCAAAATTCAGAAGAAGTTAAAAGAAGAATTAGATAAATACGATTACGATAAAGATAAAAAGTTACAGGTATACAACCAAGGTGCGATTGCAGACACTATTACTGAAATCTTTTCTTTTGGTTCGGGCAGAACAAAGACTTACAACAAGGAAGATTTACAGAAAGAGTATGACGAGTTAAAAGTAAGTTTAACCCGAACCTACAACGGTGCTGAAGAAGGTGCTAACGCTCAAGGTATGACGTTAGAGATGAATTTAGATGAGTTTCTAACAGCTTCTCTAGGGACTAAAGATCAAGACTCTTGGGTTGCAAACCAAATTGAATCTACAGGGTCTGCACCAAAAGTCGTTGGCGACTTTGCTATGAACATGGTTCCGATTGTTGGGACGGTTAAAACATGGCGTGAGACAAACAGTATCGGGTTAACCCTTCTTTCTGCGGGATTAGACGTTTTAACTGTTGTCCCTATAGTTAATGCGGGTGCTTTAGCTGTCAGAGCGGGCAAACCCGCAACCGAAGGTCTTTTAATGGGTGTGAAGGCTGAAGTCGTTGGGACTCTAAAAGCCCCATACACTATCGCAAGATACCCGCTTAAAGTTCTAAAGAAAGGCGTTTACGAACCCATAGAAATGGCAGTTAACCCAAACAGGTTGCCAATGGGTGCGGTTACAACAAATGTGTCCACTTCACGAATACCAATAAAACAACTTGTCGATGAAGTAGATGGGGTGAAATTAGATTATGACCCTAATGCCCCGACAAGAGCCTTGGAACTTCGTAATGAAGTAGTTACAAAAGCACTTAATAACCAAGAAGCTGTAGCTAAGATGGACGGTTATGAGGTTACCGTTGAAAAAGCACCCCTACTGGAAAAAACAGCGGTTGTTGCCACACACGCTACTGCCAGTATAGATAAGTTTTATAAATCCTTTTCGGGAGAATTGGCTACAAAAGCAGACGATTTAAGAACTTTAGCAAACGCCCAAGAAAATGTCGGCAAGGTTTTAAAACAACAAGGCGATGAAAATTATTTGGCAAAGTTAGTGGAAGCCCAAAAACTACGTGACGGTGCAGACGAGCTTATGGAGCAAGCAAACCGAATAAAGGGAACTTCAGACGATTGGTCTTTTGAGGTTTTTCCATCAGGAGAACAGTTAAACCAGTTCTATAACCCATCAGGTGTTGCCACTACTTTTAGTAAACAGTCTGCTTTGGGCATTGGTGGTGATGCGGGTGGGGCAATCTTGATTGGCGGGGATGACGCTTTTAAATTATTTAATGTCGGTGAAGACACCCTTAAAGCAGTAGATTTCAAAGTTGATTTTGAAACAGGTGTTAAATCCTACAGTAAAGTTCCTGACAAAGACCCTTTTTGGGCGGGGACAGCAGAAGTTGAAGCGGGGTTACCTGTCGGCACAAAAATGCCTGTAGCTTCTGACCATGTTTTTGCTAGAGATTTAGATGGGCAACTTATCTCAATGCCTATTTTCGGTACAAAAATCCCTCTCTTAACTAAATACGGACTTAAATTTGACGGACTTAAAGCAGACGTAAAAAGACTTTTTAGCAGTCAAGGTAAAGAAGTAAGAATTAAACAAGGGCAAATTGATGATTTGAACGACTTGGTTAAACGTAACGAAGAACTAATAGCTTCTCAAAAACAAGAAGCTGTTGATTTATTACAAAAGGCTAAGAAAACCTCAAACGAAACTGAGAAGGCAAATTTACAATCTCAGGCTGACGCTAAGTTAGACCAAGTAAAACAAGCTGAAGGTGTGGTTGATGACGCTGAAAAAGTATTACAGGCAAATGATATTGACGACCTTTATTGGGACGCTAGGGCAACAGCAAAAATAGCAGATGACTTGTATTTGGAAGCCAAAATACTACGCATTGAAGCATCTAAATTAGAGGATGGAGCGGTCAAGACCCGACTTCTTAAAGAGTCAGATGCAATTAAAGAAAAAGCAGACACTCTTATTGACAGGGCAAATTTTCAGAACAGAAGAGCCTCAGACACACAGGCGAGAGCGAGTGCATACGCTGTACCCGAAGTTATTGAAAGCACATGGACGGAAAGTGTTGCTAATAACAGGATTCGCTCACAACAAGAGCAAGAAAATATAAAGCGAAAAGATAAGGCAAAATTCCAACTGCTTACGAGTGCCATGAAAAGGATAGATGACGAATACGAAGGTCTTGGGTTTAAGCGTGGAGAGATAAAAACTGATTTAAGTAATTATGTAGCTAGAGACTTTTTAGACGATGAAAGTTATGAGCGTTACTTAGATGAAATGGGTAAATCTGTAGAAATTAACGAAGATTGGGATTGGGACGGTTTTCGTTTTCAAGGAGAAAGTGTTTTACCCCAAAGGGCGGTAACAGAACCTACAGGCGGTATTCGTGGTTCGGAATCTACAGTCAGGCGAACTGAATTAGAAACTACCGACCCTGACGTTACGACTACCCGAAGAGTAGCTGACGCAGAAGAAGTCCAACAACAGACACCTGAAATAAGAAGGATAGAAGAAGATGCAGAAACAGATGAAGGCAGACCCCCAAGGCGTAGCGGTGTTCAAGAGGGGAGCGGTGATGGTGTTCCAAGGCGTTTGGGCGATTATCAAGGGGTTGATGATGGTGTTGAAGGGGTTAGGGTTAGGCGTGAAGGGGATATATCTGATGACCCCGACCTCACGACCCCCCGAAGAACAGGAAGAGAAAACCTCATCCCCGAAACCCCGACAACAGGTCGATTAAGGCGACAAGGTGACGGTGATGACGAACCAGTAGAAGTCCAAAGGGAATATGACGAGAGAGAAGACATATCTACACGTATCGACCCCCCTGATTTAAAAAGAGGTGGTGGTCAGAGGGGCGAACAACCAACCCCTAGAAAGGGCGACAAGATTGATATTGAGAAACCCAAAAAGCGAACTGGTACGGCTGTTAAAGATGAAAAGAAGTCGAAGCAAGCGGGCAAAAGATACCCTGTTGAAGTTGGATGGAAGCAAGGGTTTGGTTACCGTATCTACAACTTAGAAACTGACGAATCTAAATTCACATTAGACCGTCCAAACTGGATACCCGAAATTAAAGGTAAGGGTAGTGCAGAGGAGTCGTTTACGGTCAACACTTTTGATAACGACCCGCCATCTCAGAAAGAACTGGATATGGGAATCGTTAAAACAATAATGAGTAAAAACTTAGGATTTCGGTCTAAGAAGTCACCTAAAAAAAGGAAGGTGTAGTTATGGCATTTATAAAAGGGGCAAACCCATATCGGCAAAGTAACATCTTAGAAGACCAATTTTTCGACAATACTAAGAGTGGTAAAACTGGTTCAGAGTTAATTAAGCCATATGTGGACGCACTTAACGATGAAGGTCGTGGTGCTTGGGCAGATTATTTAGACGAACACACCTTTGGGTCAGACGAAGGTTTAGAGAACGCAAAAGAGTTATTTCAGGGTTTTGTCGAAGAGCAATACGAGCAAGCCTTAGGCACTATAGTCGAGGTTGAAGAAGGTAAATGGAGTTGGAGAAGAGATAGTTTCGACAGTATGTTGCCACCGCCAAATATTTTAGAAAAGCCTGATGAGGTTTATGAAGATTATGTGCCACCAAAGTCAGCCGATGAAATATCGAAAGAGGAATTTTATAAAGCAAAGGATAAAGGCGATGACCCTTATGGGGTCATGGATGCGGGCATAGACGCTATAGAGCCACCTTCAGCCGATGATGCCGATGACTTCAAAGCATCACACGGAATTAAACTACCGCTTTCCTTGGGTGGAGTTGAAGCCTATGAGCAAGCTAAAAAAGATTCTGACAGCCCTTTCAAACAAGAAAAAAAGCAAAGCCGTAGAAAGCACTCAGGGAGAAAGCAAGGCAAAATGAAGTACAAGTCATCAGCAGAGAAAAAGTTTTTTAGCCGATTGAATTCCGATGAAAAAGGTATTTTAAGAGAGTCTATAGAGAGACAGGACTTTTATGCTCTTACCGTGCCTGTTGACGCTATAGCAAGAGATTTAAGTGCTATGGCTCATACCGAAGAAGAAGCCATGCTACTGGCGAAGAAACTTAAATTTGAAGCCCAACAGAGGCGTGGCGAGAACTGGCAACCCGAACCTCATATCGTTGAGTCGGCAAACGAAACATTCAAACAGGTCAGACATTCACAGCATTCACTAAACAAAGCTACTGGAAGGGGGTATTAATATGGCAAAACCAAGAACAAGGAAACAGTTACTAAGGTCGGATTTGTTAAATAATCCCGCCACAAAACAAGAACTCGCAAGAGCATTTCTTGAATTAAATGAAGGCTCTCGTAAGATTCACGGTAGAAGCACTCATACGAATTCTAACCAACGTGACATTAGGCAAGATTTAAGTATGGACGCTATAGGAACTCCTAAAGCCCCCTTAAACGCAACTACAGCCTATCAAGCAGAACTTCAAAAGATGTGGTTACGCAGAACTAACGAGTACGACATTGTGGGGATAGACGAACCTGTACCTGACGCAAACAGAAGGATAAGTGAACTTGAAGGGTGGGCAAAGACACCTATGACCACTCCTACTAAAGTCACAAATAAAAAGGTGCTTTCGACCACGACCACGACAGAACCAGTAGGAACTAGAGTTATAGTCCCGCAGACCAAAGAAGATTTGGACAAAATGCAGAAGGACGAATCTGACTCACAGGAAGCTATGGCACAGGCTATTGAATCAGAAGTCTTTGGTATAGAGCCTGAAGTTACTACAGCTATTCCTGAAACTATTGATGACACTCCGCAACAAGAGCCAAAGTTTGGTTATGACGAATTCGGGGGTAGTGGTCTTGCAAATGCCGACCAAGAATCTGCTGTCGTTGCGATGGTTGACCAAATAAATGCAAGTGTCGATGGCGATAAGAAAATGGTTTTCGACTTACTTGGCGGGCAGAACATAACCACTCTGGAAGGGGATTCAGTAGAAGTCACCGACCAAAGAATACGCATGGCTTACAAGGTTATTGAAAAGCACGGTAGTTTTGCTAAAGACATCGGTGCTGACGGTTTGGACGACACTTGGGGTATGCACGCAAGTGTTACGCAGAAATCATTAGATAAAAGCACAAGGGGTGTATAGATGATTGAAACTTATTATGCAGATGTACCAGTTAACCACGAAGGCGGGGTTCAGTTCGTAAAACTTAATACAACCTCTTATGAACTGGCTGAAACCTTCTTAAATAAATACACAAGACAAGCGTATCGAATTGACTTGTCTAATTGTGAAACCCAAGAAGCCAACGAATGGGAAAGAGATTATAAATACCAATGTTCGCTTGGTTGCCCAATGGGGCATCACATAACAGTAAGAAACGAAGCGGGGTTTTTCCTTGCTGAGTACCATAAGTTTTTAGACGAAAAAGATTTTATAAACATAGAAATAGACAAAGAACTAGAGTATGTCTAAAAATACTTGACAGTATTTCGACCCATACGCTACTTTTGTCGAAGTTTTAATAAAGGAGAAGTCAAATGCCTATAGCGGGATTAAACCCTAAAGCACCAAGTAATTGGAAAGTGGAATTTCATTTACCCGAAGATTCACCCGAACAGGAGAACCTAAAGAAAGTCGGAATGAAATTTATTCCCTCTGAAGGTATTTGGGCGGGCGGTATGGGTAAAGAAGCAACAACTTTACTTCAAGACATGAAAAGTAGAGGTGTCATTGATTTAGACATGGGGATAACAGGAAGCAGAAGTTACCCTAAACCACAGCAACCGAAAGCTAATGAGGTTCACATAATAGGCGAAGACCCTGTTACTGGTGAGACTACTGAAGAAGTTGTTGATGTAAGCGGTATGGATGACACCCCCACAGCAGAGATATATATAGATAAGAAAGCAGAAGACACTTTAGAAAAAGCCTTTATGGTTGCCCGCAACGAATCATGGGCTGATGTTCCTGTGAACATTAAACTTACTGGTGCTACAGGTACAGGAAAAACAAGTATTACTAAACTACTTGCAAAGAAATCAGGTATGAACTATGACGTTTTTAGTGCCACAACACTAAGGGAACGCTCGCAATGGTTCGGTAGTTTTGCCCCTGATAAAAAGACAGGTAATTTAAAATACCAACCGTCTGAATTTATCAAAGCTGTTCAGACCCCCAATACACTTGTTGTGCTTGACGAACTTAACAGGGCAGACGCTAAAGTCCTTAATGTTCTCTTGCCCTTACTGGACGACCAAAGACGCACATATGACCCTGACAGCAACACCGAAATTAAGGTTGCCAAAGGTGTCATGTTTGTAGCAACCACCAACGAAGGTGGCGGTGACGATGAATCATATGAAGGGACAGAAGCGTTTGACAGGGCGTTGGTTGACAGGTTTATTAGTGTTGATTTACCACCCTTACCCCAAGAGCAATTATCAGAAGTTCTATATGAAAAGAAAGGTGTACCCGAAGAAAGAGCAAAGGCTATAGCTAAGTTATTAGAAGACGTAAAACAAATTGATGGTGTCGGACACGTTTCAATGAGGTCTGCTGTACAAATGGCAAGACTAATAGAAATGGGTCTGTCACCAACCCAATCAGCTAAAGCCACAATCCCTCTGCCACAGGATGAAGACCGAAACGCTAACCAACAGACATTAAACAGTTTGGTTATTAAAAATTTTGGTACAGAAGGTGAAGACAGGATGGGTGACTTAGAAGGTTTTGGTTATCTGGGCTTTGCGGGCTTACAGGGAAACAAAACGCCTTCACAGTCGAGTTTGGACAGGTCAACAAGATAAAAAAATTTACCTGTAAACAGTATTTATAGCGATACTTGACGTACATAGACACATACCCTAGAATTGTCTAGGAAAGAGGTATAGGCATGGTAGAACAAAAACAAAGACCTTTAGCGTCAGCATGGCGAATAGAGAAGGAAAAACACTTTCCTACCGACTTGTTGAGTGTTAAAAAAACGCTGACTGATTTATCTAAAGCCATGATTCAAAACCACCTTGGCATCGACCTTAAAGAGTTCGATATAACCTTTCCTGTAACAGCGAGTGGTGAAAATGTAGCCCCCGCTTTTGTAAGCCGTAAAACCAACAGGGTAACGATTCCTGTGGCGGGCGACATTTTTGAGAAATACCTAAAGAAAGCCAAGCAAAGAGAAGCGGATAACAAACCCCCTCTTAAAATAACCTTGGGACTTACTCAGCAAGAAGCGTCTTTGGCATCTAAAGCCCAAAAGAAACAAGCTGAGATGGCTAAAAGGGACATGTACAACGTAGCACCTATTGAACCCGAAGACGTTGATACACTTGCGGGTCTTTTAGGGCATGAAATAGGACACATAATTCATGGAAGCAACGTACTTGTATACAAAGACCCATCAGACGACCCTGTTGCAAACGAACAATTCAAAGAAAGTTTCGGGGAATTAAAGCCTGTTTCAGCCGTTGGTGCGGTAAGTCTTTCAATTGCAGAGAATCTAAAGGAAAACGATAAAACAGGCAGATACGACAAGATAAAAAAACCCGAAGATTTAAACGATTGGATTTTAAAAAAGAAAAGACACGGTATGGAGCAGAAGTATGACCGAACAGGGAGCTTACTGCCTAAAAGCACGAAATATCACTACCTAGATGTTAAAGGTGACGTTAAAGATACGTTTGACCCAAAACAGGCTTTAAAAAGTTGGGCTAGAAATATCTCAAGAAGAGTTGTTTTTCCTAATTATTTAGACGCTCCTAATACAAATGGGGGCGTTTTTAAAGATGTTAAGAGGTACGAAACAGCTAGTAAAACTAATTATATAAAGGAACGTGTGGGCGACTATACGAATGAAGCAAACACTTTCTTATCCGGAAAACACGAAAACCCTATTCTCAACGACACTCTTATAGATAGATTTATTGAAGACCATGTGGGTGGCACAACAAATAAAGTTAAAAACATCCATGTAAATTTAGATGGGAACTATTTGGCGGGGCATATGTTTACTAATCCCATAGGGATGTCAACACCTTACATTTGGAATCAAAGCACAAATACCCCAAGCCCCGAACAAATTGACCAAGAGTTCCCGCAAGATTCTAAGTTTTATACCCAATCACCTGATGGGTTGTCGAGTCAAGAATTAATAGATTTATTTGGTACTGCCAAGCCGAAATTTAACCCACCTGAGTTAAATTTAGAGATTCATGGCAACTGGTCAAAAGTACCTGATTTCTACCAACCTTGGGGTGACCCTATAGATGCAAGCAAATCAAGATTGGGTGTTGAAAATGTAGCCCACTATGACGGTAAACTTATTACGCAGTATGAAGATGAAGTTGGTCTACCATACGGACGCAAATCAGCTTTCCAAAAAGATGTGGCTTGGTCGGAACTATATAAGGAATATTTAGCCAATAAACCCGCTATAGATAGTGACGGCAATTATGTAGTGGGTTCTACAAATTCGGATTTAGTTAGCACTTTTTATCCCTTTACAGGGAAAGTGCCAAAAGGCAAAGGAAAGCCCACTTTCTTTTATTCAAGAAAGGAAATGAAAGACGCACTTGCAGAAGCCATTACTGAAAGGGTTTTAAATTTTGAAAAAGTTTACTCAATGGCAACTGAAACTGACCACGCTGAACGGATTGCTTTTGTTGAAGGTTGGAACAAAACTGCATACGACCAATGGCAGAGCAATACTAATTTAACGCAAATCAGAGAAGAAAAAATTCAATTAAGCGGTAAAGATTCGGGGTGGCTTGATATATCTAGTGAAATGGCACGGTCAGGTAGTGAATTGCAAACTCCGTATATTACAGGGGACACTCGCCCTCTCTACTCTGTACCAATTACAAGTGAAGAATGGAAATCACTTCTGCCGTTAAGTTCAGAGTTCCATATGAACGCAAAAGCCAAGCACGATGATATCAAGGGCAAGGTATTGGCTCACCTTAATTTTGTTATGGAACAGCCTGTTTACTTTTCGGGACTTTATAAGAATCAGTATAAAGGCAAAATGATGCCTAACCATTGGGAAATTTTAGAGCAAAATTATTCCCCAAACCAAGACACGTTAAGAAAATCAGAACTAAAGAGGATTAAGACCACAATCCCCGAAACACACAGTAAGCCGATGGAAGCTAGAAACTTAGTTGCGTTTCGCCACAACCCTAGTAAATTTGAAACCGATGCAAAAGCGGAACAGATTTTAAGGCACACCTTTTATCCCGCTCAGACTTTAGACAAATTCTTTTCTGAAGTTACTGCCGATGCGGTAGCCCACGAAAAATTAATCCCTATCTTAGAAAAACCTATCCACCAAGTTAGGGATATGTACAGGGACGATACCCGAAAAGGAACTTTAAAAACGTGGGGAGAAGCAGAAGATAACGATAGTGCTTCTATGAACAAGGCAATTCACGCTTACGGTATGGCTACAGTTTACGGATTTGAAGATGAGTTAGTAGCTGACACCGAATTAAAAGCTGTGGTTAAAGCGTATCTAAAGCACTATTTTGACGAGATGAAACGCAAGCCAACCGAAGATGAAATTAATGATGACGGCACACCAAAAGAAGACACACCCCGACATCCCGACCAAAGTGCTTTAAATGCACTTAAAGCATCTATGGAAATATTTACGAATCTGCCCGAAGGTTTTCAAATCGGTAAAGCATCTGAACCCGAACAAGAGCCACCAGTAACAGATACTGGTTTACCGCCACTCCCACCCGAAGGTGAAGGTGAGGGTGAAGGCGAAGGTGGTGAAGGTGAAGACGGTAACCCTACCCCAAGTGGGGGTGATGGTGATGGTGATGATGATGGTGGGTTTAGTGAAGAAGCACCTTCTGAGCAAGTTATAAATGTTGGTGACATGGTTAAAGTAAAAAGCACAGGTGGTGTAGCGAAAGTTACCAATATGAGAATGACCCCTACAGGTTTAGTTTATGAACTCCAACCGCAACTCACAGGGTTTGATGGATTTAGGATGTTGGAAACAACATCTGAAGGCGGGTTGTTAGCAACCGAAGATGAAATAACTTTACTGGCAGACGATTCCCCCGACAAAGACGACCAAGGCACAGACCAAAGGGGCATAAGGGAAGACGGA
>CEOQ01208935.1_pt1 | contig 21298 bp, 47 predicted proteins | sample 361351 | NCBI WGS metagenome assembly CEOQ01 (sample SAMEA2619907, study PRJEB7988) | marine metagenome | biome: marine biome (ENVO:00000447); feature: deep chlorophyll maximum layer (ENVO:xxxxxxxx); material: "saline water (ENVO:00002010), including plankton (ENVO:xxxxxxxx)" | depth 60 m | reverse complement strand
TGTAATTGCTAAAGATAAAGACGAGGCAGATAATAAGTTTAGTGATAATGGAATAGATTATTCTAAAATTACAAAAGATATTACTGAAACTAAAGATGGAGTTGAGACTTATATGGTTGACGCAAATTACAACGATAGTGATACTACTTCATATGTTGGTAAAGTAAAATATGATGATGATAGTTTTAATCAAACGCTTGAAGAAGCAGTTGAGAACGAAGATATACACATTGATACTTGGGCAGACGAAGACGAGCCACATCAATTAACAAAAATCAAATTAGTAGAACCATCATTAAACGATTTAGTTAAACAAAAAGCTGAATCAGATGTTGATATTGCTTTAAATTTAGAAGCAGAAAGTAAAATAGGTAAATAATGGCGAAATCAGATTATTCTTCACACGATTGGAGAAAGAATACAGACAACGCAGTTGTTGGTACAGGTTCAAATATGTTTCCTGTTAATGATTGTAAAGTTTGGTTTACAAATCCTAAAACTTTAAAAGATGAGGAAGTTGAAGTATCCAGATTGATTAGAGTATTTGTAAATAATAAAGAACTAATGGCGAAAAGTGTTAAATGAATATGAACGGATATTTTGCAGTTGTACTAGATAAACAATCTCAAAAAGAAATGAAATTAAATGCTACCTTTGATGTTGTTAATGGCGACCATATCACACTTGCTTATAAACCAGATAGTAAGAAGTTTGTGAAATTGGCGCCATTAGTTGATAAAAAAGTGGATGCGTTTGTTAATCAAATAAGAGGTAACGAAAGTATAGAAGCATATTGGGTAAAAGAAATGTATTTGAAAGACACATATTGGTCACATAAACATAATGAGTATCGGTCTGTATATCATAAGTTAAGAAGATTAGATAAAGGACCTGCCCATATTACAATATCACATAAAAAAGGTTTTAAACCAGGTGACGCAAATAGTATGTTTAAGAAACCAACTTATAAAGAAAACATACCAGAAGAATTAAAAGTATCAGGAAAGGTAAAATGGATAGAATACAAGTAGAACTTAAAAAGAAAACTATACAATCGGCATATAATCAAGTTATGATGTTGAAAAGTTTAGATTTTCAACAACACCAAAAAGGTGAACCTTTACACGATTTAGTTATGGAGATTAAAAGAAGTATTAAGAGACAAAGAAAACAAGACAAACTTGGTTGGAAACAATTACTAGAATTTTGGCCATTGAGTATAGTTATTCCAAGTATGTTAATATTAATATTATTAGGTGCAGGAGGAGTTTTTGGATGAATAGAAAATTAAAACATTTTAAAGACGGCAAACTACACATTTATGTAAGAACTAAAGAAGGTACTAAAATGACTACCTGGGTTGGTCGTACTTTTATTCAAGGTAATCAACTGGTTAAAACTTCAGGTACTAGTAATTTTAATAAAGCAAAACAAATATTATTTAAATGGTATGATGAACTACAATTAAAAGATAAAGTAGGTATTGAAATACATAAGAGAGATTGGTTAGAAAGAGAATTAGATAAACATAACCACAAATTAGAATTGGTAAGAACAATACTTCCAATTATATTGTTAGTTATGCAAACAATAATTATGATAAAGATTTTTTAAGGAGGATATTATGATTGAGACAATTGAAGCAATTGATAATTTAAATGTAGCCATTGATAAACTTGATAATGCCAAATGTTCAAATGATACAGATAAACTGAAATCAGGTATTGATGATGTTTTAGATGATTTGAGAACTTGGAAATCAAAGAAAGAAGATGAGTTAGATTTATTTGAAAAGACTATGAAAAAAGAGTATGATAGTAAAATACCTGTCGGAGAACTTGCAAACGACCCTATTAGATAATGAGAAATACAACTAAAAGTAGTATATTTAGGGTGATACAAGTATCGCAAGGTGGTGGAAATCGCCCTATACACCGCCCTATGACGGTCAAAATGAGTAAAAAAGGGTGTAATTATGCGATAAATCCGCTTATTGACAATATAAGGGTTTTATAGTATTATAGTAATAACAATGAGAGAGGTGCAATAATATGACATTTACATATACAAAAGAAATGATGTTTAGTGAGTTTAAAACGGCTACCATCAAAGACCAAAAAGGTAAGAAAGAGAAATACGACAATCGTATTAAGTTTTTAAAAGAAATGAAATCTCTTAAAAAAGAACATCCTAGTGCTATGAGACAAATTGGGATTACACAAAAACAATTTGATAATTTAATTCTTGCGTGGTCAAGTCCAAATCCTAGAGACCATTTTTATAAGACGGTATTTGGTAGAACTTATGCAGAACAACAACAACACGAAATAGACCAATATGGACCTGACAAAGAAGAAAAAGCTAATGGGTAAATACGGTAAATTAGATAGAGATAAACTTACAGGTTTTCCTTTGCCTAATTATAATTCGGATAACAGAAATTCTATACCAACAAGTGATAGAATACCAGGATATGCTACTAAAAAAGCAATGCCAAAAGTAGTACTTCCTGAAGGCAAGACAATTGGCGTTGCATATAACAAAGGCAATTATCAGATAGTTGATAAGGCCGATTTTAATACAATGGGAAAGAAGATATAGTTATGAATAAGATACTTATATTATGTGTAATATTACTTGGAGTTATGATGAGTAATGTAATTGCAGAAGAACAAAAGACTTATACATTTACAGAAGTTAAAACAGCAGTTTTTAATATTCCGTCAAATGTATCAAATTTTTTGACAAGTGAAGTTGAGAAAACAAAAGCTTATCAAAAAGAATCTTGGGCAGAAATGAAGACTCAAACTGCTCAAAATTGGGCACAATTGAAATCGTTATTTGGAGTTAAGAACTAATGGATTTTCAATTAACTAGTGCCAACGATGGTACTTTTCTAATCAGACCTGTATCCGCTAGGGCACAGGTTTGGTGGACAGATGTAAAAATGGCAGAAAGATTTGTTGTTGATAATACACAAAACGATTTTGCTGTAATATTAAGTGAAAACCAAAAGAAAGTTTGTGATGAAATTAGACAGAATAATTTTGATTTTACTAATTAGTTTATTAACTGCTTGTAGTAGTACAAAACAAGTTAATGTTAATGTTAGTGAAGAAACACCAAATTACAAATTCACTAGAAGTCATTTAGGAGTTGTCCTAGGTGGTGCTACTGGTGCTGGTGCGTGTATTGAACTTATTGGGACAGACCCATATGTTGCCGCTGGTTGTGCAGTAATAGGTGCCTTTGTTGGTGCAGATATAATGTATAATAGTGATTACGATTTACACCAGGCAGTATTTGTTGACCATTTGAATAACGGTCCTTCAAGTGCTAGTTATACTAATTGGTATAGTACGAAGTCAGGAAATAATGGAACGATTAAGATTAATAGAAGTTATGTACAAGGTCCATTAATATGCAAAGAATATGAAAGTAATTTTAATATTAAATCAAACTGGCCAGTAGTTGGTATTGGAAATCAATATGTTGATACGAGATTTGGAACCGTTTGCCAAATGCCAGATGGTCGTTGGGTGGAGAAAAGATGAATCCGAGAACTATAATATTCGTAGTATTATTTTTAATGTTAATGTCTTTAATGGCGATTACCGCTGGGGCAAATGAACCTACTTGGGTTATGAAAAAAGTTAAACCCGAAGAAGGTGAAATTATGCAAGTTAATTCGGCACCTGTTGATGTCATTTATGTTAATGAAGTACACGAAAAGGTACAGGCGAAATTAAAACTATTAACTGATAACGAGAAGAAAAAGATTTTAAAAGAAACTACACTAGACAGATTTGAAAGAGACGGTCAATGGTGTTTTATTAAGATTGTTATAAGAGAACTTGATAATGGAGATATAATCAAGGAAGAAATTATGGAGTGTGCTGATACCGAACACGGTAAAACAGACAAGGAAAAAATTGCAGAACTGGAAAAACAAATTGAACTTGAAAAGGCAAAGAAACCTGGTTATTGGGAACTATTTGCCGCTTTTTATTATAAAGATTTGAATGCTCCAGAATATTGTAGGTTGTATTCTCAACCTTCACACGCTTTTAAAACCTTCGGAACGGCGTGTTTAACGATAGAAGGTAAATGGGAGAAAAGATAATATGACGAAAAATCTAATTATACTTGGACTCCTTGCTATGTTGTTAACTGGTATGACTTTTAACGAAGTCGCTGTCTATGTAGAAGACAATCAGCTTATTGACAAACTTAGCGATTTATTATATAATGTAATAAGGAGTGTGAAAAACAATGTATAAATCAATATGGAAGACCGTAGGTGTATTGCTGTTTGCAGTATTACTTACAAATTGCTCTTCTACAAAGTACAAAATAAAACAGGAGAGTGATAAAATAGTTACCGAAGTACCACAATGGTATATGGCTAACTTTGACGAAAAGAAACATTGCGATATTTCAATGTGGGCGAATAAGCCAATCGTTAAAAGTGAAGATGACGATAAAGTCTGTATCTATGGTGTCGGAACTTCTGTATCTCCATCTTTAGAACTTGCAATTGAGAAAGCAAAACTAATTGCAAAAGCTGAAATGGCCGATATAGTTGCAGGTGAAATGAATAAGAAAGCAAAAATATTCGTTACCGAGATTGGAAAAACAAACCAGAAAACGGTAGTTGAAGATGTTGAAACTGCTTTAATTAATGTTATTTCAAATACACCTGTTAGAGGATATGAAATCTTTGCTCAGGAAGTAACCAGAACGAAAAAAGGTTATTATAGAGCGTGGATTGGTTTAAGATTACCTCTAGGAGAGTTTAATAAGATGTATGATTACACAATTGCAGAAGTAGTTGATAGTCATAAAATTAAACTAAAAGCACTTAAAGCATTTGAAGATGTGGAGAGTACAAGTGATGAAAAAAAGAACGATGGATAATAATATAATTGTATATTCTAAAAACAATTGTGTTTATTGCGTGAAGGCGAAGTCCCTTCTAAAGGGACTTGGTCTCACTTTTGTTGAGAAGAAGTTAGAAGAATTTGATAGTGTGGACGATATGATAAAAGACATAGGTAAAAAAGTCAGGTCAATGCCACAAATAAAGATAGATGGAAAACTGATTGGTGGATATAATCAGTTAATTGAATACTACAATAATGAAGGATTAGTAGATTTTAAAGGCAATATCAAATAATGACAGACGATAAAGACGATAAGAAAGATAAACCAAAAAATGCGTTTAAAAATGTTGTTTTATTTCCAGAGAATAAAATAAAACGACCACCTAAACCTACTGACCCTACGGCAGCTAAAAAGATGAGAGCATATCAGGCCGCTAAATTTGTAGAAACTGCTACAGATGAGATTGGATTAGATTTAGTTAGACGATTTGTTGGTATGGGATTAGATACAAAACAAGATGTATTTACAAAAGATTTAGCAATGTCTATGGACTCAATTAGAGGATTATTATATAGACAATTTAATATGGTACACCCTATACAAAAAGTTGTGGATGCTTCTGTTAAGTTGCGTATGAATCCTGCTGGTGTGGTGACTGCTAGAATAGAATATAGTAATATAAGTGATGAGACAAGTAAAACTACAAAACCAATTAATAAAGATATTTCAGACGATTTAAATAATCGTAATCACGGTTTCTTTCAATTTACGGAAGACTTTGATTTTAAAGACGGACCTGAATTTGATAACAATAAAATACCACCAGTACCATTAGGTCCTGATGATGACGAAGGTCCCGAGAACGCATAAAAGAATTTGCTTGTGGGAAACCATTATAATGCGATTTGCCACAACAAATAATAAAGGAGGTTTGAACAATTATGTTTAAATTTTTATTTAATAAAGGAGAAGATAGAATGGCTAGAACCAAATTATCTAAAACGCAAAAGGTGTTAAACCTTTTGTCAAAAGGTGAACCAGTATCTTGGAAAACATTAAGGACAAGATTTGACCTTATGTCACCGAGAGCTATGGTTGACAAATTAAGAGAACAAGGACATATGATATACATTAACAAAGGTGTTAAAGGTACTTCATATAGAATTGGAACTCCTACTAGAGCTATTATAGCTGCTGGTATTAAAAAACTTTACGGTACACAATACTCTTACGCAAATAGAGCATAGTACCTAAAGGTGAGGAAGGCAACATTAGTTTGCTTGTAAGGGCGAGGAAAGCTAGCGTGGACCTCGCCCTACTCTTCCTCAATAACTAATAAGGAAATTTTATGACGGATAGTGATGACAAACAAAGAGGTTTAGACGCTACATTAGAGAACGAAGGTAGTAGAGATTTATCTCCAATGGTTCAAATTTCAATAAGAGAATATGACCAATTAAAAGAGAAGACAAGATATATTACAGATAAAAGTTTAATTGAATACATTGACAAGATAGAATTTTTTGTAAAAGAATTAAGAAAACATATAGTAAGAACGGATATAAAATAATGGCGAAGATGAGAATATTTAAATTCTGGAAAGATGATGGAGAAGTAGAAGAAATAGAATCATCTGGATTTAAAAAGGCAGTTAAATCTTTTCAAAACAAAGTAAAACAAAGTATGGTTTATATGGAGTGGGTTGCTAAAAAAGGTACTGAAATGACCAAATGGCAAAAACTTCCACTAGGACGAAAAGATAAATTAGGTAAATAATGATTATCGTAGATATGCACCAAGTATTGATTAGCAATATTATGGCACAAATTACAATGAAAAGTTGGAAAGGTACTAAAGTAGGTGTTGTTAATAAAGAAATGGTTAGGCATATGTGTTGTAATTCATTAAGAGGTTATGTTAGAAAGTTTGGTAATGAATACGGTAGAGATAATTTAGTACTTGCTTGTGATAGTGCTGACCCTTGGAGACGAGATTACTTTCCTAATTACAAATGGAGTAGAAGACAAGGTAGAGAAGAAAGCAAAAGTGATTGGGACTTAATGTTCAAAATCATTTTAGAAGTTAAAGATGAGATTGCTGATAACTTACCTTACAAAGTAGTTGCAGTAGACAACGCAGAAGCAGATGATATAATTGCTGTGATTGTAGGTCTACAAGAGGAGAAAAAGTACCTTATTATATCGGGTGATAAGGATTTTAAACAATTACAGAAGTTTAAAAATGTGTTTCAGTTTTCTCCTATTCAAAAGATTATGGTTAAAGAAGATAATCCTAGAAGATATTTACACGAACAAATAATCAAAGGTGACCGAAGTGATGGTATTCCTAACATTTTGTCTGCCGATGATGTATTTGCAACGAAGAAGAAACAAAACCCTATAACGAAGAAGAAATTAGAAGAGTGGGCACAGGTTGATGATATACCTTTGGGTAGTGAGACCAAGAAATATTATAATAGGAATAAGAAATTAATAGACTTTACTATGATACCAAAATCACTAGAAAAATCTATTATAAATAGCTATAAGAATTGTAAAGTACCTAGTAGGTCCAAACTATTACCGTATTTTATGAATTATAAACTGAAATCACTAATTGAAAACATTAATGATTTTTAATATTGCAATATAAGAGGAAATGAAATGGCTGAAAATAAAAGTATATTAAATCCTGCCCTTAAACAAGCGGCAGCTACATCATCTTCAATGGTGTTGACATTCCACGAAATCTTTACTAAAGTTAATAACGCTAAAGACAAACAAAGAAAGATTGAAGTATTAAGACAATACGATAGTCCTTCTATGAGACAAGTGTTAAAAGGTGCGTTTGACCCAAAAATTAAATGGGATTTACCTGAAGGTACTCCTCCGTACATTGAGAACGAGGCACCATTAGGTACTGAACACACTTACCTTGACCAAGAAGCAAAAAGGTTATGGCATTTTGTAGTCGGTGCAGATTTAAACTTAACTAAAGTGAAAAAAGAAACTCTTTTTATACAAATGCTAGAAGGTTTATCAGCAGACGAAGCGAAGTTGTTGATAGGCGTTAAGGATAAGAATCTTAACAACATCTATAAAGGATTGACTTCTGCTGTAATAAGAGAAGCATTTGGTTGGAATGACGATTTTGTCAAAATTGAGACATAAAAGTAGTGATTTTTAGGGGGTTTTTACTGATAAAATCCCTTAAAAATAGTCAATTTTTTGCTTGACAAAGGGTCCGAATTTGTGTATAATAAATACTATAAATGATGAGAAAGGTATATTATGTTTAAATTGATGATTAAAGTATGTGTTTTTATATGGTTATTTGGAGTAGGTTTACACTTGACTATGCAACACGCAAAAGCAGACGAGTACACTACCGCTACAACAGCACACATAATCACACAAACGGTTAACGGAAACGATATAGACCATAAGAAAGTTTTAACTGCCGAAGTTGAAAGACTAATCCATAGAATGGCAGTTGATATGACTTTTGTTATACAGAAACACTTGCCGAATATTTTAGAAGGTATTGCCGCTGAAATAAGAACGCAAAAAATTGATAAGATTTATAAAGAAAGCCAAACTAACTAGAGAGGTTTATGGAAAATTTTATTTATAGTGTTGCTGACACATTGCAACTTATGTATAGTATCGCACCTAAAGAAATATGGATTATTGTTTTTAGTTGTGTTTTTCTATATCTACATTTGGAATACAAGGATTGGAAAAATAACAGAAACAAATAAGAGAGAGAACTATGCCATCAAAAAAACCTAAATCAGTTAGGTATGCTACTCTTAAAAAAAGAGTTAAATCAGAATATCAACATACAAGAAAATATAAAACTACCTATAAAGATATAAAGAAAGTATTTGCCTGGATAAACGAGGCGATATTTGATAATGAATTACAACCTTTCAATGATGTACATTTAAAAGATTTAAGAAATCAAAGATGTTTTGGACAGGTTACACAATGGGAATGGAAAAGAAAAGGTACTAGTGCCTTTCATTTAGAGTTATGTACTCACTATAAAAATAAGAAAGAATTTATTGATACACTCGGCCACGAAATGGTCCACCTGTTTCAAATGACAAGAGGTGATAGTGGTAATCATAACAAGTTGTTTTACTCATATAAAAATAAAATGAGTAAAGCAGGAATTGATATAGTTTAATAGTTGAAAAACATTATGGGAAAAGTGAAACAAAAAATTAATAAAGAAGTAAGTACTGCTTTAGTGTCCGTTAGAAAATGGACAAAAAGAATATTAGCCATTGGATTATTATTTGGTTCAATATATCTAGTGGGAACCTTTCATCCAAACAATTACATCTTACACAAATACGAAAAAGAATTTGAAAACAAATACCTAGACAAATTAAAAGAACTAGATTTAAGAGAACCTGCTTTTGAATTTAATAATGATATGCAGTTTGTTAGGGCAGTCCATAAATGTATTGATTATTTAAACTTCACAACACCATCACATAATAGAGTACCATATGAAATGGTTACGGCACAGGCAGTTTTGGAAAGTGCTTGGGGTAATAGTAGATTTGCAGAAAAAGGAAATAACTTATTTGGCATAAGAGTATTTAAAACAACACAACCACATATGCTACCTGAAGGTATGGAGAAGTGGCCTGGTTGGGGAGTAAGAGTATTCGCTACGAAATGCGATAGTGTAAAAGAATATATTAGATTAATGAACGAGCATCCTGCTTATGAGAGATTTAGAAAGTTGAGAATAAAACAACTTTCTTTATATGGCAAAATGGACCCAATTGAGTTGGTAAAAACACTTGATAAATTTTCCACTACACCTGATTATCCAGAACGAGTAATCAGAATTATTAAAAAGATAAGAAAACTAGAGGAACAAATGTAATGAGACCAAATAATTGGGAAGATGAAAGTTATAATAACATTAAGGAAGATAATCGTCCTTATATGGATCCTTTTTTAAAGAAGATGATTGAACAAGCATTTTTGACTTTTGAAAGGATGAGACGAGGAGAACGCAAGATATATTTCACAGGTAATTGGCAAAAAGATGTGATGTCTTGTTTTCCAGGAAGACAATCTAATAAAATATTCAAAAAGATGAGACTATTTTTAGATAACAGAAATTACATATTCACACAAAAGAAATTAGAAAATGTGGAAGGATATGAATATATAGTTATCAGGAGATAAAATGGGTATATTAGCATTTTTAGCGGCATTAAGTATTTCAGGTGTAGCTGCCTTTTATAGTATTTTAGGTTTAGCTGCCATATTCGCTGGTGCAAAAGTACCTATTATAATAATGGGTGCAGTATTAGAAGTTGGTAAGTTAGTTACCGCTTCTTGGTTATATCAGAACTGGAGAAATCCATTACTGCCGAAGTCCATAAAATACTACTTGACAACCTCCGTAGTTGTGTTAGTATTTGTTACCTCAATGGGTATATTTGGTTTCCTATCAAAGGCACATTTAGACCAAGTTAAACCTACCACAACAAATGAAACTAGAATTGTTTTAATTGATAAACAAATATTACAAGAAGAACGAGTAATAGTACGAGCAGAAAAGACTTTAGAAAGATTAGACAAAGCGTTAGATGTTTATATTGCAAAAGAATATGTAAGTAGAGGTCTAAAAGAGAGAAAGAAACAAAAAGAAGAACGAGAAGAACTTAATTTAGCAATCAACAATGCAATGGATAAGATTGATGAGTTGATGTTAAAGAAACAAGAATTTGAATTAGAGACGAAGATGTTAGAGGCAGAAGTAGGACCTCTTAAATACATCGCAGAACTAATATATGGTGATAATGCCAAAGACTACTTTGATGAAGCAGTTAGAGCGGTTATAATAGTATTGATATTTGTATTTGACCCATTGGCAGTATTATTATTAATTGCTGCTAATATATCATTATCAGGTTGGAGTAAATTACGAAGTAAGAAGAAACAATATGATATTAAAAAGTTAGATTTACAGATTAAAAGAGAAAACGAGAAGATTAAAGAAGCAAAGAAACAGATAGGTAATTATAAAGAATTTTTTAAGAAACTAGCTAAAAAGAACTTAACCAATGAAGATTACGAGAAGTTTTTTCTTGCATTAGGAAATAAAGAATTAAGAGATATGGGTCTGGATCCAGATGAGATTCGTATAAAAATGGACCAAATACTTGATTGGAACGCAAGTGAACCAAAAGGTGTTGATAAAACACTAGTAAAGTCTAAAATTGAGTAGTTGACAACAATAAGGAAATGGTGTATAATGAAACTTATGTATACTGATAAAAGAAAAAATGAATTGATTAAGAACGCTGAAACAATGATGAATAAGGCACAATCAAAATGGGCAAAAATGTTTTGGACTGGAGTATGGAAACAATTGTCTATTAAATTTAATAGAGTTAATTAATGAATATATTTTGTTTAGACGAAGACCCGATTAAAGCAGTACAAATGATGTGTGATAAACATATTGTTAAAATGATACTAGAATCTGCTCAACTTATGAGTACTGCTCATAGAGAACTAGATGGAGATAATGCTAATGAGAATTTATATAAATCAACTCATAAAAACCATCCTAGTGCCAAGTGGGTAAGAGAATCATTATGGAATTATGTGTGGTTGTACAGACATTGGGTTGCTATGAACGATGAATATAAATTAAGATATAATAAAACAAAAAATCATAAGTCGTTTGATAAACTTAATGATATTTTAAGAAACCCACCTAAAAATATACCTTTAGCTAAAATAGGTACACTACCAACACCTGCTATGCCTGATTATTGTAAGATAGATGGTGATGTAGTTGCTTCATATAGAAAATATTATATAAACGAAAAGAAAGATATTGCTACTTGGAAAATACCTAGTAGAAAACCAGAATGGTTTGAGGTAACACAATGACAGATTTATTTTTAGACGCAGAAGAACAGAAACAAAAAGAAGTTGAAAAAGAGTTAAAGAATACTCATCCAATTGCTCAGGCACACGAAGCAAAAGATATTGCAACAGGAACAAGAATTAAAGTTGGAGATTTATCACAAACTACCAAAGACTTTTTAACAGAAGTAAATAAAGAAAAAGAAGAATTAGAAATGTCTATGCAAGAAGCATTTAGACAGCGTGATGAAAGAGTTGCTAGAGAAAAGAAAAAAGATATACAGAAGATATTAGAGGCAAACAAGATAACAAATTTTAAGACACCAGAACAAGAAATGGCACAAAGATTAGAAGATGATAAGTATAAAGGAACATATATACATCTACAAAAGATGACGCCAGAAGAAGAAGATAGAAACGCAGGAGTTGAACGAGACAAAGATGGCAATGTTAAGTCAGAAGAAACAAGATAGTATGGATATAGTTGACGGTTTGACATTGGGAATAGGTGGCACAATATTAACCATTTTAGGTTTTTGGATTGCGTTATTTTTAGGAACATACACAAAAGAAAAACAAGAAAGAAAAATAGAAGAAGATAAAGATAATCCAATAGTAAAATTTTGGAACGATTTTAGGAGTAAATAATATGATGATAGAAACACTAGTAAGTAAAACAATTGTTTTATTAAACAACATACAATTAGCACATTGGCAAACACATAGTTATGCTGAACACGAAGCATTAGGAGAATTTCATAAAAAGTTATCTGACCTTAATGATAAATTAGTTGAAGCGTGGCAAGGTAACCAAAATAAAAGAGTACATATTGAAAGTGGACAACATACTTTACAAAATTATAAAAGTAAAGAACATACTACTTCAGAAATAGTACAATATCAACAAGATGTTTCACAAGCAACATATAACATAACACAACAAAATAATTTAAATCAGTTTGAAGATATAATTTCTGTATTAGAAGATATGGCAGAAACTACTTCTCAAACATTATATCACTTGTCATTAAAGTAAAAACACAATGCCGACATATTCGTTTATAAACACCAAAACTAAAGAAGAATTTACAGATTTTATGAGTATGTCTGAAAAAGACAAGTATTTGAAGAAGAATAAACACATTAAGCAGATATTGAAAGCAATAAATATAGTTAGTGGAACAGGAAGTACGAATATTAGAAATGATGGCGGATGGAAAGAAGTACAATCAAAAATCGCAGAAAGAAATCCTGGTACACCTTTCGCCGAGAGACACGGTAGAGCGTCAACTAAAGATATTAAAACAAGACAAGTATTAAAGAAACACGGAATACTACCGAAGTAATATGATATACAGAATAATTTTTTTATGCGTTATTGGAACAATTGTTAGTAATTGTAGTGCTGGGTTTAATAACCTATTCACCGTTGGTGGCATAAGTACAGCAGTTGTTAATAAAAACGCATATAGTATTGGTTATAATGCTGTGGACTTGGGTGTACAGATACAATCTGGTAAACCTATAAGGGTCCATATCATAGACAATATTAAGGAGGAAGACAAGTAATGGCAAAAAACGATATGCCTGATTATATGAGAGGTTTTGACCTTAATGATGATTGGGGTTTTACTCCAGTCACCAGTAAACCTGTTGAAGAAAAACCAGGTGTTGATGAGAAACAACTAGATTCAAAGTTTGAAGGTACTAACATAGAATTAGCGAAAGTTAAATCAGATGTTGGTTCTATTAAAACTATGATGAACGAGATAATGCAAATAGTTGCTGAAAAGGATACTATTACTAAAGAGATAACTACAGAAGAAACAAAAGAAAGATTTAAAGAAATTGAAAAGATTATATTACCTTTCTTATACAATCTTTCCAAATCAGAAGAGCCATATATACATTGGCCAAATAGAGGACCTATAATCAAAGCACAAATTGATAAGATATTAAAACTAACAAGGGGGTAATTTATGTCGCTTAAGGCGAAACATAAGGAACTGAAAAAGGAAGTATTAATAGCTGAAGAAGTAAGACAACAAAGACGAGGATATAATTCGTGGTTAAGATTAAGAGAACTGAAAAAAATGAAACTAAAAGCGAAGGACAAATTAAATGAAATTAAGCAAAAACTTTAGTTTAAAGGAGTTAACCACTTCTCAAACGGCTGAAAGGAAAGGGATTAATAATAATCCCAATGATGACCAAATTACAGCATTGCAGAAATTAGCGGAAAATATTTTGCAACCTGTAAGGGACCATTATGCAAGTCCAGTCACCGTATCAAGTGGGTTCCGCTCCGAGGAACTTTGCGTAGCCATAGGAAGCTCCGTAAATTCACAGCACGCCAAAGGCCAAGCCGCCGATTTTGAAATTTTTGGTGTGCCGAATGCGGAATTGGCAAAATGGATTATGGAAAATTTAGACTATGACCAATTGATATTGGAATACCATAAACCAGACGAACCGAATTCTGGATGGATTCATTGCTCTTACAAGAGTCCAACAGATAATAGAAAGAGTACATTAAGAGCATTTAGAGACGATAAAGGTAAAACTCAATATGTTGAGTATAACCCTAATTGAACGCTCGGAATCGTAAGCAAAGACGAGGTTAATAATATGTTTATGAATAACAGGTCAAGCTAGGTGCTTGACATTGTGCTCGTGTGATGATATAATGATTGAAATTAAGGAGTAATATAATGGCTAAAGAATTTAAATTTGTTGATGTGAATAAATCACTTCTTCCAACTACTAAAGGTCGGAACCAAGATGGTTTCAGATTTTACGAGATAGATGGCAAGAACTATCCATCAGTAACCTCAATCCTAAATATTAGAAAATCAGATGGTCTAAAGGCCTGGAGAGCTAATATTGGAGAAGATGTAGCGAACTTTGAAATGAGACGAGCTGCTAAAAGAGGTAAATCTACTCACACATTAGTTGAGAACTATTTAAAAGGCGAAACGCCTGGTGAGACTTCTGTATTACCATTAGGTCTGTTTAGACTTATGAAACCCTACCTAGACAATATTGACAATATACATTTGATTGAAGCGATAATGTATAGTAAAAAGTTGACATTGGCAGGTCAAACTGATTGTATTGCTGAGTATAGAGGCAAACTATCAACGATTGACTTTAAAACAGCGAACAAAGAGAAGATTGAAGATTGGGTTGATAACTACTTTCTTCAATGTACTGCTTATGCAGTTATGTATGAGGAGCTATTCGGTAAACCGATAGAACAGATAGTTGTCCTTATCGCTGGGGAAGATGGTTCAATGCAAGAGTGGATAAAAAATCCTAAAGATTATTACGAGGAATTAGACAAATCTATAAAAAGTTTTTATAAATATTACGAAGGCGTTATGGCCTTGCGTAAGTAAAATAAAACAATAGAGCAGAAGTCAAATAATTATTAGTTAACGAAGTGAGTTGTTTCTGTCTAATTAAGGAAAAATTAGATGAACATATTTCACAATCCCATAGAGAAATGGATTATAGTTGTGTTAGTATCAATTATGGTACTATTAGGATTTAAGTCAGTAAAAGCTGACCACAACGAAAGTATATTTTTTCAAACTACAGCACCGATATTATGTGCCTCTTATGACGATATGACAAAGTGGCTAGAACATAATAACTTTGAAATAGTAAGTGTTGGAATTGGAAGAAAAGGTGGGGTACCAGATGGAGAACCTGTATATATGATACAAGGTTATAAGAAAAAAGACAAAGATGTCTTTGTTTCTAGTGTAGAAACTCCAGATGGAATAGATAAGTGTTTAATGTATAACTTATTTGACTATAAAAGAGTAGAAGAACTTGAAAAAGGATTTAAATAAAGGAAATATGAAAACAATTGGATTGTTTTTGATTGCAATATTTTTTGTTAGTGCCTGTAGCATAAAAACTCCTAGTGTTAAACTAGGAAAGAAATGTATGATTAAAGGTGATGAAGTGGTATATTCATATGTATGGATACACGATAAAAATTTACCATTACAAGCTAACAAAGAAACTTGCAAACAAATTGAAAAGAATTAGTCGTTGAAAGTGTTGTAATAACTGGAGAAGACCTGGGTGCAATTCCCAGCACCTCCACCAATCACTTTAAACACACTATTGGTGTGTGCTTATAGGGGGTGATAGAGGTTCGATTCACAGATTAAAGAACATTGGAGATTAATAGTTGGAGAACTTAAAACTCATTTTTAACTGGCAATAATACATTTGCCCTTGCCGCCTAGTTAATAGGTGACGGAGTTTGGTGGACACTTGGCAACAGAAGTCCACCTTTAACCATACAGGACAACACTATAATGTTAAAAGAAACTTTTTTTATGATAATCGCTATTCTAATTGCGTCTGGACAACCAGATGAAGTTAGACATCATCCAGGATATAAGTTTGAAACACTTAAAGAATGTACAGATTTCGTTACCTTCAATTATCCGTCATTATATACTGGATTGTTAATGACACTAGCACAGGAAGGTTCTAATAAGATGATAGGTTCTATTGCGTGTGGTGAATATGAAATGGACCCTACCGCTATAAAGGCAGCTAAATTAAATAGATAGGTGCTTGACTTTCCATAGGAATATGATATAGTAGTACTATGAACTCAAAACAATTTAGTTTAGAGATAGAAACTTACAAGAAAGAACATAAAGGTATATCCTATATGGATGCCATTATTGGGTATTGTGAGGAAAGAAACATAGACACTTCCACGGTAGGTCCTTTATGCAATAAGGCATTAAAAGAAAAGTTAGAAATAGAGTGTCAGAAACTTAATCTATTACCTAAAACTTCAGAATTACCATTATGATAGAAGTAGCTTTTGTAAATAAAATGGGCAATGATATGTCAGTAGTAAATGCTGCTAGAGTGTCCTTTGCAAAAGTTAAAAAAGGCAAATTAGACGCCAAAGATGACAAGTTAATTAAGTACTTGGCATTGTGGGGTCATTGGTCACCTTTTGCTCACGCTACAATGTCATTTAGAATTAAAGCACCTATATTTGTTGCAAGACAATTAGTTAAACATCAAGTAGGTTTAGCTTGGAACGAAGTGAGTAGAAGATACATAGATGATAAACCAGAATTTTATATGACAGACGAGTGGAGAAGTAGACCAGATAAATCTATTAAACAAGGTTCAGGTGATAAGATTATAAAATATGATATTAACCACGCTGTTAATGTTGCATTAGAAACTTATAATGATATGTTAGAAGAAGGTATTGCTCCTGAAATGGCTCGTATGGTACTCCCACAAAATACTATGACCGAATGGATATGGTCTGGTAGTGTATATGCTTTTAGTAGAGTATGTAATTTAAGAATTAAACCAAACGCACAAAAAGAAACAGGAAGAGTAGCGGAACAAATAGTTAAACATATGCAAGAGCATTTTCCTATTTGTACTAAATATTTGATAGAACGACCAGAGTTAGTATAATATGTATGGTGGATTTGAAGTTTTTAAAATATGGTTGGCAGTAAAACTACATTTTACTACCAAGACTTACGATTACTTTCAATATGGTGGTAAAGTTAATTGCAAACTGGAGACATTTACAAAACGAAATGATAGATACTTCTTTCATAAACTATCTAAAAAATATGACGCTGACCAAGCACTTGATTTCTTTGTTGCGAACTTCTTGGTTAGTGATAAAGCGTGGATTGGAAATCTTGCCAAGCAAGATGGTACCGATAACTATATTTCTCATAGAGCTTATAAAGATAGTTTTAGTTATAATTTTAGGAGTGAGTGTAGGATTATTAGGGATACTTTGGATAATAACAACATTAAGTTTGATGATTTGTTTCTGGTTGATAGAGGCCAACATCCACCATTTTTCAAACTTCTCTCATCTAAAAAAATTAGTTATCAGACTTTTTGCGTATTTGAAAACTTCCTTGATTTCATTAAAAAATGGGATAAAGACATTGTGGAAAGCGTAGTTTGGCCAGTTTTTAGTAAAAGAATAAAGAAATATCTGCCATTTATACGATATAATAGAACGCAGATGAAATTGATAATAAAAGAAGAATTAACATAGCACGGACTATTGACAAAGGTTGTAGAATGTGTTATATTGTTAATAATGGTATAAAAGTATTATAAATACTATTATTGAAATACGATTTATATTATGATACTTAAATACGAAAATACAAATACGAAATACATACAAAGGAGAAAATTATGGATTTTGAAACATTAAAAGATAGTCAAAAGAACTTTGACAAACTTTCAAAACAAATAGAAGCAAACCTCAATCCTGAGGACGCTTCCAAGACAAAAAACAAATACCAAGACGATAGATTGTGGAAACCAGAACTAGATAAGACTGGAAATGGTTATGCAGTTATTCGTTTCCTACCTGCTAGTAAAACAGAAGAAATGCCGTGGGCAAGAGTTTGGTCTCACGCTTTCCAAGGACCAGGTGGATGGTATATTGAGAACTCTCTAACAACATTGGGTCAGAAGGATCCTGTTAGTGAGGAGAATACAAGATTATGGAACACAGGTGTTGATAGTGATAAAGAAATTGCTCGTAAGAGAAAAAGAAAATTATCATACTACTCAAACATCTATGTAGTATCAGACGCTAAACATCCAGAGAACGAAGGAAAAGTTTTCTTATTTAAATTCGGTAAAAAGATATTTAATAAGATTACGGAAGCAATGTCGCCTGCGTTTGAAGATGAAAAACCAATTAACCCATTTGACTTTTGGTCAGGTGCTAACTTCAAATTGAAGATTAGAAAAGTTGATGGTTTTTGGAACTATGATAAATCTGAATTTGAGGCACCTTCTCCAGTCAATAGTGATGACGAAAAAATCAAAGAGATTTGGAGTAAGCAATATCCTCTTAAACCATTCCTTGAAACTAGCAACTTTAAATCATATGACGATTTAAAAGAGAAATTAAATCGTGTGATTGCTGGTTCAAAGAATACCGAGACTGCTAGTGAGATAGACCTCCCACCTTCTACTGGCACAAAAGCAGTTAAAACTGCTTCGGTACAAAGTAATGAGGCGTCTAAAAGCGTTGGTGATGAGGATGATACCTTATCATATTTTTCAAAACTCGCTGAAGACGAATAATCTCTCTCTTTCCTACATTACTTTTAAAGCAAAGGGGTCCTTTCTGGACCCCTTTGTCATTTCTAATATAAATATAGCATTATGGCAATATCAATACTAGACCCATTAGTACAGAAACAAGGAGACACCAGAAAGTCTGGTGCCTGGTACAGACAAGCAGTTGCTTCAATAGCTGATAAGGCAAGAGCAGGTGTTTTAATGAGAAAAGGTCAGTTATTGGGTAGACCATCGGGCGGAAGATTAAATCTATTCTTTTATGACCCAAAATTTAAAAAGACTTTACCGTATTACGACACTTTTCCATTAGTATTACCTTTAGACACAATTAAAGGTGGTTTTGTTGGTATGAACTTTCACTACTTGCCACCTGCTATGAGATTTACTTTATTATCTCGTTTAGACCGATTTTTGGTAGGAGACAAGTTAGGAAGAACTTCCAAGTATCAAATATCATACAATTCTGTTAAAAATATTCCAATGGTTAAACCAACACTACATAAATATCTTTATAGTCATATCAGAAGTCAATTTTTGAGAATAGACGCAACGGAAGCGGCATTGGCAGTCTACTTGCCAGTACAGCAATTTAAGAAACAACCAGCCACAACGGTTTGGAGTAGAAGCAGAAGAGGAATTTAATATTTGATAAGCAATGGCAAGAAGAACACTTTGGAGAGTGTTGATAGTAAGATTGAGGATGTGGTATGCTGATGTTAGAGGTCACCACGGACATAAATGGAATTATGAACCATCCGACAATTATATGGGTATGCGAAATAGACGCAATAAAAACGACAACCACTAGGTAAGTAAAATGGCAATTTTAAGAGGCGGTAAACGAATATTTGGTATGGATATCCGATTGGGTATTCCAAGAGACCGTTCAATGGATAACATTAATAGGGATCCAAGATTTAAACAAAGAGCGGGTGCCAATCCAGAAACAACAATAGGTAGATACCAGGCATATGTAAATGAAGCAGAAGGTTTTGCTCGTAAGGCAAGATTTTATGTTGTATTTGAATTACCAAGAGCTAATTTTGAAGAAGATGAATCTTCTTCTGGTATGATTAACCAAGCTAAACTATCAAAATTTTCAAAAGAAGCAAGTGTACAAAAAAGAGTACAGGCATTTTGTTCAAGTGTAAGTATGCCTGAAAGAACTATGAAGACGGTTGCAATTAAACATAACGGACCTGCTAGACACATAGTTAACGATTATGAAATGGCAGATGTAGATATGACATTTTATACAGACAAGTATTTGAGAGAAAGAATATTTTTTGAAATGTGGCAAAAGACTGCCTTTTCAAATATGACACACAATTATTCTTATTATGATGAGTATGTTGCACCAATTAATATATTGCAACTAGGTGCTGATCCAGGTACCCAGGAAAGAGACGGAGCAACATATGGAGTTAGATTATGGGAAGCATATCCAATTAAAGTAGGAGCAGTAGAATATGCTTCAGAAGCTAATTCTGCTCAAACATTTACGGTATCTTTTAAATATAGATACTGGTTAAACTTTGCAATAGACCAACAAAACAAATTTCAAATTGGCCAATCACAATTTGGTATGCCAATAGTGAAAGAAGGTAAATCTGGATTTTTATCTAAACTGCCACCTGAATTGAGAAGAGCAGGAGAAGGAATATTACAGAATTTGAAACGAAGTTTCCCTATTGGGAAGATAACAGGTGGAAGAGTTATGCCACCATTCAAGTTTGGACCACTAAATATATAATATATAATAATTATTAAGGAGTATGAAACATAATGGCTTTACCAAAGATTGATGTCCCAACATACGAGTTGACATTACCATCGGAAGACAAAGTTGTACAATATAGACCGTTCTTGGTCAAAGAAGAAAAACTATTGATGATTGCTATGGAATCTGGAGAAGACAAACAGGTTCAACAGGCAGTTTTAGATTTAGTTAATTCTTGTACATTTGGAAAACTTAAACCAGCTAATATGCCAATATTTGACATAGAATATTTGTTTTTAAATATTCGTGCCAAGTCAATTGGTGAGATTGCTAAGTTTAGAGTTTTTTGTCCTGAAGATAAGGTAACACTAATTCCTGTTGAGATAGACTTAACTAAAGTTGAAGTACAAGTAGACGACAACCATACAAACAATGTATTGTTAGACGAAAAAAGACAACTAGGTCTTGTTTTAAATTATCCAACTATGCAATCTGTTCCTATGGGCGTAGGTGAAAAGTTTTCCGCAGAACAAATATTTTCAACAATTATTTCCTGTATTGACTACATCTATGAAGGTGAACAGATACATAAGGCAAAGGATAGCTCTAAAGCAGAACTAGAAGACTTTTTTAATAGTCTTAATACTGA
>CEOQ01049588.1_pt1 | contig 21331 bp, 20 predicted proteins | sample 361351 | NCBI WGS metagenome assembly CEOQ01 (sample SAMEA2619907, study PRJEB7988) | marine metagenome | biome: marine biome (ENVO:00000447); feature: deep chlorophyll maximum layer (ENVO:xxxxxxxx); material: "saline water (ENVO:00002010), including plankton (ENVO:xxxxxxxx)" | depth 60 m | reverse complement strand
ACAATCATGGTCATCCTTGATAGCATTCCCATTTTTATCCTCCGACTTGCTTATTGATTTAATCCCATTATACATCATGAAAATCTAGGCGCATGATGTAGATATAATGTACTGTGGACTGCTATAATTACGGCGTGCTTTTCCAAGTTCTTTTATTAATCCACTAAATAATAAAAAGAGGTCACATAAAATCAATTCTATTGGTAAAACCGAAAAGGCAAATCTAGAAACAGTTGCACGAGAAATGAGACGCAATATTCTTGAAATGATTCACGAAGTGCAAAGCGGTCATCCCGGAGGGTCTCTCTCGTCGGTTGAACTACTTGCGTCACTATATTTCAATATACTTAAACACGACCCTAATAACCCAAAATGGGAATATAGAGATAAATTTGTCCTAAGCAAAGCTCATGCCTGTCCCGTTTTGTATGTTGCACTAGCTCAAAGCGGTTATTTCCCTGAATCAGAATTGCTAACCTTCAGAAAAATTAACAGTAGACTTCAAGGACATGCACACATTAAAACTCCTGGCGTTGAGATGTCAGGCGGTTCTCTAGGCCAAGGACTATCATTTGGGGTCGGTGCAGCAATTGCCGCACGGCTTAACAATAACAACTCCACGACATACGTATTGTTAGGAGACGGAGAATGTGATGAAGGCCAGATTTGGGAAGCAGCAATGTCCGCCTCTCACCATAAATTGGACAACCTTGTTGCGATTGTAGATAGAAACGGTATTCAAAACGACCGGTTTACTAAAGAAGCAATGGATATTGAGCCTTTCGAAGACAAATGGAAGTCTTTCGGGTGGGACGTGGCTTCAATCAACGGCCACTCCTTCGACGAAATTATTCCTGCATTAAACAGAACAAAGTCTATTAAAAACACCCCTAGCGTTATTATTGCAAAAACAGTTAAAGGAAAGGGTGTAAGTTTCATGGAAAATAATCCTGGGTTTCACGGAAAGGCTCCCAATAAAGAAGAACTAGACAGAGCTTTAGGTGAAATCTTCCATGATTAATTGTGCTGTAACAGCTTAAACACATCATTTGTAAGGTAATAAAATGTCAACCAAGGAATTTAAGACCGCTGAAACCCGAATCGCATCAGGAGAAGTTTTAGCCGAGCTTGGAGAAATTTATCCCAATTTAGTAGTGCTTGGAGGTGATTTAAATAAATCAACCCAAGTAACAAAATTTGCTGATTTGTATCCGGAAAGATTCTTTGACTTCGGGCCGGCCGAACAAAATATTGTCAGTGTAGCTGCAGGACTAGCTTCTAGCGGTATGATACCAATTGTAAGTACATTTGCGGTATTTGGCTCAAGTAGACCTTATGATCAAATCAGGGTTGGGGTCTCACAATCGAACCTAAACGTCAAAATCATTGTTACACATGCCGGCTTGCTTACGGGCGAAGATGGAATATCTGCCCAAAGCATAGAAGACATTGCAATAATGAATGCCTTGCCAAATTTCAATGTTGTTGTTCCTTCAGATTCAGTTGAAACAAGATCCGCAATAAAAACATCAATTGCTACAGATGGGCCATTTTATATTCGGCTCTCTCGACCACCCACCCCGATACTCCACAGCAAAGAGGATTTTAAGTTAGGGAAAGGCGAGCTAATGAAGGAAGGAGAGGACGCGACTATAATCGCATGCGGCATAATGGTGAGCGAAGCCATTGTTGCTGCAGAAAGCCTTTCCGCAAAAGGTATAAACTGCAGAATTATTAACATGTCCACAATTAAGCCCATTGATGCCTCGATAATAATTGAATCAGCTCGAAAGACTGGGGCTATCGTCACCGCGGAAGAACATTACATTAATGGAGGACTAGGATCCGCTGTAGGACTAATTTTAGGCAATAACATTCCCACGCCGACAGAAAATGTTGCCCTCACACAATATGCGGAGTCAGGACCGCCTAATGAACTTTTAAAGAAATATAAACTTTCATCTTTTGCGATAGAAAGTGCTGTTGAAAAAGTAATTTCCAGAAAGTCTTAAAACTGTTCCGTAAAGCATAAAGGGGAATTAAAATCACAAATCTCGAAACACACCTAAATACTAACTCGAATATCGAACCTAATCTTTCAGAGGTTTTCATGGCTATCGCTTCTGGTGCCTTGACTATTCAAAAACAAGTCGACAGATTAAATATCGATAACCATCACGGAACAACGGGTAAAACAAACGTACAAGGAGAAGAGGTTCAAAAGCTTGACGAGTCCGGCAACGAGGTTTTTATTGATTCTTTTAGAAAATGTGGTCAGGTTGCCATGGTAGGCTCAGAGGAACTAGAAGGCCCCGAATTCACGGGAGACGACCACTCACCCTATCTTGTTAACATGGATCCAGTTGACGGTTCAAGCAACATTGATGTTGCCGTAAGTATAGGTTCAATTTTCGGAATCTGGCCTAGGAATTTTCAAAGCCAACTGAATGAATCATCTCTTCTTTCTAAGGGAAGTAATCAAGTGGCAGCGGCATATGTGGTATATGGATCAAGCACAGTTATGGTTATTGCTTCCAAGTCTGGAGTACAATCATTTACCCTTGACACTTCCACCGGTATGTTCGTACTGACAAACCAAAATGTTGTTTTGCCTTCAAATTGGAAATATTATAGCGTTAATTACGGTAATTGGAATGGATTTTCCAAAAATATTCAAGGTTCTTTAATCAAATTGCAGTCATCTTATTCTTTAAGGTACGTAGGGTCACTTGTGGCTGATTTTCACAGAAACCTCCTCAAGGGAGGAGTGTTTATCTACCCACAAGATGAAAATAGCCCTAATGGGAAATTGCGGCTAATGTATGAAGCCAACCCTCTCAGTTACATAATAAAGCAGGCAGGCGGAGTAGGCTCTTCAGGGAAAGAAGGCATATTGGATGTGGAGCCAAAAATTTTACACCAAAGGACTCCATTAATATTGGGCAACTCCGATGCAGTTGAATTGGTCGTATCATATAAAAAGTAGGAGTTAAAATATGAATCTTCAAGCTCTATCCAAAATAGCAACTGAATTAGTGGCGCCGAGAAAAGGGATACTGGCTGCCGATGAAAGTTCGGGGACAATCAAAAAAAGATTTGATTCTATTGGCGTAGATTCTACTGAAACAAATCGCAGAAACTATAGGGAGTTGTTGTTCACAACCAATAATGTTTCTCAGTTTATCAGTGGCATCATATTGTATGATGAAACGATGCGACAGCAAGGAAATGACGGGGTTTCTCTGGTAAAAACTATAACCAATAATGGAATGATCCCAGGAATCAAGGTTGACAAGGGAGCTAAGCCTCTAGCTGGATCAAGGACTGAAACAGTTACAGAAGGACTGGATGGATTAAGAGAAAGGCTGGATGAGTATCGCGAGTTAGGCGCCAAGTTCACAAAGTGGAGGGGCGTCATCGAAATTGGCGATTCGATACCTACCCAATATTGCATAAATACAAATGCCCATGCCCTAGCAAGGTTTGCAGCGCTCAGTCAAGAAGCAGGACTTGTCCCAATCGTTGAGCCTGAAGTGTTGATGGACGGAACACACGATATAGATACTTGTATGCAGGTAACAAAAACAACTTTACGAGAAGTTTACTATGAACTAGGCTGTCAAAATGTAGCGCTCGAAGGGACACTATTAAAGCCCAACATGGTTCTTTCCGGCAAAAATGCCGATAATAGAGCCTCCGCAGAACAAGTTGCAGAAAAAACATTAGCATGTCTAATGAATACAGTTCCTTCTTCTGTTCCAGGAATAGTTTTTCTTTCAGGAGGGCAAAGCGACGAAGAAGCAACGATCAACTTAAACAGCATTAATAAAGCTGCAAAGTCAGCCGCAGCTCCGTGGCAATTAAGCTTTTCATACGGAAGGGGCCTACAGGCATCTCCATTAAAAGAATGGAGTGGAATTGAGGGGAATTCTAAAGCAGCACAAGACAGCTTTTACCAAAGAGCCGAGGTTACTAGCGCTGCCCGAGAAGGAACTTATTCAGCATAACCTAAACCTTATATATCATATGCCTGATCTCTTATTAGCAACAACAAACGCCGGCAAAATACAGGAATTTAGATTGCTTTTAAAGGAATCTAATTATTCTTTAATTAGTCCAGATGATGTCGGATTAAATTTGTCTGTGCCTGAAACAGGAAGTTCCTTTGAAGAAAACGCTTTAATCAAAGCCAATGCATATTCTATTGCCTCAAACCATTTATGCCTTGCTGATGACTCCGGCATCGAGATTGATGCTCTTAATGGGTTGCCAGGAATATATTCTGCCAGATATGGCGGCGAGGGTCTTTCCGATAAAGACCGCATAAATCTAGTTCTTGAAGAAATGAAGGATATCCCTTGGCATCTAAGAAAAGCAAGATTCCGCACTAGCTTGGCCCTCGCTTGGCCAGACGGGAAAAACACCGTATACGAAGGGGTTCTTGAAGGATTTATCGAATTCCACCCCAAAGGTACAAATGGTTTCGGATACGACCCTATATTTTATATCCCTTCCCTGAAAAGCACAGCAGGCGAATTATCCGAAGACCAAAAATCTCAAATAAGCCATCGCTCAAAAGCAGCTTCTCAATTGTTAATGTTTTTGCACGGGTAAATTTTTTCCTAATTACGTTTTATTTGAATTGATTTGATTGTTTTTCATAGTACAATTTTAATAAGCTACCAATTTGTTGAAATTATTCTTTATTTTAGCCTTTAGTTGTAAAATTATTATCACGGTTTAACTTTTTGGAGGCCAATTACTAGATTTATGAACCCGTCTTCAATAATGAAAGACAAATTTAATAGACCTCTAAGGGATTTGCGAGTATCTGTGATCGACAAGTGCAACTTCCGTTGCCCATACTGTATGCCGGCAAAGATTTATGGTGAAGGCTATTCTTTTTTGCCAAATCATGAGTTATTGTCTTTTGAAGAAATTTCTAGGTTAATCCGGATTTTTGCAGCGTTTGGACTCAAAAAAGTTCGAATTACAGGCGGCGAACCACTTATCAGGCCGAATTTGGAAACTCTTATAAAATCAATTTCCAATAGCAATCCTTCTTTGGATATTTCGTTAACAACTAACGGTTATTTGCTAAAAGATAAAGCCTTGATTTTAAAAGAGTTTGGTCTAAATCGCCTTACAGTAAGCCTAGACACACTAGATGATAACATTTTCAAGAAAATGAACGGCAAAGATGTTTCAGTATCCAAGGTTATTGAAGGAATAGAAGCTGCAGAGGATGCAGGGTTTTCCCCTATAAAAATAAATGCTGTTGTGCAAAAAAACGTTAATTTTCATACAATACTAGATTTGGCTAAATTTTTTGACGCCCGAGGCCATATCCTGCGATTCATAGAATATATGGACGTGGGCACTTTAAATAGTTGGAGCGCTAAAGATGTTGTTTCTGCAAAAGAAATACTCTCTAAAATTGGTGAAGAATTGCCACTTGAACCCTTACCTAACAATTATCGAGGAGAAGTTGCAGCCCGATACCAATACAAACACAGCGGTAACGAAATAGGAATCATATCTTCAATCACACAACCTTTTTGTAGCGACTGTACCAGATTAAGGTTGTCTCCCGAAGGAAAGCTGGCCACATGTTTATTTACACAATTAGGTACAGACTTAAAAACCCCAATGAGATCGGGGCTTAGCGATACTGAAATAGCAGATATTATTGGAAATGTGTGGAAAAATCGCACAGACAGATATTCAGAGCTACGGTCTTTGCAAAAAGATAAGCCAAACCAAACAGACAAACCAAGACGCGTAGAAATGTATAAAATCGGTGGATAACTGGAAATAATTTTTGACAATTTATTTCATGTTTAGGACAACAAAATGATTGATATATATACAGACGGGGCTTGCAAGGGCAATCCAGGCAGAGGAGGTTGGGCAGCCATTATAATAAACCAAGGAACCAAATCACAAATTTCGGGTTCTAAGGAAACCACTACGAATAACCAAATGGAATTAACCGCTGTGATTCGTGCTTTAGAAACTCTTAGCCCAGGACAGGCTGCAACAGTATTTAGCGACAGTCAATATGTAATAAACTCTATAACTCGTAATTGGAAAAGGAATGCAAATTTAGAATTATGGAAACAGCTCGATGCGTTGATTAAAGACCTTAATATTACGTGGAAGTGGGTAAAAGGTCACTCTGGCGATGAGCTTAACGAAGAGGCTGATCAATTAGCAAACAAAGAGGTTGAAAAAATGAATAATGAAACACATAACCTTACCCACGTCGATACCTCGGGAAAATCATCTATGGTTGATATTTCTGAGAAACCCGATACAAAAAGAACAGCAGTAGCGCAAGGATACATAAAAATGAAGCCTTCTACTGTGTTAACAATAAAAGACAACCAACTAGTAAAAGGGGATGTTTTAGGAGTGGCAAGAATTGCTGGAATTATGGCGGCTAAGTCTACTCCCAATTTAATTCCCTTATGCCACCAAATAAAGCTTAATGATGTGAAGGTTGAATTTACTTACATAAATGAAGCTATGATCTCGATAACTTCTACAGCAAAAGCCGAAGATAAAACCGGAGTAGAAATGGAAGCATTAACCGCTGTTTCAATTGCTGCATTGACAATTTATGACATGTGTAAAGGAATCGATAAAACCATGTGCATCACAGACATAAGTTTAATCAGTAAAACCGGCGGCAAGTCGAATGGTTAAATAATCCATTTTAAATAAAGTGAGTTAGCATGCTACAAGAACAAATCAAAATGATTGTAGGATTAGGCAATCCTGGACACATTTATGCTAATACAAGACATAATCTTGGGTTCATGGTTGTTGATAACCTTGTTTCTCAAAGTAAAATAATTAAACGTACAAACACCTCATTTGGATTAATGGTAGAAAGCAGAATTTCGGGCAAAAAAGTTCGTTTATTCAAGCCCGCTTCTTTTATAAACAACAGCGGTCCCAATATTAAATTGGCTATGCATAAACATAATATTGGCCCAACCGAAATATTGGTCGTTTTGGATGACCTAAATATTGAAATCGGTAAATTAAGAATACGCCTAACCGGGAGTTCCGGAGGGCATAATGGACTTAAATCAATTATATCCAGCTTAGAAACAATAAGCTTCCCTAGATTAAGAATAGGGATTGGTCCGCCAACTAATAGTGGCAACCAGATTGACCATGTTCTAGGAATCATACCTGATCACGAACACGAGATTATATCAACGACTATAGAAAAGGCGTGTAAAGCAATCACCTGCTCTCTGAACACAAATCTAGATAGTGCAATGGATAGTTACAATTAAAGAATCAATTGAATTAGTCTTTAATCAACACATATTCTTCAGAGGATGACTCCATTTGGCCCTTACGGTTTTCTCCTCCAGAAACCAATATTCTTCCTTCGCTTATTTTGGTTGCCGCCTGACCCGTCCTGGCCGTGAACATCTTCGCTGCCTTCGTCCAAGTCAATGTAGAGGTGTCGAATATCCATGAATGTGTGTCTTGATTCCCTCCAGCTAGAAGAAGTGCATTCTTGTCCAGCTCTAAGAAAGACGCTCTCACTCTCGGCTTAGGAATCTTCGGGCCCATATTCCATGTGTCAAACTCTGGATTATAAATCTCAACCTGGTACTGGGCTCCTTCTGTCCCATACCCGCCAACTATTATCGCTTTTCCGCCCGGCAATGCAGAGGCAGCAGACAAATTAAGGTTCTGGCTTAAACCTCCAATTTTTGTCCATTGTTTGGATTCAACATCATAGATTTCGGCACTCTCGCTCCCTCCTCCTGCAACAAGTACTTTATTACTAGAAAGCAATACTGCGACATGCCTTGCTCGCGGATAGGATAAATTATCAAGAACAACCCATTCATTATTTTCAACGTCGAATAGTTCTGTTGAGGATAGCAATCCTTCAGAATTTTCTCCACCTACAACTAAAATATCTCCTGATGGCAAGGCGGTGGATGTATGCTCCCACCTAGCCACTTTCATAGGAGGTGATTCTGTCCAAGTGTTCGTTTTATAGTCATACATTTCTGTTAAATGCAGGTGTTTTAATTCTTTTTGGTCTTGTTTATCTGTTGCAGAATTGACGGTGGCCCCACCTACAATCAAAACTTTGCCATTAGTCAACAAAGAAGCTGTGTGGCCCGTCCGCATGGATGACATTTTGCCAGCTTTTGTCCATGATTTAATCCCATCAACAAGATATCTTTCCGCTTCGGCTAATAATTGGGTCGCTCCTCTTTCATCTAACTCATCCACCCTGGTTATTCCCCCAGTTACTAAAACAGATCCATCGGGCAATAAAGTCGAGGTGTGGTTCTTGCGAGGTATATGCATTACTCCTGCATCAATCCATTGTCCCTGTAAGTTATAAGCATCCCAACGATTAGTTTTAGGGTCAAACATCTCGACCAAGCTTGTTATTTGACCGCCGTGCTGGCCTCCAACAATCAAAATGTTACCGTTATTTAGAAGAGTGGCGGTGTGCTCTCTCCTGCTGATATTCATATCTCCTGCAGGGCTCCATGTTTGGTCCTCTGGATTATATAATTCAGCTGACATGGTTGTTAACCCTCCCCCAGCAATCAACACACGACCATCTTTCATCAAGGTCGCTGTGTGGTTATCCCTTACCTTTTCTGTCGTTGCGCCAATTGCCCATGCTTCATTAGATATGCTGTAAACTGACGATCGGTTTGAATCTTGTGTTCCTCCGACAAATAATATCGTTCCATCACCTACTAGCGTTGCTGTATGCCCACCTCTCCCTACATCCATTACAGAAGTTAAAGACCTCCATGTCGACGATTCAGGATAAAATATTTCTCCATGAACCTGCCTGACAAATCCTTCTCCGCCTCCAGCAACTAACACATTTCCGTCAGGCAACAGCGTTGCTGTATGCCCATATTTTGGAAAATTCAAACTCCCTGCTCTAGACCAAGCTTTTGTGATGGGATTATATAATTCAACAGCATCAATCGCTTTATTTACTCCTTTTCCTCCAGTTATCAACACTCTGCCATCATTTAATAATGTTGCTCGATGTGTCTGCCTCGCAAAATACATTCTTCCTGCGTATTCCCAAGATTTTGTCTTGGGGTCAAATATTTCTGCAGTTGATGCTACGCCGACATCACTTGTTCCTCCTACCACCAGAACATTTCCTGATTTTAATAGCGTTGCAGTATGATCTGCCCTAGGAGATCTACAATCAGTGGTTGTTATCCAAGTGTCCGTTTTTGGATCATAGATTTCTACTCTAGACATTGGCTTTTTGTCTGAACCAAGTCCTCCCACAACTAATATTTTTCCATCGCTCAGTGTTGTTGCCGTATGGCTTGACCTTGCATATACAAGGTTTCTTGCGCTTTCTCGATTTGCACCATCTGGTTCTTCAACGCTTCCGTTAGAGGTTTGCGTGTTTTTTGCCGTTTGGACTACTGCCCCATCATCATTTCCCAAATATGCATTACCTAACACCCCACCGGCAATAACTAGTATTCCGATTAATAACCAAACTATGTACCTGCGCATCCTTTTGTTATCCATAAAATTTCTCCGGACCATGCCCTCTTTTTTCTGCTAATACGTTCCGTTAAATTAGAAATCGAAATTCATGCTAGCATCCAGCAAGAGGTACAGTCAAACGAGTTTAAGTTCTATAAATTACGTTTGTTGAATATTCACTATGTGTTCATTTACAATAAAAAGTCATTGATTAAAGTAATTTATAGGCAGAACCGAGGTTTAAAAATGGAATTATCATTAAACGAAGTACGGTCCATTGCTAAGCTTTGCAGGATACGTTTATCCGAAAAAGAAATCAAATCTCTTCAAGATGATTTAAAAAACATATTCGAATATTTTTCTGATTTGGAAACCCTAGATACATCAAGCGTAGAGCCTACAGGTTGGAATGTTCAAAACCAAAACGTCTTGAGAGAAGATATCGCTTATGATTCACTACCCGCTACAAAAATCCTTAGTAATTCTCCAAATACCGACAATAATTTTATCAAAGTTAGGCGTGTATTAAATTAATTATCATGTCTTCTTCATTAACAAAATTATCTATAAACCAAGCTAACCAACTTTTGCTTGCAAAAGAGGTTTCTTCTGTTGAACTCACCCAGGCCTACCTTGAAAAAATAGAATCAATTGAACCACATCTCCGTGCATTGATTACCGTTGAACCCGAACTTGCTTTAAACCAAGCCAGGGCTGCTGATAAACAAATATCTGAAGGATTAGCAACCGAGCTAACAGGAATCCCAATGGTGATTAAAGACAATATCTGTACAAAGGGAATTAAAACAACATGCGCGTCAAAAATGCTTCAGGACTTTATTCCGCCATATAACGCTACTGTGGTAGATAAGCTGTACAATAGCGGTGCTGTTTTACTTGCAAAAGCAAATCTAGATGAATTTGCAATGGGGTCTTCTACTGAAAATTCATCTTTTCACCCAACCTCTAATCCCGTCGACTATTCACGGGTGCCCGGGGGCAGTAGTGGAGGAGCAGCGGCTGCTGTGGCAGCAGATGAATGCGTGTTTTCTATAGGCTCAGATACAGGAGGCAGTATACGCCAGCCTGCATCACTATGTGGTACTGTTGGACTTAAGCCAACATATGGTCTAGTTAGTAGATACGGGCTAGTTGCTTTTGCAAGTTCATTGGACCAAATCGGTCCTCTTACGAAAACTGTTGACGATTCTGCTTCTGTCTTGTCGGTTCTATCCGGCCATGATGAAAAAGATTCAACATCAATCAAACACAATGCTTGTTATGACGTAAAATCAATTACCGAACCTGCAATCAAAGGCTTGCGTGTAGGCATACCAAAAGAATATTTTGTTAGTGGGATTGAGCCCTCAGTAAACGAATCGGTTCAATCAGCTATCGCTCTTTTTGAAAAGCTTGGAGCAAAAATTGAAGAGGTTTCATTGCCACACACAAAATATGCCCTTTCTGTCTATTATATTATCGCCCCATCTGAAGCATCTGCTAATTTAGCTCGATATGACGGGGTTAAATATGGATATAGTTCTGAAACATCTGGCACTATGTGGGATGCGTTAGAATCAACTCGGGGAGAGGGCTTTGGCAGCGAAGTAAAAAGAAGAATAATGATTGGGACATATGCTTTGTCGTCCGGTTATTACGACGCCTATTACCTTAAAGCTCAAAAAGTAAGGACGCTTATTAGCCAAGAATTTAACGAGGTTTTTAAATCTTATGATATTTTGATTACACCAACATCCCCTACTGTTGCTTTTAAAAGAGGATCAAAAACATCTAATCCTGTTGAGATGTATCTGAGCGATGTGCTAACAATTCCAGCAAATATTGCTGGAATTCCAGCAATATCCTTGCCTTGCGGGTTTGATAACGGATTACCGATTGGGCTCCAGTTAATGTCTGCACCATTAAACGAATCATTGTTGTTGAAAACCGCAAAATCATATGAAATTGCATCTTCCTAAATAATACATTTCGCCTCATGGCGTTATTGCAGTTTAGATTTAGCCTTTCTTTTGATAAATATGTCCATATCCTTTATTTAAGATTTATAATAATAGAATAAGGAGCAGGGTTTGGGTTTTGTAAAAATAAACAACAGGTTGCTTTTATGGGCAGGGGTTGGCATAGCTGTAATGGGAACTGTTTTTTTTAGCACAGCGCTTTACTTTTACGTTATCCAATCGGTGGATTCTTCAAAAATGGCTTCACTTGATTACGAAATCGCAAAGCCAAAACCAATCATCAAAACAACACCTTTAAAGCAAGAGTCGGAGCCTAGCGCAAACGCTCCATATTCCAATAGCAAAAGTGTCCCAAATAGCGCCGATAGCAATTTGCCCAAGCCTAAGGAAACTACAGATAATCACATAAAAAAGAAGGTTGTCGCCGAGACTATTAATACCAAGCATAGTACTTCATCATTGCCTCAAATTATTTCAACTCCCACCGCTATAATTACATCAACCACCACTTCTAGCCGCGATAATACTTTCCCTTTATCAAAAGATGTAACAACTCATGCAATGCCTACAACTACGCAGGCGGTTCCAGCCAGCCCCACTGTTACAGCACAAATGAGAAAAGAAGACAATAATACTGGTAAAAAAACAATGATTCTACTTCCGGCCAATAATTCACCCCTGCCTAATAAACAACCCATCGAAATAGACCTTTTTTCTCCAGTACACGAGTTCAGCTTCAATGAATCTGATAAACCAAACAACTTATTCATACCGCTAATTGATTTAACAGCTGATATAGAACCCCTAACCATAACAACACTAAACGAAAGTCTTTCTTGGGAAACTCCTAACAGGATAGTTGGCCATATTCCCATAACTTCAACTCCCGGAGAGCTCAAACAAGGGTGGTATTTTGGGCATTATGAAACTTTATTAACTAATGAAGGGAATATTTTCAACGACTTACCACTAATTGTTGATTTGTTAAAAGATAACCAACAGGTATTTGTTATGATTAACACCAACGACCATCAATTTCTCTACCAAGCTTATAAAACAGAGGTGGTCCATCAAGATTATTTGAAATTGACAAATTCACAAATAGCTGAAATCACACTGGTAACCTGTGTTCCAAAGTATAAATACGATCACCGCCTACTCGTTACTGCTTCATTAATTGGGATAAGGCAATTATAACCATTAAAGTGAGGATACTTTGCTAGATTTTTACAACATAAAAGACGGTTTTCCGGAATCATCTATTCGGTTTCAGAACAATATCCGTGAGGTTTTAGATAGAAATTTAGCTTCTCAGATTAATACCTTATGGAATGAAAACAGGTTTGCCAATGAAATTAAAGACGTTTTGGCAAACATTGGGGCTTTTGGAGAACTTAAACCAATCAATAACAACTCTCCTTTAAATTATCTAGAATATGGTTTACTCATGTATGAGCTAGAACGGATTGATTCCGGCATTAGAAGCATGGTAAGTGTTCAAAATGCTTTGACGATTTATCCAATAAATCAATACGGCTCAGCCTATTTAAAAAACATCTATTTGGAGCAACTTCAAAAAGGTGCTGTTGTCGGATGTTTTGCGTTAACTGAAGAAGGCGGCGGTTCCGATCCGGGTGGAATGAAAACCACTTATACTAAAAAGGGCGACAAATATATTATATCCGGCCAAAAGTCTTGGGTCACAAATGCCACCTTCGCTAACCTGGCAATAGTGTGGGCTAAAGAAGCAAAAACCAAATCTATATCTGGTTTCGTCATCCCAACCGATTCAAGCGGTTTGAAGATATGCCCAATTGAAGACAAAATGAGCCTGAGGCTGTCTCCAACAGCGCATATCGAATTAGACAACGTAGCAGTGCCTTTATCCCACAAGCTACCTGGGGCTTCGGGGCTCTCCCCGGCTTTATCTTGTCTAGCACAGGCAAGGTATGGCATTTGTTGGGGTGTTTTAGGAGCGCTTGAATCAGTTTATGAAGAAGCTCTTTCATTTTCTAAATCTAGGTTTACTTTTGGGACCAGTCTATCTTCAAAACAATTGATTCAGAACAAGCTTGCCGACATGGTTTCAATGCATACTAAAGGCCTATTACTATCCTATCAGCTTTCGCTTCTTTTAACTAAGGGCATGCCCTCTATTGCTCAAATTTCATTGGCAAAAAGAGAGAATGCCAGAGCGGCTCTAGTTTCAGCAAGAAGCGCAAGAGAGATTTTAGCCGCACATGGAATTACTTTATCTGGAAACGTAATTAGGCATATGTTAAATCTAGAAACAGTCGACACCTATGAAGGAACTTATGATATACACACGTTAATTTTAGGCAAAACTATCACCGGCGACCCTGCCTTTTGAACAGGTTTATTGTAAGCCATGCTAGTCAAATAAATACAAAGGATATTCGATGAAGGCTCTTACAGGAATAACAGTTTTAGACCTTTCGACAATCGTTTCGGGTCCTTTTTGTACCCAAATGCTTTCTGACATGGGGGCAGATGTTATTAAGGTTGAACCGATATCAGGTGATCCTACAAGGTCGTGGGGGCCACCTTTTATTGCCCATGAAAGCCCGTATTTTATTTCTGTTAACAGGGGTAAAAAAAGCCTCGCTTTAGATATTGGTTCCGATGAGGGCCTTAAGCTCTTGTATAAATTAATTCAAAAATCTGATGTTCTTGTCGAAAATTTCAAGCCTGATAGAAAGAAAAAATACGGATTGGATTACGATAATATCAAATCTTTTAATCCAAAAATAATTCATTTATCTATAACAGGTTTCGGTAATGGTACAAATCCAGTGCAAAATTCGCCCGCATTAGATTTAACTATGCAAGCCTTAACGGGAATAATGAGCGTTACTGGGCCAAAGAACGAAGACAAACCTGTCAGAATAGGCGTTGCATGGTTAGATGTGTTAACAGGTCTTACTGGCGTTTCTGGAATCTTAGCCGCACTGATACAGCTAGGTCGCTCTCATGAAGGACAATTCATAGATTTGTCTTTGTTTGACGTAGCGCTAATGAGCTCTATAAACATAGGCGAAACATTTCTTATAAATGGCAAAATTCCCACAAGGTTAGGTAGCGAACACCCCCAAATTGTCCCATACCAAGCCTTTAAAGCCAAAGATTCTTGGTTCACCTTGGCAGTTGTTACTGAAAAACAGTATGGAAGGCTTATTGACCTGCTTTCTTCTTCTTCTCTAACAAACAACCCTAGATTTGCTACAAACAGTAATCGCGTTACAAACAGAGAAGATCTTATATGCATTTTGGCGAAAATATTTTCTAAATACAGTAGGTCCTATTGGTTAAAAGCTTTTTCAGAATTTAACATCCCTTCTTCTCCAATAAACAACATCGACGACGTGTTCGAAATGGAGATAACAAAAGATCGCAATAACATATGGAATGTTAACCACCCAAGTATTGGTAATTTACCTTTATTGGCAAATGCACTTCAGCACACAACTCCACGTTCAGTCTCAAACGAAACTCCTCCTCCTTTATTAGGTCAACACACATATGAACTTCTTAGAGGGTTCGCCAACTTACCGGAAAATGAAATAGAATTTCTTAAGAATAATGGAAGTGTCTTATGTTCGCAAAAAAACAACTAAAACACTGGCGGCTATAAATCTTGACTACTAATTTTAGAATATATGCTGTGGTGTTTTTCACATTTGTACTTTTCATGTCTGCAGTTGTTTTTATAGGGTTCGGAATGTATAAAAAAGCACCGATCACTGCATTAAGTGGAGCTTCCACCGTAGGCAAGCCTGCTCCTAATTTCAACGTGCTACTTACTTCTGGCGAATATTTTAAACTTTCAAATAGACTAGGACACCCCATTATACTCAACTTTTGGAACCCCTATTGCCCTCCATGTGCCGAAGAATCACCTATTCTGCAAGAAATCTGGAGCAAGTACAAGGACCAAGGAGTACTAGTAGTAGGTATAGACTCTCCCGTAATTAACGCCCCAGAAGAAGCCACTTTAAATTATATAAATAATTTCAATTTGGATTTTCCTATAGGAAGAGATCCAGGAGCTAAAATTACTATCGATTATGGTGTTCTCGCCTTACCTGTAACATTCTTTATCGACCAAAATGGCGAAGTTCATTTTCGCAAGGTTGGGCTTATAAAACATGATGAAATTACAGCATGGTTAGATTCTTTAGTCCTACAGGAAGATTGAAAGACTCTAAAGCGGGGCTAGTATTTACTGTGTAAACAAAATAAACTCTAAATTAAACTTTTATAATTGGTGTTATTGATGTTGGATTTGCCAAGAGGGGGCTGGAGCGGAGGGCAATCAGACGCTACTCCGGCCTCAAAATATGACATACGATATGGAGAAAATCTATTAAAAGAAGAAAGTAGTGTATGGCCACCATACTTCGTGGTTACAAGCCCCAGTTCCTTGGAATCAACTCGGCATGCTCTTTCTTCACCCCCAATTGGATTTAAGTTTATTAACACTCTTGACTGGACTCAATTAGAAACTCTCTCGTCGTCTGTTCCAAACGGAACTAAACTAATTGTTGCAATTGGAGGCGGAATAGTTCTAGATGCCGCAAAATATGTTGCTCTAAAAACTTCTATTCCTTTAATATTAGTTCCTACCATTGTATCTACAGGCGCTATAATTCACAGTGTTTTTGCCAAATGGAAAGGATTCTCTACAGTTGGCACCGTAGAAGATTGGCCATGGCTAGATGCACACCATGTTGTAATTGACTATTCAGTTATCAGAAAAGCCCCTTCACACCTTAACACGGCTGGACTTGGAGATATACTTTGCAGCCAAGCAGGGATTTCTGAATGGGAATATTCTTCCAAAAGGAATCTTTCCCCACCAGTAGACCCATCAAAAACACTTTCTGTTCGCAACCAAAGGAACGAAATTGTTGGGTTTTTTCCTAATACTCTTGGAGCAAACGGCAACCTTACTTCCAAAAGCATCAAATTTATAATGGAGTCAATTCAGAAAAGGGATTCCAACAGCATACAAAGTCCATACGCCCCCGGTAGTGATCACGTTTTTTGGCAATGTGTCGAATCAACAAACAATAGAGGGTGGGTACATGGCGGAGGAGTAGCATTAGCTTCCGTTATTATAGCATGGCATTGTGAAGAAGGGGTTGAGCAGCTTATCAGCGATCTTGACACTTGCCAAGTGTTCTGGAGACCAACACAACTTGGCATTTCAGAAAACCACCTCTTGCTAGCCTTGAAAAGCGCCCCTCAATTCTTCAATGACAAAAATAACGGGCGTGAATTAAAATCAATTTTAAGAGATTCTCCAATTATTGGAAGCAGGTTCAAAAAGCTCTGGAGCTTTTTGAATTCTTAACAGTTCCAACAACCTCGTAGTTTTCTTGTTTTTGTTTTCGCTTTGATATAGGCGTCGTATAAAATTATTTTTTACTTAATATTATATTTGTACAATTTTTTTGTGTTTGTGTGGGCTGTTTGCTCCTAAGATAGTTAATAGACTGTTGTTATTTGAAAGGCCTACTTATTCACTCAATATTCTTTACCGCCTCTTTGCCAGTCTAAATACTTTTGTTTCAGGCTTTGCCACTTTATAGAGTTGTTTTCATGTTTCCTTTTTTTTTTGTCTATAATTCATTTTTTTTCTCTTGGCTAACCAAAGATTATGAATGCTAAACTCGAGTTTACTTATTAAAGATTATCCGCCAAAAGGACGTGAATTTGGAACTGCCCAAGAATCCTACCGACCCAAAACTAATTTGGAAGGCTGTACTAGGAAAATTACAGTTACAAGTAACCAAGTCTAGCTTTGAAACCTGGCTCAGCTCAACTGCAGGATACATGCTAGACGACCGGTCCATTACCGTATCTGTGCCCAATAATTTTGTTGCAGAAATGTTAGACCAAAGAATGTACTCAATAATTTCACTGGCGGTAAAACAGGTTCTACAAAAATCCGTTGACGTCAACTTTTTAGTCATAGCCCCGTCTGTTAACACAAATACTGAGGCTGATAAAAACGAAAGGCAGCACCATAATGCTTCAACCTTCATTAAAAAACCAGCTTTTTATCACAAAAGCTGGAGAACATTTGAAAATTTTATAGTAGGAGAATCTAACAAGCTAGCACATGCAGCGAGTTTGTCTGTCACAGAAAACCCTGGTTCGGCCTATAACCCTCTTTTTATTTATTCTGGTGTTGGTCTGGGTAAAACACACTTACTTACAGCCATAGCTAGCTCTCTAAATAGGTCTGGTTCTAAAGCAATATACGTAACTGCAGAAGAATTTACAAACGAATACATAAATTCCATTCGCCTTGCTAAAACTGACCACTTTAGGAATAAATATCGTCTAATCGATGCTTTATTAATAGACGACGTTCAATTTATAGCAGGCAAAGAGCAGACACAGGAGGGGTTTTTTCACACATTCAATGCTTTAATAACAGCAGGCAAGCAAATTGTTATATCTAGTGATCGGCCAGCCAAAGAAATTGAGCCCCTCCACGAAAGACTCGTATCAAGAATGCTCGGTGGGTTGATTGTAGACATACAGCAACCAGACCTTGAAACGAAAGTTGCTATACTCAAAAGCAAATCTGAGTCATTAAAAACCAATATCTCCGGCGAGATTTTATTGTACTTTGCAGAGCAGATAACATCCAACATCCGGGCTCTAGAGGGGTGTGTAAACAAAATCAAGGCTTATAGCCAGCTAACAAACCTTTCACCAGATATGAATCTTGCAAAAACTATAGTAGCAGAACTTTCTCCAGGCTTAAAAAACATGACAGCCACTAAATCCTCAATTATTGAAGCTGTTTCCATGCATTTTGGCATACCCAAAAACGTTGTTCTGGGAAATTCAAGAAATAGCCGGTGTGTAACCGCAAGACAAATTTACATGTATCTTTTGCGTGAGGATTTAAATCTTTCTTTAGCTGAAATTTCTGAAAGCACTGGTAAAAAACATTCAAGCGTTATTTATTCGTGCAAACAAATAATAAATAACCTTCAATCAGATTCTTCTATTTTGGCTGACGTAACCACTATCCGGTCTAATATCAAACGTAGATTAACTGTTAGCTAATCTGCCAACATATATTGAAGTTACTAACAAAATCTACGCTTACTGACTTCTATTAGACGATTAACCAACACGGGCAACATCTTTTTATATAGTCTATTGACTAATATTCAGGCCAATTTAGTGTTTTTTTAAGCCATATTACTGTTGTTATTAGAAACATATGTACACTAATGAAATAAATTACAGATATAATAAGAATAATCATGATAGACAGTGCAACAATCCATGTATCAAGTGGTTCGGGTGGCGATGGTGCTATAAGCGGTAGACATGAGAGATATATACCGAAAGGAGGTCCGGATGGTGGTGATGGTGGTGATGGTGGGTCTGTAATATTTTATGCTACTGAAAGCGTAACCACACTTTATGATTATAGATACAGAAGAAAAATCAAAGCTGATAGAGGGAAAGACGGGTCTTCCAATAAAAAACATGGATCTAGTGCTAAAGATAAAAGATTAGCTGTACCTATTGGAACAATTGTAAAGAGACAAGACGGGTCGACGATAGCAGATTTGCGATCAAATGAAAGTGAAGTTGTTGTAGCTATGGGAGGGAAAGGAGGAAAGGGCAACTCAAGATTTAAATCCTCTACATATCAATATCCATTGATAGCAGAAGCTGGTGAATTAGGAAAAGAAGTTGAGATAAATTTAGAATTGAAACTACTAGCAGATGTTGCTTTAATAGGATCTCCTAACGCAGGTAAATCGAGTTTGATTTCAGCAGTTACATCCGCTAGGCCTAAAATAGGAAATTATCCATTTACAACAATAACTCCTGTATTAGGAGTCGTACATATGAAATCAACAGAATTTGTCATGGTAGACATACCTGGTTTGATTCAAGGAGCGAACAAAGGAATTGGATTAGGGGATGAATTTTTAAGGCATGCTGAAAGAACTAAAATTTTCATACACGTCCTAGACATAAACGGAGGTAGTCCAAAAGATGTTGTAGATGAATACCAAAAGGTCAGAGAAGAGATAAGGCTCTACAAAGATGAATTATTACATAGGAAAGAAATAATAGTTTTGAATAAAATTGATTTAGAAGAAGGGCGAACAAATATCGATAAAGTAATAAACAAACTTGCAGTTCATGGGAAAAGAATTGTTGAAGTATCAGCTACTGAAAAGCGAGGGTTAGAAGAAATGTTGGAATATGTACAAGATGGATTGTTATCTGAAAAAAAAGAAAACAATTCTACAGAAATACAGACTAGCGCAATTCCAATCTTAAAACCAAAGGGAATAGAACTACAGAAGAAAATAGCAGTGACAAAAAACAAGTATAGAGTTATTTATGATAGAGCTGTCCGAATAAGTAGAATGATAGACAATGATAACTGGGGTGCAAAAATGCAACTTTATGAAATGCTAAAGAAGTGGGGAATAATAGATGAACTGGAAAATGCAGGATTGCAAAAAGGGCACCCATTCAGTGTAGGGAAAATAGATTTTGAATGGGATTGAATATGAAGATAGGGATTTTTGGAGGGACATTTGATCCAGTACATTTAGGCCATATGGAAGTAGCTGCATTAGCCAAATCTTACCTAAACTTGGATAAAGTAATCTTTGTGCCGGCAGGATGCCCACAGCTTAAACAGTTACTGCCATCAGCTACTGGGAAACAAAGACTTGAAATGGTAAAAATAGCCATCGGAGATAATGACAGGTTTAATACTAGTGATTTAGAAATCAACAGAAAAGGCCCAACTTTTACAATTGACACATTGAAGGAAATGAAAGAAATGCTTCCGCTAGGAACACAGTTGTGGCTTATTGTCGGGGCAGATGCGTTTAAAGAGTTTAATAAATGGGAAAACTATAACGATATATTGAAACTAGCGCGCATATGTGTAATTAGAAGGGAAGGGCTGGATATGGGTAATGAAGAATTTAATCATCTGAAAAAACTAGCTTTTGAAAATAATGTTGTTTTCATAAATAAAATAACTCAACATATAAGTAGTACAAAAATAAAAAAAATCATTAAACAAAAAGAGAAAGTAAAAAAATATTTGAATCCAAAGGTCCATGACTATATTGTTAGCAATGGATTGTATAAAACAGTTAAGGACAAATAAATGGAAAAATTAAATAAACAGTGGTTAAACGCTGGTGAAAAATTAATGAGCCTTTCAGAAACAACAGGTGCAATCAAATATGGAAATTTCAAACTATCATCTGGTAAAACAAGTAGCTATTACTTTGATGGCAGGCTAATAACGCTTCATCCGGAAGGGCTACAAATAGTATCGTCAGTATTTTTGCCAGCATTAAGGCATTTACAAGCAGATTCCGTTGCAGGTCCAACAATAGGAGCTGATCCCATTATTGCCGGATTGGTTATAACAAGTAGCTATAGCGGCAACGGAGTAAATGGATTGATAGTTAGGAAAGAAGCAAAAGACCATGGAATGTCAAAAACGATTGAGGGTGAGTTGAATGCAGGTAAAAAGGTACTAATAGTTGACGACACCTGTAGCACGGGGGGAAGTTTAGTGAAAGCAGTTAAGGCGATAGAAAGTCAAGCATGTACTGTGGCAGGAGTATTGACGATATTAGATAGAAATATGGGCGGAAGAGAAAAAATAACTAACATGGGCCACAAGTTTGCTTCAATTTTAAAAGTAGATTCAAATGAAAAAATATTAGTAGCAGATTTCAACTCACAAATCTTTATTTGAAAATAACCCGGTAGCACATAAAAAA